>Ga0116226_10002509_pt1 | contig 16011 bp, 12 predicted proteins | sample S1TSphfallax_FD_89692 | JGI IMG/M metagenome (GOLD analysis project Ga0116226, IMG submission 89692) | Host-associated microbial communities from peat moss isolated from Minnesota, USA - S1T2_Fa - Sphagnum fallax MG | ecosystem: Host-associated > Plants > Peat moss > Unclassified | place: USA...
GATGGCGCAACTGCCGCTCGGCAGCACGCGCTCGATCACCTCGCAGATGGCATCGAGCACGGCGGTGAGCGGCGCGTTCGCCGCGATCTTCTCGAACACGCGCCGCTCTCCGGCCGCGATGGCGTCGGCGCGCTTGCGCTCGGTGATGTCGATGATGCTGGCGCGCAGCAGCCGTCCGCGCGAGTCCGGCAGCCGCACCAGACGTACCTCGCACGGGTAGTTCTGGCCCGCGGAATCGCGATGCACCCACTCGAACACCGGCACTTCGCCGGCCAATGCGCTGTCGATATACCCGCGGTTCACGCCGAAGGACGGCGTGCCGTCGATCTGCATCGCGGCGCTGATTTTTTCCGGTCCGCTGCTGAGCAACGCGGCGCGGCTCATCTTGAAGAAGCGGCAGGCGTTCTCGTTGACGTCGACGAACCTTCCCGCATCGACATCGAACACCACGATCACCTCCGGTGCGTGCTCCACCAAGGTGCGGTAGCGCGCTTCGCTGTCGCGCATGGCGCTCACCGCAAGGTGCCGTTCGGTGATGTCGCGAATGGAGACGATATAGCCGTCGCGCCAATTCAGTTTGGCCTTGCTGACGCCGATCTCCACGGCGACGCGGTTGCCGCTCTTGGTCACGCCCCAGGTCTGATGCGCGGCGAGATCGATATGCGTGTCATCGATGTGGGTCGCCAGCCGCTCCAGATGTTCCTTCGAACCAAATTCGCTCGGCGCCATGTCGGGCAGCAGAAAATCGAGCGCCCGGCCGAGGACCTCCTCGGTCAGGTAGCCGAAGATGCGTTCGCCGGTGGGATTGAATGTGACGATGTGGCCGCCATCATCCAGCGTGAGGATGGCGTCCTTGACGTTGTCGAGGATGGCCTGCAGGTGGGTCGCGTTTTCTTCGCGGATTTCCCGCGTCAGCGACTGCGCTTCATCCGACATCAGCTGCATGGAGCGCACGATGCCGCGGCGTTCGCCGTCGAGACGGTCGTAGTGCACGCTGATGGTGCGCAGCAGAGCCTGCAGATCCAGTGCGCCGCTGCGATCGCGCGATTCAGCGATCTGGCGCTCGAGCAACCCATTGAAATTTTGCGCCGCAGGGGTCGGCTCGCTGCGAACGGCAGCGGCAATATCGCGTGACACCAACCGGCTCTCCCGCTCAAGACTCTTTAGGTGCATCCCAGCACCTGGAGGCGGTAGATGTTAGGGACATCCCCCAAACGCGGCGTGACGCGCGTCTCGGTTCGGCCAACGTTGTCCCGCTTCGGACAACGTCGGACTGAATCGGTTAAATGCCTTGATCGGCGGTCTCGCGCTCCGAACGCTTGCGGTCCGTTTCCTTCAGATTGCGCTTGCGCAGCCGGATCGAAGTGGGTGTGACCTCGATCAGCTCGTCGTCGTCGATGAACTCCATCGCCTGCTCCAGGGAGAAGCGGATCGGCGGCGTCAACACCACGTTCTCGTCCTTGCCCGCGGCGCGCATGTTGGTCAATTTCTTGCCCTTGAGCGGGTTGACGACCAGATCGTTGTCGCGATTGTTGAGGCCGATGATCATGCCCTCATACACTTCCTCGCCCGGCCCGATGCACAGCCGTCCGCGCTCCTGCAGGCTGAACAGGGAATAGGCCAGGGCCGTGCCCTGACCGTTGGCGATCAACACGCCGTTGGGTCGCTGGCCCAGCTCGCGCTGTACCACCGGACCATAGTGATCGAACACATGGTGCAGCAGCCCCGTGCCGCGCGTCATGGTGCGAAACTCCGTTTGGAATCCGATCAGACCGCGCGAGGGCACCATGTAGTCCAGTCGAACGCGTCCGCGGCCGTCCGACTGCATGTCCTTAAGCTCGGCGCCGCGGCTGCCCAAGGCCGACATGATGTCGCCTTGCGCATCGGCGTCGGCATCGACAGTGACCTGCTCGTAGGGCTCGTGCGGAGCACCGTCGATCTGCTTGATGACGACGCGCGGGCGCGACACGGCCATCTCGAAACCTTCGCGCCGCATGTTCTCGAGCAGCACGCCCAGGTGCAGTTCGCCGCGCCCGAATACCATGAACTTGTCGGGATCGCTGGTGGGATCGACCCGCAGCGCCACGTTGTGTATGGACTCCCGGTCCAGCCGCTCGCGAATCTGCCGGCTGGTCACGAACTTCCCCTCGCGGCCGAGGAACGGCGAGGTATTGACCTCGAATGTCATGCTGATGGTCGGCTCATCGACCGTCAGGCTCGGCAGCGGCTCGACCTTGGCCGGATCGCACAACGTATCAGACACCTTGGGCTCCGGTATGCCGGCGAACGCGACGATGTCGCCGGCCCCCGCCGATTCCACTTCGACGCGGGTCAAGCCATGGAAGCCGAGTATCTGCGTGATTTTTTCGCTGCGCTGCTTGCCTTCGCGATTCACCACGGTGACCACCGCGCCGCGCTTCAACGTGCCGCGCTTGATGCGTCCGATACCGATTGCGCCGACATAACTTGAATAATCGAGCAGGGTCACCTGCAGTTGCAGCGGTCCATCGACATCGACGTCGGGCGGCGGGCAATGCTCGACGATGGTCTTGAACAGCGGCTGCATGTCGCCCTCGCGCACGCCGGGGTCCAGTCCCGCGAAGCCGCGCAAGGCCGAGGCGTACACGACCGGAAAGTCCAGCTGCTCGTTGGTGGCGCCGAGACGATCGAACAAATCGAAGGTCTGATCGAGCACCCAGCTCGCCCGCGCTTCATCACGGTCGACCTTGTTGATCACCACGATCGGGCGCAACCCATGCTTGAAGGCCTTCTGCGTGACGAAGCGGGTCTGCGGCATCGGGCCATCCACCGCATCCACCAGCAGCAGCACGCAGTCGACCATGGCGAGCACACGCTCGACTTCGCCGCCGAAGTCCGCGTGACCCGGAGTGTCAACGATGTTGATGCGGTAATCGCCCCACGTGATCGCGGTGTTCTTCGCCAGGATGGTGATGCCGCGCTCGCGTTCCAGGTCGTTGGAGTCCATGACGCGCTCTTGCAGATCCTTGCGCGCATCGAGCGTGCCGGATTGGCGCAGCAGCTGATCGACCAGGGTGGTTTTGCCATGATCGACGTGTGCAATGATGGCGATGTTGCGAAGTTTCTGAGTCACGATACGGCCCGGGCAGTAAACCGCCCATTATAGAGTCAAGCGCACCCGCGCGCCCATGTTTCAGCGATCGACGATTACCGGCACCGAAAACACGGCGGTATCGCTGACGTCGTCGTGCTTCAATGAAACCGTAAAATTTGCCAGCAGCACACCCTCGGCGCTGGGCGTCACGTGCACGGTATGCCGATAAACCTCCCCGGCAGCAACCTCGGGTATTTCGAAGGTGGTGTCGTCCTGCGCCACATCAAGCCCTGCCAAGTTGGTTACCTGCAGCGTCGCGGGTCCGCCATCGAATTTGGGCAACAGGGCCAGATTGATTTCCAGCACCTGCCCTATTTGCGGGCGCTCCCCCAGCTCGAATTTCAGGTCCACGGTTGCAGGGCTCTTGCCGATCGTGGGCGCGGCCGCCATGCCCGCGGTGAGCTCCTCGGCGGTCGGGCCCTTGCGTGGCGGCGCCGCAGCCGCTTTAGGATGGGGGGCACTCGGACCCGGGGGCGGCGGACTCGCATCCTGGCTGCAGGCGGAAAGCCACAGACAGCAGGTTATTCCGGCAATTGCGGCGTGTTTCGTTCTCATTATGTCGCCCGCCATCGCTGCTATCTTCACCAAATATCGTCCCGATCACAACCGCTGACGCTACAACTCGAGCACAACCGTTCCGGCTACAACTCGAGCGGCGGCGAGCTCACCGCCGCCAGCTGATCTTGCAGCGCCCGGTAATGCTGCTCCCAATACCGCGGTTCGGCGAACCAGGGGAAAGCTTTAGGAAACGCCGGATCGTACCAACGGCGGGCCAGCCACGCACAATAGTGAATCATGCGCAGCGCGCGCAAGGGTTCGATCAGCGCGATCTCGCTGCGATCGAAGGTCGTGAATTGCTCGTAACCCTTGAGTAGATCGGTGAGTTCGCCGCGCATTTCCTCCGCATCGCCCGACAGCAGCATCCAAAGATCCTGGATAGCGGGCCCGGTCAGGCAGTCATCGAGATCCACGAAATGCGGCCCCGCATCGGTCCACAGGATGTTGCCGCGGTGGCAATCGCCGAGAATCCGGCCGAGCCGCGCGCCGCCCCACTGATAGGCCCTGGCTTCGATGAGTTCGAGCAGTTCATCGGTGACCTCGGCGTACTTCTCCGCCAGATAGTCCGGCATCCATTCGCCATCGAGGACGGTGTCGCGGGCCTCGCGGCCGAGCTGATGCACATCGAGGGATCCGCGCTCGTGGAAGGACGCGGCCCGGCCCACCGCATGGATGCGTCCCAGGAATCGGCCCACCCATTCGCGCTCGTCGCGCGTTCCCAGCTCAGGCCACCGCCCGCCCCTGCGCGGAAATACCGCATAGCGATAGCCCTGATGCACATGCAGGCTCCGACCGCCGGGTTCGAGCGGCGCGACCACCGGGATCTCCAGCGCCGCCAGCTCGCGGGAAAAGGCGTGCTCCTCCAGGATGGCCGCATCGCTCCAGCGATTCGGCCTGTAGAACTTGGCGACCAGGGGCGCCGAGTCTTCCAGGCCGATCTGATAGACGCGGTTTTCATAGCTGTTGAGCGCCAGCACGCGGCCATCGCAATGCACGCCGAGCGCCTCGATCGCGTCCAGCACGGTCTCGGGAGATAAATCGGAATACGGGGCGGCGGTGCTCATGGCGGCGGATTCTACAGGTACGATCTGTTCACTCCTTAGTCGTGGTCTCGCTGCTAGAATGCGGCGGATGCGATTGCCCCGTCCAAAATCTTTAAGCGGACTGATGCTGGTCGGCTTCACCATCGTCGCCGCACCCCTGCTGTTCGCCATTGTCAACGGCGCGGTGCAGATGAACCGCCTGAGCGTGCGCAGCCAGGAACTGGTGGTTCACGGCATGCAAGGGACGAGCAACAATCAGCGCATGTTCGAGGAGCTCAACGCGCTCGAGCGCCAGGCCCGTTTGTACCAGATCATCGGCAATCACGAGATGCTCGACGGCTATAAAAAGAGCCATGATCGCCTGATCTCCACCATCCATGAGCTGCTCACGTTGCCGCTCGACGCGCAGTCGCAGAGCGATGCGCGCGCGCTCGAAGCGTCCGCCAATCAGCTGGAGGCCAAATTGGGCATGGCGGCCCCCAATTCGGAGCAGATGGCGGACGTGATCAATTCCTTTCCGCAGCTCAGCGCGCAGGCCTCCAAGGTCTCGGATCGCATCGGCCGCCAGATCGACCGTGAGTTGACGAGTTTGCAGGGCGCGGCGCAACGCGCCCAACAAGCCCTGCTGTGGCAGACCTTGCTGCTGGTGCCGATGACGCTCGCCGTGGTCGGCGTTTTCACCTACGTGTTCGGGCGGCCGATTCGCGCCATCGATCGCGCCATCAGCGAACTTGGCCGCGGTACATTCTCGCGGCCGATTGCCATCCGCGGACCGGCGGATCTGGAACGGCTGGCGGCGCAGCTGGAATGGCTGCGCGGGCGACTGTTGGACCTGGCGCAGGAGAAAAACCGTTTTCTGCGCCACATGTCGCACGAGTTGAAGACCCCGCTCGCGAATATTCGGGAGGGCACCGAACTCTTGATGGATGGCGCTGTCGGTGAGCTGAAAAGCAGTCAGCGTGAGGTTACGGCGATTTTGCGGGAAAATGGCATGAAGTTGCAGCGGCTCATCGAGAATCTCTTGTCGTTCAGTGCGTGGCAGGCAAAAAGCGTCGCCATGGAGATCAGCGAGTTCAAGCTGCGTCCGTTGATCAAGTCAGTGCTTGAAAATCAGCAGCTCACCTTGGTGGCGCAGCGCGTACGTCTCGATGTGCAGGTGGAGGATTTGAAGCCCGTCGCCGACCGCGGCAAGGTACGGCTGATTCTCGACAATCTGCTGTCGAACGCCATCAAGTTCACGCCGCGCGGGGGCACCATTTCCATCCACGCACGCAGCGAACGCGAGCAGCTGATATTAGACGTGATGGACAGCGGACCGGGCATCCCGCCGGCGGAGCGCAAACGGATATTCGAGGCTTTCTACCAGGGCAAGACGCCGCAGGGGGGGCACGTCAAGGGCACCGGCATCGGTCTTTCGGTGGTGACCGAGTTCGTCAACGCCCATGGCGGCAGCGTGGAGATCCTGGAATCGAAGAGCGGCGGGGCGCACTTTCGCGTGCGTCTGCCGATGCGGCAGAACACAGGGACGGGTGCGAGAAACGCGAGTGAAAAAGCCAATGCTGCATGACGTGGCGCGCCGTGCGGCGCGACAACTCGCGGGCCTCCTCGCACTGTCCTTCGTGAGCGCCTGCGGCACGTTGTCGGGCCCGAAAACACCGCCGCCGGCGGCGCCGTCGGGTCCGCCGCAGGATTCTGCGGTATTGGCCCCCCTGCTGGGCATCATGAGCGCCCTGCCCCAAGGAGACCCGGCAAGCCAGGCGGAACTGTTCCAATCCGTCAAGGATGCGGCCGAATTGACCCCCACCACCAGCAATCGGCTGAAATATGCCCTGGCGCTGGCTACCCCCGGCTACAGCGCCTCCGATCCCGTCGCCGCCCAGCGACAGTTGTCGGAATTGCTGGCCAGGCCTGAGACTCTGCTACCAGTGGAGCGCTTATTGGCCACGGTCGAGCTCAAAGAGGTCGAACAACGGCTTATATTACAAGCCGAAAATAAGCGGCTGCGTGACGACACGCCGCCCGATGACCGAGAAAAGCTGCAGACGACCAACCGTCGATTGGCTGCGGAGTCCGATGAAAACGCTAGGTTGCGCAAGGCCTTGGACGAGGCTCGAGCAAAGCTCGAGGCAGTCACCCACATCGAGCGGTCCATCACCGATCGCGGTGCGAGTGGCACGCGTACTCCATGAACACCGGGAGATATTGATTTGAACGCCTATTCAATAGCAGCCACGACGCCCTTGTCGTTCGGGCTGCAATCCAATTCACGCGACCCGGTGACACCTCAAAAGCGCAAGGCGCGCATCTTGGTGGTGGACGACGATCCTGGCTTGTTGCGCCTGCTGACCATCCGTCTGCGCGCTGAAAACTATGAGGTGGAAGCCGTGGAGAGCGCGGCGGCCGCCCTTGCCGCCTGCGTCCGTTTCCGCCCGGATCTCGTGATCACGGATCTGCGCATGGACCAGATGGACGGCATCGGCCTCCTCAAGGAGCTGCAGAGCCGCTGGCCGGGACTGCGGGTCATCATCCTGACGGCCCATGGCACCATCCCGGATGCGGTGCACGCCACGCAGAGCGGCGCCTTTGGTTTTCTCACCAAGCCGGTCGACAAGCAGGACCTTCTCGATCACGTGCAGAAGGCGCTCAAGGTATCGGGTTTCGCGCATGTGGATGAGGATTGGCGCGCCAACATCATCACCCGCAACCAGCTCATGGAGGACAAACTGGCGCAAGCCAACATGGTCGCCGGAACCGATGCCCGCGTGCTGCTGACCGGCGAGAGTGGCACCGGCAAGGAATTGCTGGCGCGGGCCATTCACGAGGCCAGCCCGCGGCGCAACAAGCCCTTCGTGACCGTGAATTGCAGCGCCATGGCTGAGAATTTGCTCGAGTCCGAATTGTTCGGTCACGACCAAGGCGCGTTCAGCGGCGCCACCCGCGCGCAGAAGGGTTTGTTCGAGACCGGCGAAGGCGGCACCCTGCTGCTTGACGAGGTGGGCGACATGCCGATGCGGCTGCAGGTGAAGCTGCTGCGCGTCCTGCAGGAAAATGCCATTCGTCCGGTGGGCGGCACCGAGCCTGTGCCCACCAACGTGCGCATCATTTCCGCCACCCATCGCGACCTGCACGAATTGATGGTGGGAGGCCAGTTTCGCGAGGACTTGTACTACCGCTTGAACGTGGTGCACATCGAGGTACCGTCGCTTGGGCGCCGGCGCGAGGACATCCCGTTGCTGGTTGCACATTTCTTGGAGCAGATCACCAAGGAAACGGGGCAGCGCAAGATATACGCCCCGGAAGCGGTGGAGTTGCTGGCAACCGCGGAGTGGCCGGGCAACGTACGCCAGCTCTACAACGTGGTGCGCCAGAACGTCGCCCTCTCGCACGGAGCGATCATCACCGCTGAACTGGTGCAACAGTCCCTGGGCGGCAATCCGACGCGCCTGCCCTCCTTCGATGAAGCGCGCGATGAATTCACGCGCAACTATCTCTCGCAAATTTTACAAATCACCGGCGGCAATGTCAGCCAGGCCGCGCGCCTCGCCAAGCGCAATCGCACCGACTTCTACAAGCTGCTGTCACGTCATCAGCTGCTGCCGGATGACTTCAAAAAACCATAATGGGTGGGCGGGATAGGTCGTTGCGCGGCAACGAGAAGAACAGTTGCCGCGCAACCCCCCATCCCACCCTACCGTTGGATTTTCCCGTCACCATCACGGCCGAAGACTGTACAGCTCAGGCATGGCCGGGGGGTGAGAGGTTGTAGGACGGTAACTGTTCTTCTCGTTACCGTCCTACAACCTCTCACCCCCATGCAATGCGTTCAGCTGTAGAAGTCTTGCACCCGCGAGATGACATAATCCAGCTGTTCACGCGTCAGCTCCGGATAAATCGGCAGCGCCAGTGATTCCACGGCCGCGCGCTCCGATTCCGGGAAGTCCCCCGCCTTGTAGTGCAGATACTCGAAGCATTTCTGCAGGTGCAGCGGCACCGGATAATAGATCTCCGTGCCGACGCCGTGCTTGCCGAGAAACTCCTTCAAAGCGTCCCGGTCGCGTACACGCACGACGTACTGGTTGAAGATATGCCGTTGGCCCGGAACAGCAGTGGGCGTCTGGAGCTTGCCGGCGAAGGCGCCGTCCGCATGCGCGGCGCCCGCATGCGCGGCGCCCGCAAACGCGGCGTCCGCAAACGCGGCGTCATAGACGGCGGCATTTCGCTGCCGGCCGGCGGTCCATTCGTCCAAATATTTCAATTTGACGCGCAGCACCGCCGCCTGCAATTCATCGATGCGGAAGTTGCCGCCGATGACGGCGTGGAAGTATTTGGGTTTGCCGCCGTGCACGCGCAACACGCGCATGCTCTCGGCCAGGTCCTCATCCTGGGTGGTACAGAGGCCCGCATCGCCAAAAGCACCGAGATTTTTGCTCGGAAAAAACGAAAAACAGCCAATATCGCCGATCGAACCGACGCGAACGCCGCCGCGGTACTCGGTGCCGATCGCCTGCGCGGCGTCTTCGATCACCTTCAAATGGTATTGCCGGGCGATCGCCATCAGCGGGTCCATGTCGGCGCTCTGCCCATAGAGATGTACGGGCATCAGCGCCTTGATCACGCCGCCCGTCAGCCGGTTGGTGAGCTTTCCCGCCGTGACGATACAGTGCCTGTCGATGAAATCCTCAACCGCGGCCGCGGACAGATTGAACGTCAGCGGATCGATGTCGCAAAACACCGGCCGGGCACCCGCGCGCGTAATGGTGCCGGCGGTCGCAAAAAAGGTGAATGGCGATGTAATCACCTCATCCCCGGCCCCCACGCCCAACGCCATCAGCGCGAGCAGCAGGGCGTCGGTGCCTGAAGACACTCCGATGCCGAAAGATGAGGCACAATACCGCGCGATCTCCGCTTCCAGGGCGCTCACGTGCTCGCCCAGGATGAAGCGCTGGCTGGCGCAGACCTCCTCCATGGCCGGCATCACCTCCGCGCGTATCTGTGCGAACTGGGCCTTAAGATCGAGTAATGGAACGTGCGTCATAGGGACCTAGAATATCATTGCAGCAACTCCAACCAAGGTTTGTAGAATCGATCACGCCAGTGCGAGGTCAACTTGACCATAATTTGGCGTCGATGTGTGGATTGGAAAGGCGCGAATGCGCCATGAGATGAGCGTAGTTCCCGCGAAGAACGCGAAGAAGATGGACGATCAATGACTCAGCCGGTTCTCTCCAAGCAGAGTTTGCTATTCGCCATTTTCTCGGGTGTACAGGCACTCGTGCCGACCATCGTCGCCATCGCGTCCTTGTACGCGACCATCACCTTCTTCGGCACGCGCATCGATCCCTCCTCCGCGGCCGTCGTCATCGCGGCGGTTCTGTGCTTGATTTTGGTTCAACCGCCGCGCGAGGTCACGAGCCAGCTGACCTCCGAGCGTGTGTCGGCGGTGATCGATGTGGTGTTCCGCTGGCTGCTGTTGCTGGTGGTGTTGCTGGCGGTGGGCTATGTCACGAAAACGCTCGAAGCGGTGCCGAGGCGAATCTTCCTGACCTGGGCGCTGGTAACGCCGGTGTTCTTGAGCATCGTCACGCTCGCGATGCAGGAGATGATGCGCCGTTTTTTGATGAGCGTCTTCGACAACCGCAGCGCCGTGATCGCCGGCTATAACAACAGCAGCCTCGAACTCGCGCGCCGGCTCCAGGACAATCCCGCGATGCGGCTCACGGTCAGCGGCTTCTTCGATGATCGCAGCGCAGATCGGCTCGGCATGGAGGCCGGCACCAAGCTGGTGGGCAACCTGGGAGACGTTGCCGCCTACGCCAAGGAAAACGGCACCGACGTGATATTCATCGCGCTGCCGATCCGCCACGTCAAGCGCGTCATGAATCTGCTCGATGATCTGCGCGACACCACCGCCTCGATCTACTACGTACCCGATATCTTCGTATTCGACTTGATTCAAGCACGTTCCGGCGAGATCCAGGGTATTCCCGTGGTCGCGATGTGCGAAACGCCCTTCTACGGCTATCGCGGCGTCACGAAACGGCTGACCGACGTCGCCATATCGATCGTCGTGCTGCTGCTGCTGCTGCCTCTGCTCGCGCTGATAGCCGTGATGGTCAAGCTCTCTTCACCGGGACCCATCATCTTCAAACAGCGGCGCTACGGGCTGGACGGCGCCGAGATCGCGGTTTACAAATTCCGCACCATGCGCGTCACCGAAGACGGGCCGCAGATCAAGCAGGCGACGCGCACCGACAATCGCATCACGCCCATCGGCGGGCTGCTGCGGCGTTCCTCGATGGACGAGCTGCCGCAGCTGATCAACGTACTGCAGGGACGCATGAGTCTGGTGGGGCCGCGGCCGCATGCCGTCGCGCATAATGAGGAGTACCGCAAACTCATCAAGGGCTACATGGTCCGCCACAAGGTGCTGCCCGGCATCACGGGCCTCGCGCAGGTGAACGGCTGCCGGGGAGAAACCACGCAGCTCCAGGAAATGGAGGCGCGCGTCAATTACGATCTCGATTACCTCAGGCGCTGGTCGCCGATGCTGGATCTGAAAATCATCCTGCTGACGATCGTCAAGGTATTCCGCGACGAGAAAGCGTACTAGGCTGGCACGAGAATGCCGCTGCTGACGTAATCGCCGTGAAAGCGGTATCGACCTGTCATCGGCAGTGACGCGTAAGCGGCGATGGCGATGGGCCGTGTGGCAGCGATCGTGAAGCTCCCATGACCGCAAGCCCGATCGTTCATGTCCCATTCATCGACTTCGACGCGGGCGTCGTGAAACCCCAGACTCTCGCGCGTCAGCGGATACTGGCATTTGTAAAACGCCTCCTTGGCACTGAATATCAGCGTGGCGGCCCGGATACGTTCCGGTGCGGGGAGCGCTTCGAGCCAGTCGATTTCCGAGGGGATGCAGACGCTCGGCCAGAGGTGCGGCTGCACGCCGCCCGACGGTACGCCGCCCGACGGTACGCCGCCCGCAACTTCGCTGTCGAGGCCGATGGCCGCCGTGGTGTCGCGCGCAGCCACCACGGCCGCGCAGTAACCTACCGTGTGCGTGATGCTGCCCACCATGCCCGGAGGCCACAGCGGCTGCCTGTCGGCAGCGCGCTCGATGGCAACATCCGTGATGCCGAATTCGGCGAGCGCGCGCCGCGCACAGACACGGCCGGCGGCGAACTCTTGAACGCGGGTCGGCACGGCCCTGCCGAGCAATGCCGCCTCGGCCGGCAGCAGCAGCGCCGGATCGCCGCAGCCATGCAGCTCGGCCGCCCTCACGTCGGCGCTGAACAAGCCGATCAAGTCCGCCGATAGTTGCGCGTGATTTTGCTGAACGGCGTTGACCCCGCAACGAAACGACGCCACATTTTGACAGAACGCCACCAGCAACGCGTGCGCATTGCGACACGCGACACGGGCCGGCGCTTGCCGCGGGTTTGTCCCTTGACGATAATGCCTTGTGAAATCGCTGTGGGAACTCTGCCCTTATTCTGACGGGACGCCGGCTGGAAATTTCCATGCGCGCCGCGACTCGATCGCGTTGAGCGGATTGGCGGGCGCCAGCATTCTCGGCGGCAAGCTCGAGTCCTTGCGCGACCGCTGCATCTTGCTGGCGACGCATGAGCAACTGCCCACCGCGCTCGCGCTGCTGGAGCTCGACGGCGTCGCGCGGCGCGTGGTCCTGTGCACACCCGACCTGACCGACGCACAGCTGGCCGAGGTGGCGTCCGCAGCCGAGACCGATGCCATGTTGGTTGACGGCGCCTCGAAGGCGGCGGCACCCAAGTCCGTCGAGATCTTCGTTGCGGCAGAGCGTCCCGTCGCCGAGGATTTGCAACGTCGCAGCACACGCTCGACCGAGTGGATACTGCTGACCTCGGGAACCACCGGTCAACCCAAGTTGGTCGTGCATGATGTCGCGAGCCTCGCGGGAGCGCTGCCGCGGCAGGACGCCGCGGCCCGGCGGATGACGTGGAGCACCTTCTACGACATGCGCCGCTACGGCGGCTTGCAGATCTATTTGCGCGCCGTTCTGTCGGGCTCCGATCTGGTGCTCTCCAGCGCCGGGGAACCCATCAAGGAATTCCTGATGCGCGCCGCCGCAGCCCGCGTGACGCATATCTCCGGCACTCCCTCCCACTGGCGACGCGCCTTGATGAGCGGCGACACCGGACTTATCGATCCTGAATATGTGCGGCTTTCGGGGGAGGTCGCCGATCAAACGGTGCTCGATACGCTGCGCTCGACTTACCCGAAGGCACGCATCGCGCATGCCTTTGCATCGACCGAGGCCGGTGTTGCCTTCGATGTCAACGATGGCCTTGCGGGATTTCCGCGGGAGTTCGTCGATCAGCCCCGCGGTGCCATCGAGCTCAAAGTTCAGGATGGAACCCTGTGGATCCGCTCCGGGCGAACTGCGTCGCGATACTTGAACGCACCTGCCGTGCTCTCGGGCGAGGACGGCTTCGTCGATACGGGAGACATGGTCGAACTCGAGGCGGACCGTTATTATTTTCGCGGCCGCAAGGGCGGCATCATCAACGTCGGCGGACTGAAGGTATACCCCGAGGAAGTGGAATCGGTTCTGAACGCCGACCCACGGGTGCGGGTCTCGCGCGTGATGGCGCGCCGTAATCCCATCACCGGCGCGCTCATCGTCGCCGAAGTCGTACTCTCCGATCCACGAGAAACCGACGCCGCCGTCAACCACGACAGCGTCAAGGATGAACTCTTGCAAGCCTGCAGACGCGCACTTGCCGCCCACAAGGTGCCGGCGATGCTGCGCTTTGTGCCTTCCCTGGAATTGACCGCCGCGGGGAAATTGGTGCGCCCGAATGCGTAACGTCATCGTCAGCGGCGGCTCCCGCGGCCTCGGGCTCGCCATGGTGAGCTCGCTCGCCGCCGCCGGATACCGTTGCATCGCGCTGGCGCGCAGCTTGAGCGAAGAGCTGGCGAAGGCGAGCGCACAGGCCACGGCGGCCGGCGTCGGGGCGATCGAGTTCAAGGCCTGCGATCTGACCGACTTCAGCCAGATCGCGCCGCTGGTCCGCAGCCTGCGCCAGGACTTCGGTCCGATTTATGGACTGGTGAACAATGCCGGACTCGGCACCAGCGGGTTGTTGGTCAACATGCGCGAACCCGACATCCAGCGCCTCATCCTGCTCAATACCGCCTCGCCCATCATATTGTCCAAGTACGTGGTGCGCTCCATGATGCTGCAAAAGGAAGGGCGCATCGTGAATATTGCGTCCATCGTGGCGTCGACGGGCTATAGCGGTCTTTCCGTGTACAGCGCCACCAAGGCCTCGCTCATCGGCTTCACTCATTCACTGGCACGCGAAGTGGGACAGCTCGGAATCACCGTCAACGCGCTCGCGCCCGGCTTCGTTGCCACGGAGATGACGCAAGAACTGGACGAATCGCATCGTCAGCAGATTTCGCGCCGCAGCGCCCTGAAGCGCATGGCGGATCCCATCGACATCGCGCGCAGCGTCGAATTCCTGCTGGGAGACGCCGGGCGCAACATCACCGGCACGACGATCACGATCGACGCTGGAAACACTGCCTAGATACGCTCGTGCCGCCCTCTTGCCCCGCTCTCGGCGGTCAATCCGCGACGAGCCCGCTCGAGTTATTGCGGTATGCGGCGAGCCGGTGCCCCAATCGAATGAAGGGCCTTTCGATGCAATAGTAGCTGAGGGCCGCGCTCACCAGGAGCAGCGCGAGCGCGAGCGGAAACATCTGCAGCACTCCGAGCGGCTTCGGGTCCTGCAGCTGCGGCAGACACAATTGCTGCCAGATGTACAGGCTGTATGAAAGGCGACCGATCCATCGCAGCAAGGGCCACTCGAGGAATCGGCCAAGCGCCTCCGCCGGTCTCAATACGGTGTAACCGATCAACAGCGGGAGCACCAGTGCAACGATCGTTCTACGAGCCGGTTGTCCCGTCAACACCGTCAGGGAAATGACGGCCGCGATAAGCAGCGCAGCCCAGACCTTGATCGTGAGTCTCGTTTGAATCCACGCGCGCGTCCGCGGTGACGTGAGCAGCAGCGCCAGTATCGCGCCCCACAGAAGCGCGTCGACGCGGTTCTCCGTGCGCAGCTGCGGTGCTGGTTTAGGGAAAAGGTTGTGCGCAAGCTCATACCATCGGACCGAAATACAGATGACCACGAGCAGGATGGAAACCCTGATCGCGGCCTTGCGCGGCAGCAGCAAAAGAAATACCGGAATAACCAGATAGAAATGCTCCTCGACGGCAAGCGACCAGAAGTGGCCCGTGTACCACTCGCCGGAAACATAGTTCCTTGCAAAGAACAAAACCGCCGGGATCTCGCGGCCGGTAACCGGAAGCGCAACGCTTGCAGACAAAGACAGCGCATAGATGACGCCGATGTACACCAGTATCGGCGGCAGGATCCGAAATGCCCTCCTGAGATAGAACTTGGACAGGCTGATCGTCGCGGTATTGTCTTTCTCCTCGAGCAATAGCGTGCAGATCAGATAGCCGCTCAAAGAGAAGAAGATGTCGACACCGTATCCGGCGTGTTCGAACAGTGCTGCAAATGCAGCGCCGGTCGTGGTGCCGCTGCGTATGAGCATGGGAGAACAATGGGCGGCGACGACGAGACTTACCGCAATTGCGCGCCATCCATCCAACGTGGGAATGTAAGACCGCTTTACTGCCGAACCGACTATCGGCATGGGCTTACACCTTGTAAATGCGTCCCCACGGGGATTCGAACCCCGGTTCTCACCGTGAAAGGGTGGTGTCCTAGGCCTCTAGACGATGGGGACATCGAATCGACAGTAAAACCAATCAAAAAATCAATCGCAATCGAATCTGGTGGAGCCAGGCGGGATCGAACCGCCGACCTCTTGCATGCCATGCAAGCGCTCTCCCAGCTGAGCTATGGCCCCACATGGAGGCGCGGCAAGTTACCTGACGGACCGCATTTCGTCAAGAAAATGAAAGGACTAGACATTCCAAAGGGCGTGCGCATGCGCCAACCGCGCCAGTGCCTCGCTCTTTCCCAAGATCTTCAGCGTCGCATCTATGGGCGGCGACACCGTTCCGCCGCAGACGGCGATGCGCAGCGGCTGTGCCAGTTTGCCGAGCGAGACGCCCTTGGCGGTGGCCAGCGAGCTGATCACCTCGTGTATGGCCGGCGCCGTCCATTGTGGAGCGTTCTCGAGCCCCGCAATAGCCTCGGCAAGCAGTGCAGGCACCTCGGACGTGACGTTCTTCTTCACCGCCTTCTCGTCGTAGGC
>Ga0116226_10002510_pt1 | contig 16007 bp, 13 predicted proteins | sample S1TSphfallax_FD_89692 | JGI IMG/M metagenome (GOLD analysis project Ga0116226, IMG submission 89692) | Host-associated microbial communities from peat moss isolated from Minnesota, USA - S1T2_Fa - Sphagnum fallax MG | ecosystem: Host-associated > Plants > Peat moss > Unclassified | place: USA...
ATCCGGCCAGAGGAAGACAGGCTGGTGTCAAAGAAAATCAACTTGCCCAGCTGCGCATAGGCTGAAAGCGGGGATGGCGCGGCTACGAATAGTTGAACTGGGGCCGGGTTCTCGCCCAGGGCAAGCTGAAAGCTTCCACCGGGATCGTAAATCCAATCCATCGCCGGAACCGGGCTACACAGCAAAGCCGCGGTGAATGAACAGAGGGCGAGCGTGCCCAGAAGGGTTATGACTGCCAAGCCTCTCAAGGCGCCCACCCTTCGCAAAGTTGTAATTATTGTTGATTAGGGCGTCGACCTTAAGAAGTCGTTCAGTTTTCGAAAGAACGGAGACATGCGCCCCGGCGCGGCTTACCGGATGAGCGGAAGTTTGGTGCCGGAAAAGCCGCGCTCCTCGATGACCGCCTGGCGGAAACGGAAAAGCTTGGCCGGGCGGCCGGCGAGGCCGGAGGTGTATTCGCCGGTTTCTTCCACCAGTTCCTGTTGTTCGATCAGCCGGCGGAAATTGGGCTTGTGCAGCGCCTGGCCGGCCAGGGCTTCCATGGCCTGCTGCAGTTCCAGCAAGGTGAACTGCCGTGCGAGAAGCTCGAACACGACAGGGCGGTATTTGATCTTCGCGCGCAGCCGGGCGATGGCGGTGGCCAGGATGCGGCGGTGGTCGTGGGTCATTTCAGCGCCTGGGATGGCCTCGGCCGGTAACGCGCCGCGCAGCGCTTCGGGGATCAGCTTTGCCTCGAAGAGCAGTTCGTAGCGTTGCAGCACCAGCTCTTCATTCCACTCCCGCCCATCCCCGCCGAACAGGCTGGCGATGCGCTGGGCGAGGACAGGGTTGCCGCCGGCCCAGGCTTTCAGGCGCGGGGTGATGAGTTGATCGGCCAGGCTGGAATTTTTGCGCCGGTCCTCCCACGGGAAGTAGGCGTACCAGCTTACCCAGGCGGCATCCGCATCCGGCGCGCCGGATTCCCTGGTCAGGCCGAGATAGCTGATGGAAATGCTGCGCGAGTGATGTCCGCGCTGCTGGTCGGCGAAGGTGTAGAGCTGTTCCACATAGCCAAGCGGATGATGGGTTTGCCGTTCCACCCAGGCGCGCAAGCCCGCCTGCAGGGAACGGTGGCCCGGTTCCAGCGGGCCGGAAGGTAACGCAAAGCCTGATTCGATGGTCAATACGCGCGAATCACCGCTGGTGACGGCGACGAGCACGGCGATTAGTTCAGCCTGGACCGGGGCATCAATCATAGTCCCCTTGTCGCTTGTTTGCGCGTACTGGGGAAGCGTTGCGGCAGGGACGACGAAACGTATCGATGCGTCTCAATTCGTGTAGCGATCAGCGATCGCCTTGAACTCCTCGGTGATGGCCATGAAGGCGTCAACCATATCGGGATCAAAATGGCTTCCCTTGCCTTCGAGAATGACGGCTGTTGCCTGGTCGTGCCCGACGCCGCGCTTGTAGACACGGTCGCTGCGCAAGGCATCGTATACATCGGCGACGGCCATGAGCCGCCCCGAGACAGGGATGGCGTCAGCCGCCAGATGCGCCGGATACCCGCTGCCATTCCATTTTTCCTGATGGCTCAAGGCAATTTCCTTGGCGCATGCCAGAAATTCTACCTTCATGCCGAGCTTCTGTTCAGCGTCTTCAAGGGCTTTGTACCCTAGCGTGGTGTGGGCCTTCATGATTTCAAATTCTTCCGGCTCCAGCTTGCCGGGCTTCAACAAAATACGGTCCGGAATCGCTACCTTGCCGATATCGTGAAGCGGTGCTGATTTGAATAGAATATCGATCTGGTGGTCCGACAGGTAAACCGAAAACCGCGGATGGCTCTGGAGCTTTTTGGCCAGCGCCTTGATGTAATGTTGGGTGCGGCGGATATGGTTACCGGTCTCGTTATCGCGGGTCTCCACCAGGGAGGCAAGAATCACGATCGTCGCATCTTCGGCTTCGCGTATCTCGGTTGTGCGCCGCCTGACTTCATGTTCCAGAACCGCGTTGCGGTTCTTCAAAAAATCCCTTGCGGCCTTGTTCTCGAGTTGCGTTTTGATGCGCGATAGAAAGATCGCCGGGTTTACCGGCTTGGTGATGTAGTCGATCGCGCCCATGCCCAGCCCGCGGAATTCTTCCGCGGCTTCGCTAAGCGCTGTTAAGAAAATAACGGGAATATCCCGTGTTGAAGCATCGGATTTGAGTGCCTGGCAGACTTCGAGGCCGCTGAGACCGGGCATTACGACATCGAGCAGAATCAAATCCGGCGGGGTGCCGCCGCGGGCGACGCGCAAGGCGTTTTCACCGTTATTGGCGCCTCTTACCGTGAATTGATCCTTCAGAAGCCCGAACATGAGAGACAGACTGCTTGGACTATCGTCGACGACGAGGATCGACGCCTTTGGCCAAAGATCGCCTGTTGCATCCAGCATGGTCATTCCCTTTCGATTTTGTCGGACATGATTCTGAGAATGCCAAGCGCCAGATCAACATCGAAGGATGCGACGGCCTCGGCGGCTTCGGCGACCACTTCCGCAAGTCCGGTGTTTTCAACGCAGGCGGCAAGCTCCTGGACGACGTCACCGGCCTCCAGATTATTGTCTTCCAACAGCGCGATAAGCCGGCTGAGCAAGGGGCCGACCATCTTTTTCCCAAGGCCGCTGGCGAGCTGCGGGTAGGTTTTGCGCCGTTCCAGCGCCGCAAGGCCTTCAATGACAGGGCGCAGGGCGGTGAGCGTTATTGCAAGCATTTCCTCGATCGTCTCAACCGGCGCGCCATTGGCGCAGGCATGTTCCAACGCGGTGGCGGCGGCTTGAACTTCCTTGGCGCCGATATTGCCGGCGGAGCCACGCAGTGTATGGGCCGAGCGGGTTGCGGCAGAACGGTCTTCGGCCTGCTGCGCAAGCCTGAACGCGCCGCCGAAATTGGCTTCGGCCGTGTGGAATTGGCGCAGTAGATTCAGATAGAGTTCCTCATTGTTCATGGTGATGGCAAGGCCGGCCTGCGTGTCGATGCCTGGCAGCTCGAAAACCAGTGGCGCTACCGCCACGGCTGACTCAAGAGCCATAGGTGCGGGATGAGTGGGTGTGATCCAGCTCGCGATCGTCTCAAACATCTGGTCCACGTCGAACGGTTTGGCGATATGGTCGGCCATGCCGGCGGCGATGACTTTTTCGCGGTCGCCGACCATCGCGTTGGCGGTCATGGCGATGATCGGCATGGCGGCGAAGGCCGGGTTTTTGCGGATCTCGCGCGTGGCGGCAAAGCCATCCATCACCGGCATCTGGCAATCCATCAGAATGCCATCAAAACAATTATCGCGCGCCAGAATGTCCAGCGCCTCGCGGCCATGATTAGCAATTACGGTCACGATGCCCGCTTGCGCCAGCAATTCTCCGGCAAGCTCCTGGTTGAGGGCGTTGTCTTCAACGAGCAGCAGCCGCGCGCCACGCAGCTTGCGCATCGCGTTGGTCCGGCGCGCCGCCGGCTGGATCGAACGGATGGCGGGCCTGCCGCTTCCGCCAATGGCTTCGTTCAGCGCCTCTAGCATCGTGGATGCGGAGATGGGCTTGGAAAGCACAGTCTTCAGAAGCGCGCTATTTTGTTTTGCTGCCGTAAGTACACCTTCCCGGCTGCATTCGGCGGTGACCATGATGACAGCTGGCGGCTTGGCAAGCTCCGCCAGCTGCATGAGGCGGATGCATTCAACGCCATCCATGTTCGGCATGCGCCAGTCGATGAGTACGAGATCGTAGGGGTGGCCAGCCAAGTCGCTGGTCTCGACACTTGCCAGAGCCTGCCGGCCGTCCCACGCGCTATCGGCTTGCAGACCAAAGGAGCGGGCCATGGCGACGAGAATTTCGCGCGCCGCGGCGTTATCGTCCACAACCAGCAGGCGCTTTGCGGCAAGGTCCTCGGGGCAGATGACGCGGCGTGACATCGGCTCAGACGGCAGACCGAAACAGGCGGTGAAGTGAACGCCGGAACCTTTGCCGAATTCGCTCTCGATCCAGATTTTGCCACCCATCATTTCGACAAGCTTCTTCGAAATCGCAAGGCCTAGACCAGTACCTCCGTAAGTGCGGGCGGTCGAGGAATCCGCCTGGCTATAGGATTGGAACAACCGGCTCTGCTGATCGGCCGTCATGCCGATGCCGGAATCCTTGACCCAGAAATGCAGTTCAACATCATGCTCGCCATGGTTGAGTAGCGCGGCGCCGATGATGACTTCGCCACGTTCCGTGAATTTTGTTGCGTTTCCGGCAAGATTGACCAGAACTTGGCCAAGACGCAGCGCATCCCCCACCAGGAAGAGGGGCACGTCTAGCGCAAAGTCGAACAACAGATCGAGACCTTTTTCCTCGGCCTTGCCGGTGATCAGGTTGGCGAGATTAGCCATCACGTCATCCAGGCTGAAGGAGGCTTCCTCCATCGCGAGCTTGCCGGCCTCGGCCTTGGAGAAATCCAGCACCTGGTTGATCAGGCCGAGCAGATGTTCGGCCGAGCGGCTGACCTTTTCGATGTAGTTGCGCTGCTTTGGCTCAAGACCCGTCTGCAGGGCCAGACGTGACATGCCGATGATGGCGTTCATCGGCGTGCGGATTTCGTGGCTCATCGTCGCGAGGAAATCGCTTTTGACATGACTGAGCTGTTCAGCCGTGTGCCGTGCCGCTTCGAGTGCCGCCTGTGTCGCGAAATCCTTGCGCAGCACAAACTCCCGGTACCATCCGACGATAACGGGGCCCATGAATATCGAAAAGACGTGATACGAGAGATAGGAGAAGACCTTCAAATCATTATGAAGCGTTAATAACATGGCTGCTTCGAAGGCCAGGAAAATCAGGAGTCCGGCCGCGAGCGCGACCGGGAATTGCAAGCCGAGTATAACGAAGCAGAACAATTCGAGAGACATGAAATCGATGATCCCGACCCATGATCTCAGCCCCATTCCACCTTGCGCGTCGATATCGGCCAGGACGAGAAACAGGCTGAGCGAGCAGGCGACGAGAAACCCGGATATCACAAACTGCCAGTACCGTTTCGCCAGCGGCGTGAAAGAAATCGCCAAGCCGAAAAGCAGGATCGGTATGCATAGGAGCATCCGGTCGCTATTCGCGGGATGGCCTGGGAAGGCCAGTCGGTCAGCCATAAAGTCGCAGAATACAAGCGCGATCCCGATGCTGATGTTCAGCTGCGCATAACGGTAATAGAAATTACTGTAATAGGTGACAAAGCGCTTTTCGAAGCCGCGATCCGTGAAGGCCAGGACAGGCCGCATGGGCAAGCTATACATCTTCTCATGAAGATCGATGCTCATGCCGGCTCCGGCCGGCGCGCAGCGCCGTATCCTGTTCCTTGGCAGAAACCGTGGAATTGCCGGAGTGAACTTGTCATACCCCTCTATTCGAAAGGCGCGCCGGAACTTTTCCGGCGTGGGGTCCGGCGGCCCGGTTTACGCTGGCGTGCCGAGGACCTCGGGCACCACCTGGCCGCCATCCACGACAAAGGTATGGCCGGTTACGAAGCTCGCATAGTCGGAGGCGAGAAAACTCACTGCCCAGCCGATATCCGCTGGCGTGCCGAGCCGGCGCATCGGGATCGCGTAATCCGCCAGCGAACCAAGGCCGAGCGCGGTGAGTCCAGGGCTTTCAATGCTGCCTGGCGCGACAGTGTTGACGGTGACGTTGAACGGCGCGAACTCCAACGCGGCCGCGCGCATAAACCCGCCCATGGCCGCCTTGGTTGCGGCGTAATGCGTATGCCCCGGGTAGCCGACCAGCGTGCCGGTGATGGAGGAAATAAGGATGATCCGGCCGCTGCCCTGGTCCTGCAGAAACGGTGCGGCCGCATGCACCATGCCGTAGACGCTGGTGAGGTTGGAATCGATCACCTCGGACCACTGCGCCCGCGTCATCGCGCGGATTGTGGCTTCTGGATAGATGCCGGCATTGCAGACCAGAACATCGATACGCCCGAATTTTTGCACCGCCGCATCTATGATCCGGGCGGGCCCGCCCTCGTCGCGCAATTCGGCGGCGACACCGCCGGTTTCAATGCCCAACGCCGTCAGCTCGGATATTGTCGTCGCCACGGCCTCTCTGGCGCGGCCAGTGACGATCACCTTAGCGCCGGATGACCCCATCACTTCGGCAATGCCGCGGCCGATGCCGCGCGTCGAACCGGTGATGACGGCGACTTTTCCCGCCACGAGTTGCGGCGCCATTTGCTGAGTTTGCGTCACATTCTTCTCCTGGAGAGGTTTACGGGTGGCAGTTACCGGTTCGAGAGGAAGGCTTCCAGGCTGTCATCCAGCGCTTCCATCCAAGGCGTATGATGCGTCGGCGCCATGGTGCCGGTAAGTAGAGAGGGGAAAGAAGCCTCACGGTAGGTCAACACATTCTCCTCCTTGTGATGCTTCCAGTCCTTGAACTGTTCCGCCATCGCTTCCGGATTGAAGTCGAAACAATCGGTTTTGTCGATCAGCTCGCGCACATAGGCGCACTGGAAATCGATGCCATCGGCGGCGGTCTCCAAAGCGTCCTCGCGGGCGCGCCAGCTTGCGGAATCCGCATGCATTTCCTCGAAGCCTGGCAAGGTGATGCGGGCGAGCATGACATCGCGCGCGTACCAGGCCTGGGCGTCGAACATATTGAACGTGTAATATTGGTCCTGCATGCCGAGATAGATGAGCTTCGGATTATCCTCCCAGATGACGCCTTTATACAGGCCGAGCGGCCAGAGCCGGTTCTTGGTTTTCAGGCGAAGATCATCGGGCAGAAAGGGGTAGTGGTGGAGGTAGCCGGTGCACAGGATGATGGCGTCCACGTCCTTGCTGGTGCCGTCCTTGAAATGCGCGGTCTTCCCGGAAACATGCGTGAGCAGCGGGACCTGGGAGAAAGCGTCCGGGAATGAAAAACCCATCGGCGCGGTGCGGTAGCTGAAGGTGACCTCGGGCGCGCCGTATTTGTAGCACTGCATGCCGATATCCTCGGCGGAGTAGGAGCTGCCGACGCAGAGGATTCGTTTGCCGGTGAATTCGGCGGCGTCCCGGAAGTCATGCGCGTGCAAAACGCGGCCGGGGAATTTTTCCAGGCCGGGGAAATCCGGTGTGTTGGGCGTAGAAAAATGACCGTTTGCGACGACAACATAGTCGAAAACGTCGGTGGTCAGGCAGTCATTCATCAAATCCTTGGCGGTGACGGTGAACTGGCGGGTATCCGCCGAATAGGCAACGTCGCGGACGGGCGTGCGGAAGCGGATATATTTGCGGACGTCGCTCTTTTCCACACGGCCGGCGATGTAGTGGCGGAGCACGGCGCGCGGCGGGTAGGAGGGGATGGCGTACCCGAAATGCTCCTCGAAGGAGTAGTCAGCGAATTCGAGGGCTTCCTTGGGGCCGTTGGACCAGAGGTAGCGGTACATGGAGCCGTGGACGGGCTCGCCATATTCGTCCAGGCCGGTGCGCCAAGTGTAGTTCCACATGCCGCCCCAGTCTTCCTGCTTCTCGAAGCAGACAATGTCCGGGATTTCGGCGCCTTTGCGGCGGGCAGATTCAAAGGCCCGGAGCTGGGCCAGGCCGCTGGGGCCGGCGCCGATAATGGCGATGCGCATGTTCAACATGTTCCTTCATGGCGATTCAAGGTGAGACGAGCTTAAGGTGAGCTTTATTCTCACGCAATATATTTTAACCAGAAGAATAATGTTTTTCCGCGATGCGGCAGCCTATTTCGGCATTGCCAATCGCGCCGGGCCAGCCGGCGCTGATCTCGCTATAATCCGGCGGGACGGCCGGCTGGCGGACAGGGGATGCCACGCACGAATTTGCGCCAGGCGATTACGGGATGGTCCTGTTAACCGGTTTGGCGGAAAACCGGGGCGGCACATTTTGCCCGCTATATCTGCAATGCCTTGAACGAGACCAGCCTGCGCTTGTCAAAATCCCAGAGCACCAGGCGTGCGCAGGCGAAGCTTTTCCAGAAGGTCAGCCGCGGCGCGGCTTGCAGCGCGGCGTTTTCAAGATGGCATTGCCGCAGCCGGTAATTAGGGATTTTGCTGGAAAGATGATGGATGTGATGATAGCCGATATTGCCGGTGATCCAATGCATCGGGCGGGGCAGGTCGTAGAAAGAGGCGCCTTGCATGGCGGCGGTCTGAAAATTCCAGTCTGATGCCGATTCCCAATAGGTTTCCGGAAATTGATGCTGAATGTAGAACAGCCAGACGCCGGCAATGGCGCCAAACAACGCCACAGGCAGCCAGACCAGCAGCACGGGAATAACGCCGAAGATGAGCGAAAGGACAGCGAGGCCGGCGAGGAGGGCGGCGTTGGTGCCGAGCACGCTAACCCAGGCCCGCCAGTTACCCCGTGGGGCGCCGGCCGGGATGCGGTTGGCGATGAAAAACAGCCAGAACGGGCCAAGCCCGAACAAGACCAGCGGATGCCGGTAGAGCCGGTAGCCGAGCTGGCGCATTTTCGACAAGGCAAGATATTCAGGGAGGGTGAGCGTTGACACATCGCCGACGCCGCGGCGGTCGAGATTGCCCATCGAGGCATGATGAACCGCATGCTCCCCGCGCCAGGCGGTGTAGGGTGTCAAGGTGAGCACGCCAATCAAACCGCCGAGCAGGTTATTGGCCCAGCGCGAAGGAAAGAAGGAGCCGTGGCCGCAATCATGCTGGAACATGAACAGCCGCACCAGCAGCCCGCCGCAGACGGGGATGAGGAGAAGTGCCCAGAAATGCCCATTCTGAACGGAGATCAGCATGGCGGCGAGCAGGAGGATGAAAGGCACTGCCGTGGTCAGCAGCTGAGCCATGGCCAGGCGTGAATCGGGCTTGAGGTAGGGCGCGATCATCGCGCGCCAGTCGATGGGCGCCGGTTGAAAGGCTTGGATGTCAGAGGCTTGCTGCATGGCGTTAATCTGTTAGCTCCCGGTTGGGCGATTGTTGGCAAACGAAGCCGTGTGCCTTCGTTTTGCATGATAAAAGCGCGCGGTGAATACTCATGGATTTTGCGGGTCCGCATTGCGCGCCAGATTTGACGCGCCGCGCTATCGTCCAAACCAACAGGCTACGCTCATTCGGTCCGGCGGGAGAGGCTCGGAATCTACCTAGGCCGCTGCAAACGCGGCGCTGGCGATGTGCTGGGCGATTGCGGCGGCCTGACGGGCGATTTCCGGCACGGCGGTGATCTCGCCCAGGCTGCCGCGCGTCATCGGGCCGGCGAGGAAAAGCTGCCCGGCGCCGCTGATGAGGCCGAGTTCGGTGCCGTCCGGGGTGATCAGCCCGGCTTGCAGGAGGTTTGCGATCAGGCCTGGCGCCTCGGTGATGCGGCCTGCCCCGGCGGCGAGGATGACGGCGTCAAATAGTTGAAGGCTGGCCTGGCTGGCGCCGCGGGGCAGGATTTTGATGGCGAATCTGTTTCCGTCCGCCGCGGCCCCGGTGATGGTGGCGGCGCTGATTGCGAGGGTTTGGCCGCGCCGGCGCCGGCGCAGAACCTCCCCGGTTGGCGGCGACAGGCGGTGGCGGTGGCATTCCCAGAACGGCCGGACGTGGCGAATTAGGCGCCGGCGCTCGGCTTCGGGCAGGGCCAGCCAGGTGGCTTGCGCCTGGGCGCGCAATGCGTCGAAGACGCTCTGCCAGGGCTGGCCATGCGCCGCCGCCGCCGCCACGGCGGCCCTGGAGCCGCGGAGCAGAGCAAGTCCTGTCTCCGCGCCGCTAATACCGCCATGCGGTGGATAATCCCCGACGGCATGCGGACGGGGTGTTTGTCCGCGGCGCGAAATCGCCAAAATTTCGCCAGTATGCCCGGCATGGTCCAGCGATGCGACACTATCCGCCATCGTAAGGCCCGTGCCGGCAATCAACACGCGATCTGCCGGCCGGATTGACGCCAGCGCGCCGGGCAGCAAGGGCTCCCGGATGAAGCGCTCATGGGCTGAAATTGCAGTGAGCGCGGCGGGAAGCGCAGCCGGAGGATGGCCGGTTGCGAGGATGACAATGTCGGCGCGAAGGAGAATGCCGCCCGCGCCGATAACGGTCCAGGCGCCTTGCTCCCATTTAAGGTCATTGGCCGGCAATTGGTGGTGAATAATTTGTCCGGCGCGCATCAGCGGGGCGAGTTGCGCGGTGACGTATTGGCCGAAGACGGCACGGCGCGGGAAGAGAGGGCCATCGGGACCTGCCGCCTCGGGGTCTTCAAGGCACGCGCCGGTGGCCGCGATCCACCGAACGAAATGCGCGGGATCGTCTGGGTATAGGCTCATGCGATTGGCCCGCGCGTTGAGCCGGTGCGCCGGATCGGAAGTGCTATATGCGAAGCCGGGGCCGATGACGGGGCGGGGCTCGAACACCAGAATGCGGGCGGCAGGCAAGGCGGCGGCGATATGCAGCGCAAGTGCCGCACCGGTGAAGCCGCCGCCGATGATGGCAATGATGGGGCTGGTACAATCGCCCGCGGCGTCTACGCCGCCATCCACAGGGTCAACCAGCGGCGCGGGCGCCGGGGCGGAAGAAATTGCCGATGGTTTCGCCGAACGGGCCGGAATTCTTGGCGGTGCCGAATTTCTGCACCGCATGACGGACCGGCAATAGCGGGAAGACCAGCTCTGCGAAGCGGTAGGCTTCTTCAAGATGCGGATAGCCGGAGAGGATGAAGTGGTCGATGCCGATATTCATGTACTCTTTCATGCGGGCGGCGACCTGGCCAGGGTCACCGACCAAAGCGGTGCCGGCGCCGCCGCGGACCAGGCCGACGCCGGCCCAGAGGTTAGGGGATATTTCAAGGCGGTCGCGCGAACCATTATGGAGGGCGGCCATGCGGCGCTGGCCGACGGAATCCATGGAGGAAAAGCGTTTTTGCGCCTGGGCGATGGTGGCGTCATCAACGTAGCGGATCAGATCATCCGCGGCGGCCCAGGCCTCTGCTGCGGTTTCGCGGACAATGACGTGGAGGCGGATGCCGAAATTCAGCTTTCTGCCCCGGCGGGCGGCGGCGGCGGCGGCGCGGCCAAGTTTTTCTGCAACCAAGGCGGAGGGTTCGCCCCAGGTGAGGTAGGTGTCCACCAGCTCGGCCGCGACGTCGATGCCGGAATCCGACGAGCCGCCGAAGAATAACGGTGGGTGGGGCTGCTGGACGGCGGGGAAGAGAATTTGTCCGTCCTCAATCCGCAAATGCTTGCCTGTAAAATTCACCGGCTCGCCGGCCATCAATTCTTTCCAGACTGTCAGGAATTCGCGGGTAATTTCGTAGCGCTCGCCGTGGCTCAGAAAAATGCCGTCGCCGGTATTCTCTGAGGGATCGCCGCCAGTGACGATGTTGATGAGCAGCCGGCCATTGGAGATGCGGTCGAAGGTGGCGGCCATGCGGGCGGCGAGCGACGGGTTGAGCAGGCCGGGGCGGAAGGCAACCAGGTAGCGGAGCTGTTTGGTGAGCGGGACCAGCGATGAGGCGACGACCCAGCTGTCCTCGCATGAGCGGCCGGTGGGGATGAGCACGCCGTAATAGCCGAGCCGGTCGGCGGCTTGGGCGATTTCCATAAGGTAGGCGTGGTCGACCGCACGGCCGCCGATGCTGGTGCCGAGATGGCGTCCATCGCCATGGGTCGGCAGAAACCACAATATGTTTGTATCGGCGGCGGGCTGCAGGCTCATGCAGATCTCCTCAGGCGGCCCATGCGGCCTGGGTCACATCGATTTTGGCGGGGATGAGGCCAAGTTTAAAGAATTCATCAGCGATTTTCTGCTGGCCGGCGAAAATATCCGGGGTCAGCTTGTTCACGCCGTATTTCTGCCGGGTGAACCAGGTTTTCAGCACCGGCGGCGGCAGGCCGATGCTGGGCGAGATGTCGGTGGCGGTTTCGTCGATATGCTTCCCCTCCCAGGCCTCTTGCGCGTTGAGTACGGCGATGGCGGCATTCAGCGCGTCCGGATGCTGGAAGGAAAAATCCTTGGTGGAAGAATAGAAAGCCCGGTTCGGCATCAGCCCGGTGCCATCCGTGAGAACCTTCGCGCCGGCGGCCTCAGCGCCGGCATAGAACGGATCCCAGACCGACCAGGCATCGACATCGCCGCTACTGAAAGCGGCCCGGGCATCGGCGGGCTGCAGAAACACTTTCGTCACGTCCGCGTAAGGCACGCCGGCATGGGCAAGGGCGGAAACCAGCAAGTAATGCGCGCTGGAGCCCTTGGCGACAGCGACCTGCTTGCCGGCGAGGTCGTGCACCGATTGCAGCTTGCTGGCGGCGGGCTTGAGGATGGCGAGCGCGCGCGGGCTCGGATTGGTGGCGGCGACATAAACAATTGGCGTGCCGGCAGCCTGCGCGAAAATCACCGGCGGTTCGCCGGTGAACGCGAAATTGACGGCGCCGGCATTCAGCGCTTCCAGCATTGGCGGGCCGGAGGTGAATTCGGCCCAGGACACGTCATAGCCGAGCGGGTTGAGCTTGGCTTCGAACGTGCCGCGGGCGCGGGCCAGTACAAGGGTGACCGAGGCCTTCTGGTAGCCGATTTTCAAGATACCTTTGGAAGCGGCCCGGGCCGCGTTCCGCGATAGTATCAGGGTCGGGGCTGCCAGCGATGCGGTGGCGAGCAAGGTACGGCGGCGCATGGGAATTCTCCGGTGTGACGATTTGCGGACTGTCTTGCATATCAATCCTAGTGATGCAATAGACATACTGTGTTGTCAGTGGTCAGTCGATAGTTGTCGGAGTTGGGGGTGCCAGCGTGTCTGTAACCAGTAGCGACGTTTCGTCTGGGGTTGTGACTCGAGCGCCTTCGTGGCGGCTGCCGCGGGGGGTTCGGCGTTGCATTGCGCCGGTCGCGCTTTTAGCGGTGTGGCAAGCGGCGGCATCGGCGGGGTGGACCAGCCCGCAGACCATGCCGGCGCCGTCGCTGATCGTGTCCAGTTTCTGGAACCTGATTGTCACCGGCCAGCTCTGGCCAAACCTTTTGGTATCGCTTGGGCGGGTGCTTGTTGGGCTTGCCGCGGGTGTCGCCGTGGGAACCGCCCTCGCATTGTGGTCCGGGCTGACGCGGCTGGGCGAGGATGTGGTTGATCCGCCGGTGCAGATGGCGCGCACCCTGCCGCACCTCGCTTTGATTCCGTTGATGATTTTGTGGTTTGGGATCGGCGAGACGCCGAAAATCGTGATTATCGCGCTGGGCGCAACATTTCCCATATATCTCAATTTGTTTTCGGCGATTCGCGGCGCTGACCGGAAGCTCCAGGAAGCTGGGGTCGTGCTGGGCCTGACGCGGCGCGAAACGGTTTGGCATGTTGTGCTGCCGGCGGCGTTGCCAGGCTTTCTGGTGGGACTGCGCCAGGCGCTCGGGATTGCCTGGATAAGCCTGGTGGTGGCCGAGCAGATCAATGCGAGTTCAGGCATCGGCTACCTAGTGATGAATGCGCGGGATTTTTTGCAAACCGACGTGATTTTCGATGGGTTGCTCGTCTACGCCGCACTGGGCCTGGCGACGGACCGGCTTGTGCGCCTGCTGGAGGTTCGGCTGCTGGCGTGGCGGCCGGCCACTCTGCCCGTTTAGGAGAGTCTCATGAACATGGTCACCGAGGAGGCAACTCGCGCGTCTGAAGCCTTGCAGAGCGCCGGGCCGGCGGTGGAGGTGCGCGGCCTGACCCGGGAATTTGCGGGGAACGCGGTTTTGCGGGGCCTCGATTTGCGCATCAACCCGGGGGAATTTGTCGCGCTATTGGGAAGGTCGGGTTCCGGCAAGTCTACCTTGCTTCGTACGCTCGCGGGGCTGGATGCAGCGCCGGCGGGCACTGTGCAGGTGCCGGTGGCGCGCACCGTGGTATTTCAGGAACCGCGGCTGCTGCCGTGGAAGCGCGTCTGGCGCAATGTGACGCTGGGACTGCGGTCGGCGGACCCGAAGGCCCGGGCAGAGGCAGCACTGGACGAGGTGGGTTTGAGCCACCGGCTGAACGCCTGGCCGCTCACCCTTTCCGGCGGAGAGGCGCAGCGGGCGGCGCTGGCGCGCGCCTTGGTGCGTGAACCGGCGCTGCTTTTGCTGGATGAACCGTTCGCGGCGCTGGATGCCCTGACGCGCATCAGGATGCAGGCGCTGGTGACCGATTTATGGCGCGTGCATAGCCCGGCGGTGCTTCTGGTGACGCATGATGTGGATGAGGCGCTAACCTTGGCCGACCGGGCGCTGGTGTTGGAACATGGCAAGATCGCGCTCGATATAGAGGTGACGATGCCGCGGCCGCGCCAGCCGGATGATCCGACCTTCGGTGAGCAACGGCGCCTGTTGCTCACGGCACTGGGTGTAGCCGCCTAACTTTCCGGAGAATTCGCCTCTATAGTTTTCGCAAATCCCGGATTCGCTGTACCTTGCCGATCGAGCGCGCGATGGTGCCTGGCATCACCACCTCAACCGCGGCGGTAATGCCGATCGTGTCTTTGATGAAGGCGGCGAGCCGGTTTTGCTCATCGCGCATCGTGCCATCATCAGCGCCGTCTAGCTTCGCCTCGACGACGACTTTCATCTCATCCATCCGGTTGGGACGTGACAGCTCGATATAGAAATGTGGTGCCAGGCCGGGGCAGCGAAACAAAAGCTCTTCAACTTGCGTGGGGAAAACGTTGACGCCGCGAATGATCATCATGTCATCCGAGCGGCCCGTGATTCGTCCCATCCGCCGCATCGCGCCGAATTCCCCAGGCAGCGTGCCTGGCAGCAGGCAGGTTAAATCCCTGGTGCGGTAGCGGATGACCGGCATGGCCTGCTTGGTGAGCGAGGTGAAGACCAGCTCGCCGGTCTCGCCATCCGGCAGGACCGCGCCGGTGACTGGGTTGACGATTTCGGGGTAAAAATGATCCTCCCAGATTACCGGCCCATTCTTCTGCGCCGCGGATTCGCTGGCCACGCCAGGCCCCATCACTTCCGAGAGACCGTAGATATCCACGGCGTCGATGTTGAACGCCGCCTCGATTTCGCGTCGCATCGCATCGGTCCAGGGTTCGGCGCCGAAAATGCCGATTTTCAGTGAGGTTTTGCGCGGGTCGATACCCTGGTGTTTGAACTCATCGAGGATGGTCAGCATGTAGCTGGGCGTCACCATGATGATGTCCGGCTGGAAATCGGTAATGAACTGGACCTGCTTCTCGGTCTGGCCGCCGGACACGGGAATCACTGTGCAGCCTGCTGCTTCCGCGCCGTAATGCGCGCCAAGCCCGCCGGTGAAGAGCCCGTAGCCGTAGGCGACGTGGACTTTCATTCCCGGCCTGCCGCCGGCGATCGTGATGGAGCGGGCGACGAGTTGCGCCCAGGCGGCGATATCGGCCTTCGTGTAGCCGACCACTGTTGGCTTGCCGGTGGTGCCGGAAGAGGCGTGAATGCGCGCCACCTGGTCCATCGGCACCGAGAAAAACCCGAACGGGTAATGCGCCCGCAGATCCGCCTTGGTGGTGAAGGGCAGGCGGGAGAGATCGCTTAGCGTGCCGATGTCATCTGGCGTTACGCCTGCCGCACTGAATGCCGCCCGGTAATGCGCGTTGTTCGCGTAGACGTGACGAAGCGTTTCGCGGAGCCGGGCCAATTGCAGCGCCGCAAGCTCGTCTTTTGTCATGAGGCCCTCCGGACGATTTCTCTCGGGGGTCTTATGACAATAGGTTTACGGGCGCCACAGCGCTCATTGACGGCGCGCGGCGGGTTATATCCGCTGCGCCGGCGAGCCGGTTGCCTGGCGGGTTTGTTCCACTGGCGAGCCGGCGGGGCGGCCCGAAATTTCAGCGAGGAGCTGCCAGATGCGGGCGGGGTCCAGCGCGACTTCCGGGTCGTTAAGTAGGCGGTCGAGTTCGGCTGATTTGTCGGCGTGGTTCATGGCGGCACCTGGTGATTGATAGGCATAAATGGCCGCGTGAACCAGGCGGTTTCAAGGTGAAAACGGCGCTAAATCATGGCTTTTGTGCAATGCGGCAGAGACGACGGATAAGTTGGCCGGGGATCAGTCCAGAGAGGCGGCGACGCGTTCGATCACGCCGGACCAATCATATGGGCGCTGCTGG
>Ga0116226_10002511_pt1 | contig 16006 bp, 12 predicted proteins | sample S1TSphfallax_FD_89692 | JGI IMG/M metagenome (GOLD analysis project Ga0116226, IMG submission 89692) | Host-associated microbial communities from peat moss isolated from Minnesota, USA - S1T2_Fa - Sphagnum fallax MG | ecosystem: Host-associated > Plants > Peat moss > Unclassified | place: USA...
ATTATTATAATTAAAATGGTCACAATGTGTGTGATGTCCCATTATAAATAATATATTTATGAAAAATGATGCACAACTATGTAGATCATTCAAACGTTGAAAGTCAAGATTTGTAGTAGACTTCGTGATTATTTAAACAATGTAATTGTTTTGATGTTTGGACTCATTATGGCATTTTCAACCGTTCCAAGCTCACTTGTCCCAACCAAATGAACCAACCAAAACCCAACTACAATCATGCTAACAATAATTGCAGAAATTGAATGGACAACTATAAATATGCCACCAACTTGACTTGTTCCCAAACACAATTATTTTATGCATTCAGTCTATCCTTTTTGTTGAGGTTGAAGGGTTCAATCAAAATAATTTACGATAAAGATTTTTCATTTGCAACATGTCAAGATATCCATATCCACGACACTATTGTCAAACACCACTAAATTTGGATTTTTACTTGCTTGTAAAAAAGAATAGCTAAAGATTATAGATGGAGAGTTCTAAAGACAAGTTGGATATAAGGCATCAAACAATCACTTTTAGGATTACAAGATATAAAGGATAGGGATAAAAATGTTTATCATGTGATTTTGGATAGATTGCCACAACCACTAAGAGATAATCCATGGCTACTGGACTCGATGAACCGAAATTTCAAAACATGGTTTCACTAGCAATGCAATTACTTGCTTGGATTCCAAGTGTTAATTTTTTTTATAAAAATGAGTTCAATTTTATTGAAAAACTAGCCAAGAAACGATTCCAATGTAAAGGACGATCCATATGAAACACCAATGTTTATTTATAATAGAAATAGGGACCAACTAGTGCTAGCCAATACAATCAACAAGGAGGTGGAAGAAGGTTCCCCAACATTGTTGGATTGCAAAATATTGAAATTAGATGTCGCAACCCTAGCTTTGGGCTTGCGACTAAGGCAAAGGGGTTACAAAGGTGTGGGCCAAGAGGAGGCCCGGGAGTCACATCACATACTCCCGGGAGTGTAGGAAAGTGTGAGGGAGTGAACCCTCACACTCCCAAGGCAACTCCCACTTTGGGAAATGAAGTTTCGGTGGACTTTCAAAACTTCAAAGAGTGATTTGAGGGGTCAAAACTCAATGGCTTGTGGCGTTCTTTATATCAAAAGCTATTGGAACGTAGATGTCTTAAATGGGCTCTCATTACTCATTTGGACATTTGAAACACAAGATATGGCCAAAAGAAGGGCCAAGAGTCAAATTGTCAGTTTGACTCCCGACCAGAAAAAGTCAGGAATCGACCCGATTTACTTGGCTACAAACAACGTGCCACATACCGTTGGAAAGCTCTCGACGAGAGATACAACTTTGCTTTAGACCGCACTTCGATCTGAGGTCTACTCGCAAAGTTAAGGGGCTCCAAAGTTGCAAGAGTCCCGGCTGGCGTGATTTCGGGACTCCCATGCGAGAGTTCTGGGAAAGAAAAGCCATTTGGATGTGGGCCCCGTGGAGAGGTCCAGAGTATACTATAAGGGGGAATGTGATGGCTTCCCCCAAGTTCGAGCCGTGGTGAGTCTTTAGTGTCCATGTTGCTCGTGGCTCGTCCTAGCACCAAAGGTGCTCTAACTATGCATTAACCACTTTATGTGGGTTGTGTGTAAGCCCGTGTGAGTGAGTAAGCTTGTCAACTCTTCCTAGTCCCATCTTGAAGCTCCAACACGCCCCTTTACCCCTCAAAGTGTTGTGAGCTAGGGAGTGTGTCCCGACTCTTCTCTCTTCCGCTGGCTTTCATTTGGACTCACATTTGAGTTTTTCAAGGAGTTGGGAGTGCGTCAACCATGACCTTTTCCATTATGATATTTTCTACAACACACATTTTTATTGCACATGGGGAGGCCTTGGGTTTTTCATGTACCGTCTTTTTAATCATCTCCTCCATCCTTTTATTGAATGTTTTAATTTCAAAATCATCGACAACATGATTATGGGTGCCAATGTGAATAATTGCTTTAGTCAGATTGGGTGAGGTGCATGTCACTAGGAACACCTTAGCAAAACAATGATCAATGAAAAGGTGTCACAACCCTAGCCTTGGGCCCACAACCAATGCAAAGGCTTGTGAAGTTGCGAGTCAAGAGAGGAAGCCTGAGAGTGAAAGAAAGTGTGAGGGAATGAACCTTCACACTCCCAAGGAGCTTCCACCTTGGGAGTTGGAATCTCAGTGAACTCCTGAATGTTCATAAAGCAATTGCAGGGGTCAAAACCTAATGGATTGAAAAGTTTTTTATACCATTAAAAAGTTATTGAAACGCAAATGTCTAAAATGGGCTCGCATCACCCACTTGGACACTTAAAACATAAGTTATGGCCAAAAGAAGGGTCGGGAGTCAAATTGGCAGTTTGACTCCCCACCACTAAAAGTCAGGAATCAACTTGATTTCCTTACATGCAGGTGGCTTGCGACATACTGTTAGAAAGTTCTTGACAAGAGTTACAACCTTTCTTTAGATCTCATCTCAATCGAAGGTTTACACACAAAGTTATGGGGCCCCAAAGTCGTGGAAGTCTCAATTTTGGGAATTTCGAAACTCCCATTTGGGAGTTTTGGGACAATATGTCATTTGGATGTGGGCCTTGTGGAGAAACACATAGTATATTATAAGGGCGAAGTTGGTGGCTTCCCCGGGCCATGGTGAGTCTTGTGAATCTGAGTTTGCCCGTGGTTCGTCCTAGCACCAAAGGTGCTCCAACTATGCACTAACCACCTCCAACATTTATGCACCCATGAACCAACCTTTCGCATGTGTCCTTTATAATTTCTTTGGCGATGGTCCTTTTGCCCATGTTTATAAGTAGTTGGACCTAGATGCTTGGCCCAAAACAAGGAATGGGAAGAAGATTCATCGTCCCAGCATGTTCAAATTATCCATTTTGCAAGAAAACAAGTGGGAGGTGGGACGAACTCTTGAGGCCACACTATTAACTCCCTAAAACATTCCTCCTCTAGGATATGGACAAATTTATCACCTCCTTTCAACATCACCAGAAAATCATAAGTGATATGAAGTAATGATTAATGATTATTTGGCTTGTAGTTGTGTGGATTTTTCTTCCATGATGTCTAGGTTTCTCGACAAATGGGGGCTATGGGTGCCATGCAAATGCTTGTATTACATTTTGCAATATGCCATGTACATTGGGATTGATAACCATTCATCCATTATTTATCCTAAAGTTGGAATGAGGCTCATAGATTAGTAGATCATGTTAAAGTTTTGGATGTAAATTAGGTTATAATGTCATTAAATAGTTGTTAAATAGGACTATTATGGGTTTTGTTCTTTTGGAATGCATTTTATTACAAAAATAAAAATATTTTTTAGCATGATGTGTGTAGTGCATTATTCAATAATTTATTAAACATTTTCCCATTCCATCATTATGTGGACATCCTACCCTTGATTTACTATGTGACTTAACTTAACTTACACAAGTTATTATTTCTGATGCGCTCCCAATTCCTTGAGGGATTCAAATGTGAGTCCAAATAGAAAACAATGGAAGAGTAAAGAGTCGGGGCACGCTCCTTGGTTCGCAAAAGTTTGGAGGGGTAGAGGGGTGTGCTGAAGCTCCAAGATGGGACCAGGAAGAATGACAAGCATCAACTATTCACACGGACTTGCACAAAACTAACACAAAGTGGTTAGTGCATAGTTGGAGCACTTTTGGTGCTAGGATGAGCCACGGGCAACTCGGATTCACAAGACTCACCATAGCCCAGACTTGGGGGAAGCCACCACCTTCCCCTTTGTAGTATACTTTGTGCCTCTCCACGAGGCCCACATCCAAATGGCATTTTGTCCCGGGACTCCCAAATGGGAGTCCCGAAATTCCTGAAGTTGAAACTCCTGTGACTTTGGGGCCCCATAACTTTGTGTGCAAACCTTGGCTTGAGATGAAGTCAAAAGCAAAGTTGTAGCCCTTGTCGAAATCTTTCTAGCAATATCTCGCACTCCCCCTGCATTGAAGGAAATTGGGTCAATTCTTTATTTTTTATGGTCAGGAGTCAAATTACCAATTTAATTCCCGACCCTCCATAACTTGTGTTTCAAATGTCCAAGTGGGTCATGTGAGCCCATTTTAGACATCTACATTTCAATAGATTTCCAATGATATAAAGAACTCTTCAATCCATTATGTTTTGGCCCTAGCAATTGCTCTTTGAACATTCAGGAGTCCACCGGGACTCCAATTCCCAAGGTGGAAGCTCCCTTGGGAATGTGAGGGTTCATTCCCTCACACTTTTTTTCACTCCCGGGCTTCCTTTCTTGGCCCACAACCTTGGAAGCCCTTGCCTTGGTTGTAAGCCCAAGGCTAAAGATACAACAGTTTCACCCTTTTGCATTGTAACGTAGCTCCTACAAGTTCACCTTTGACATTTTTTTTTCAGATGAAAATGGACATGAAAATTATGTGAGTCTAGTAACTTCCTTTTGTCATAATTGTTTTGGAATTATTTTCATCCATATACTTAATTAGTCGAAAGTTTGATCCAAGCAATTCATCTATTTCCAATTATCATCCAAATGTTCATTCATGTTCCACGTTCATCCAAATATTTCATTTTTTTGTAATTGTCATCCATGTACATGTGGTTTTCATGTGGCATGACTCTTTTGGAAATAATTTCATCCATAAATTTCAACTTGACAATTTTTTCATCCAAACAATTCATTTACTTATCATTATCATCTAAAAAGTTCATCAATGTTCAATTTTCATCCAAACAATTAATCCATTTTCTGACTCCCATCCATGTACATGTGGAAAAATATTTTCCATGTCATTCATATTATTTAGCATAGGGATATTCTAAGATTATTTTGTCCTTGTCGTCATAATATTCCAAATATAGTTCCTACTCGTAGGCTTTTGTTCATGAGCTCATGCTCACGTTCACATGTTCGCTTCCTAGTGTCGTTCGGAAAAATATGGTATGAATTAAAATACATGAATTGTGTACCAAGAGAAGGGAGACAACAAAGGAATAGATGTTAGAAACAAAGTCCATTTCATCATGTTTATTAGGCAAGCCCTTGTGTCTTGAAGTCACCTTGCGCCCCTTGGAACTATTGTGAATATGCAATTGGGCTAGTCCATTGGTTTGCACCATGCATATGTCCCACAATACATTGAACCCTACAAATTGCAAGAAAAATCAAAGGAGAGGTTGGGGGACGATATGACATGACTACATCTATTTTTGTTCCTTCTTGGTGTACAATTGAATATGTGCATGCAAAGGACATGGGTGTAACCTTTTAGGATGTTATGGAATGGGTTTGATGCTACTCAAGGTGGGTGGAAGTGGAATTTTAACAGAACTTTCCCGCTTGAGTCTGATTATGCCACCTTTAAGGTCACGCAATATTTCCCAATGATCAAGAGTTTTTCCAGGTCAAGGTAAGGTATGCATATCATGAAAGATTGTCAATAAAGAAAAAACGCATGGAGATAGAACAAGCAACCAAATGCATGGTGCATGTTACATGCCCATCGTGTCCGCCCATGTTCACCCAAGGCGCCATGGTGTCCACACCTTCTTGTTCATGTTTCCACGGTTTCCAACCTTCATTGATTTACACATTTAAGAGACTATTAGAACCTTACTACCTCATAGCCATACATTTTGAACTCTAGAAGATGTTCTTAAATGCTTGTTGTTTGTGTGAAGACACAAACATGGATGTTCATGGTTGGTTATGAATGATTCACAAAACAAACCACCAAAGATGGCACAATAACGTAAAATATGACAAAAATAAAGGATAAAAAAGAATGAAACCTTGAATAAGGGGAAGAAAAAAAATAAGTTGGAAAAGATTGATTGGGTAGGACGAATAAGGGGAAAAATGAAAATGAAGATGAAGAAGATTGTGAATGAAAATGGAAGAAGCTAACGAGGAGAAGTATGTGGATGAAGATGGAGGGTGAAAAATGGGGACAAACAATAATGCAAACTATGATCGAGGATATAAGGGATTGAAGAAGGGTCCAACAACAAAATGAGGGTAGTGGTCGAATGTTGCATTTATAAGCCTTAAACCTTAAAATATTGAATAAGGGTTCAAAAGATTGAAGGATGGAGTTAGGGTTAACACACATGAAGGATTGAATTAGAGTTAAATCCAATGAAAGGTGAAAGATGGAATTAAGGTTGAAAGAAATGAAATATATATTTAGAATATAATAAGTGGAAGGTGCAACTAGGAGTGAGAAAACAACGAATGATCAAATTAAAATCTATAAAGAACTAGGGTTTATAGCTAGGATGATGGAATATGGATGTAAAAAAATGAAGGATGAAAGTAGGGTTTTAAATAATCATGGATGGAATTTTTCTTTAAAGAAATGAAGACTATAACTAGGATTAGCTATTTGTCATCAAACATTAAAAAACAAATCCCCAAGGTTTATTTCATTATTGGGTAGTAACTTCTCGCACCTCTTATATCACACGGAATGGAATTAAGGTTTTGATGACTAAATGATCGAATAAAGGCACGTACAAAACTAAACAATAGAATTAAGGTTTCACAAAATCAACAACGTAATTAGCTTTTCACATAATGAATGTGTAATTAGGGTTTCACATAATGAAGGACGAAATAAAGGTCAAGAGGATTGAATGATGGAATTAGGGTTTCAAAAAATGAGGGATGGAATAAAGGTCAAGAGCAGCAAAGGATGGATTTAGGGTCTAGAAGGCTAAAGATTGGAATTCTAGTCTACAAGGTTGACGATTGGAATAAGCATCTAGAAGAATGAAAATTTTAATTAAAAGCAATTGTTCATCATTGAACAACATCCAACACAAGAATTAATTATTAGAAAAAATTCCAACTTCCTATTTGGGCTCAAATTTCTTGAGAGCATCAACACATAAAAGTTTGATTCTTTGATTCACTATTAATTATTTTATTGATTCCTATTTTGGCTAAAATTTCTTGGCATAATTAGCACAAGAAAGATTCAATTAGTTAACTTATTATATAAGTTATTTTCTTATGTTTGTAAGTTTTTTTTTTAATTGGGCCCTAAACCCTAAACATGGGCATGAGGATGTAAAGAATGAAAAGGAGCATTCCTACAAACCCAAATCAAAAGGAGTTCAAATATATTAGGTTTAGAATAATTTATTAGCTTTAAAGGAAATTTTAATTTCTAAAATCTAACATTGTAAAGGGTTTAGGGTTTGTAATATAAGGTATAAGGTTTAAGGTTTACTCCTCTTCAAAATAACATGCGGTCATGAACCTAATGAAACTTGCTTGCTTATAAAGTGTCAAACCATCATCACCTTCATCATAAATAGCAATGACAAGTTGCCATCAATCCCATATTCATATGAAAATATACAACCAATTTTCATTTGTTTAAACTTTAGAACCATCCACTTGGACCTTGTAATAAGGTGTCATTTTTGGAATTGTATTTTGACAAATGGAAGGTCAAATTGCAGACTTGGTTTGAGTGAAAATGTGTCATTTTAGGCATCCATTGGAAGATGGTTTTGAAAAGTTTAAGGCTAGGATAGTCTAGGGTTGCAAATTAAAGTTTTCTTTTTTAGTGCCAAAAAAACTTTTCTTTCCACTTTCAATTCGAGTTTTTTTTTTTGCAAGAGAGGTAATTCCATCTCTAAAGCCATTAGCTTCACTCAAGCTTTGAATTAACAATATTTTAAAAAGTTTTTTGGAACTTTGATTCCAATCATGTTAGTCATTCTACATTCATTGAACAACATTTTTTTTTCTTTTTGTTGTTATAGGGTGCTACTATTACTAGGTGGTTGCACAAGGATGCAAAAAAAAGTTTATGAAAAAGGTGACATCTTTATGTTTGTTTCTTCTCCAGCAAGTGGTTATGGGTTTGGTTCAAAATTGACATCGCAAGTAGAGTTTGGAAGTGATATCATAAATGGAGTTTAAAAGTTACATCATAGGTAAAGGTTTCTTGCTTGTTCTAGGTATTTATAACTCCTTGATGATATACTATGGTAGAAATATGCTCCAAGAAGATTTTTTCATGTTGGTATCGTTGTATGCATTTTGGATAAGACAGTTGTTATGAAGAGTATATCAACAGTGGTATAATTTTTTTTCCTATTGTTGCAATTTGTTTATAGGCTAACATTGCCATGCATGAATAATGCAAACAACACTAATTCACCAAATGCATGTTTCAATTTGAATTCCACAATTGGAGAAACAAATTACTCTTTGATATTCATGTGTTAATAAGGGCATTTTTATTCTTGATGAGGATTTTGCTTGCCAAAGGTGTGAAGATGGAAGACATTGAAAAAGTGCATTTTGTCATTGGGGTTCCAAATGTTGAAGTTAGCGTTGGCAATAACATGGGTTAGCTCCATCTCAAAATAGATTGAAATAACTAATCTAAGGCCAAAGATGTTTAAATATTTATTTTCGAAATTTGTCCAGGGTGTAAAAGTAATTGGTTTGTGAAATGCACAATTATGTAATCATTGTCCATGGAATCATTAATTCCAATGATAATGATTTTCATCGGAGTTCTAATTTAGGTAAGGTCCAGCTTTAGGTGCCATAAGTCATCATACACTAGACAATTATAACATGACCTTAAGATGTGGAATTTTGATTTGGAATTGTTTAAAGAAATTATAGAACGTTGCTTCAATTTTTTTGTTTTTTCACATCTTTTGTGGTAGGGACATAATGAGTAATGGTAGAAGTATTGGGCATTCAAACAATAATACAATATGGATGAATAACAACTTCCACTAACCTATTGTCCTCAACCCCTTTCAGAAAGAAATCTCCTACAAAAATGAAAATGTGGTAGTAGTAAAAATGATGAAAGTAATATTTCTATGGTAATAGTGGAGACTTGGTGCAACATAATTATATTATTTATTTCATTTCTATTTTGTTGCCAATTTTTTTCAAAGAAAAAAATTGTTTCTGCTACTAGATTATTAATTTCTTAAGATACATCTAGAATGACCTTGACAAGCAACAATAATAGCTCATTTGTGTTTTCCAATTCTTCAAAATATGATGATGATCATCATGACGCTTGCATCACTTGTGTAATATTTTTTTTTTGGCTTTTAGAATTTCATACAGAACGTCTTTAACATGTGTGTTTTCTCATGTGCACATTTTGTTTTGTTATTTTGTAGTTGGAAATACAACTATGATGATGCAATTATTTCTTGAGGAGTTGAGCTTCATGAAACCCTGGCTCTTTTTTCTTGCATTATTTTGTGGTCAAACATACAACTATGATGATGCAATTTGTTTTTTATAAGTTGAACTTCATGAAACCTTGACGTTTTTTTGTATATAAGTGCATGATTTTGTTGTATAATAAATGTGGCAATTTGTAGATTCATCTACAAAGTAATGCCACCACATTCCTTGTTGCAAAACCTTTCAGCCTACATTTGTAGTTGTTCCTTCTTCTTTTTCAACAAAGGTTTTAGCATTCTTAAGTACATAGGTGAAGTCTTATATCTCCATCTCTTGATACACATAACATTGTGAAATTACATGTGAAAATTGTATTAATGGTCATACCTTTTATCCATTATAATTGCAAGCTAGTGAATGGATATGGGCCTATGCTTTCTTCCTATTGCATCTAGAATTTGGAATTAAAAAAAATTAGTTATAATGTTTTACAAAATGAAAGTTAGAAAGCATGTGAGATCCATGCTACCATGGATTAACAATCATCATTTGTAACATTTCACAAGACCATCTTGTTGTTGATCTAACTTGAAATTCCCCTGATTCTCCTTTGTCACCATTTTTTAATGGAACATCTGATGTGATGCAAATTGTGAAATAAAATATGTCCATATTTGGTAAAATTGGTTTGATATGGACCAAGAAATAGGATAAGGTAAGAAACAAAAAAATAAAAAACAAAAATAGTTCACCCCAACTGTGTTAAAACAATACCAATATGAAAATCTAAAATGTGAGGATGGAGTAAAGGGCAAGGAGAGATGGCAATTGGTGTCTTTATATCTTTATGGAAACACATGGCATATTGTTATCTATGTTGTTACTGTTACCATTATGTTGCTCATGTATATTTGCCATGGTTTCTTTTGTCAACTTCAAGGCCTCTTCAAACTCCTTGAGCCATTCATCCACCTCTTTTGCCATTGTCCCTTTACTTTACCTACCTTCCTATCCCTTTTTCCTCTTCTTTCTTCTTCCTTTTTTGATTTGTGCCCCTCGTAATACATTAAAGCAAAAAAATTACTAGTTATGAGATCCAAACAATCATTTATTCCTTTGGTCTTTCTTACATATTGTCAACTTCCTAGATGGGCACAAATCCAAATGACTTTGGGTTAGCATCAAACTCATACATGCTCCAAAGAAATTGAGAATAAGTAGCATGGACACACTAATAAAATAAAATTTTGAAATATCCTATTGCCTTTGCATATGGAATACACTAGAGTATATAAGTATCTTAAGGAAATTCCAATGTCAAAGATGGCATCAAATTTGGCAACAACCGTTGATGTACCCATAATGATCAATTCAATGGTCACAACATATGTTGGTATGCATTTCCACCCAGATGATAAAAAAGGATGGCTTCATATTTTCTCCATTCAATTTACTAACCTCTACCAAGGAAGAAAAAAACCTAGAGCCATTGATCACCATGTCACCAATGATGCACCACAAACAAAAACATTTCATGTTCACTCTCTTACCTATTTTAGGTAGCTCAAACAACAATATGTTTATGCAATTCCCATATATACACAAATTGAACAAAAGAGTTTGGTTCGAGACCAGACTTACACATTAATGATATTAACAAATGGAGTCTTTAGTTGTTGAGGATGGACCTTGTACCAAAGATGATCCTCCTTGAAAAATCTAAGTCAAAGCACATGGAGAAAGAGTTTTGTGTAACCCGTTTGTCTAATCATGGTGCTTGCCAATAAAATCTCTAACACACCCAATTCAAGAAGACCATTAAACCCAATACCTTGTAGAAAACTGTGTCTAGTTGGTGCCACACTTGCAAGAATGCAACACCACATTTCCATGTGGTAATAGAAAAACAATTAATCAATTAAACATTGAAGGAAACCCAACTTAAATATGAAATTCAAATACTTAGATCCTTAATTAATATTTGATGTAAGGAAAGGTTGATGACTTTTGGGCTAAATCCATTATTTGCCATGGTAAGGACCATAATGCAACATGATGAAATCTTTCAAACATCATGGAAGGTTGAGTCCAAAAGATTCATTTTAATCTTGACATTCATATAATGTTAGATCTTCAAATGTGGGGCTTATAAAGTTGATTGAGTGTGAATTTTTTTAACCCATTGCACCATCTGATGGGAGGAAACAATAAGTCATGTATATAAGGACTTGTTAAGCAACAACCTTAAAAAAAAAGATACTTATCATTATGAGTATTAAAAAAAAGCATAACATCGACCCAATTTTTTATGTGTTTTTTGTTTTTTTCTTAAAAAACATACATGTTTTCCGAGGCATGTGCATTTTTCAATCCTTGCAACTCAAGCCACTATATCCTTTATTTGGACATTCACATCAAGCATTCCTTAGTAATCTTTCAAAATGTTAGTGCAATTATAGTCTGTGTTTATTTGCACTTAAAATTCTTTTAAGTTTTTTTCCCTTGGGTCATCCACATCTAATCTTTTGCAAGGTCTTTGGTACCATTGGTTATCACCTTAATGCTTCTAGATAGTTTGATGGCCAACATCAACTGAATTTAGCAGGTTCCAACAAGGTTGGCAACCAATATCAATAACTCCATAGTCTTATAATGTGGTTTGGTGCCTAGCAACATAAGCTTCAAAATCACACAAATATGTTTGTTGGCCAATATCAATTGTACTATATTATTTGTAACAAATTTGGTGACCAATATCAATGGCTCCATAATGTTACAAAGTGGTATAGTGCTCGAAATCAAAAGCTTTAAAATCATGCAAAAACCTTTGTTGGCCAATGTCAATGGAACTACATTACTTTGAAAAAGCCCAATGACCCATAGCAAAAGCTCCATAATTCGGTAATGTCATCTAGTGCCCAACATCAAAAGCTCCAAAATCATGTAGACAAGTCTGCCAAACATTATCAATTGTATATTATTGCTTACAACAAATCTAGTGACCAATATCAATGGCTACACAATCTTCTATTATGTGGTCCCCAAAATCAAAAACTCTAAAATCATGTAGATAAGTCTATTAGCCTACATCAACATCATTGAATTATTTTGAACAAACTTGATGATCCATACCAAAAGTTCCACACTCCTGAAGTGTGGCTTAGTGCCCAACACCAATTACACAAAATTGCTTCCAACAAATATGGGAATCAATATCGATAGTGTCGCAACCCCACTTTGGGCTAAGTGTGAAGATGAAACTCACACTCCCAAAAGTGGGAACTTGGAGTCCTCTGGGACTCCTGAAAACTCAGAGCTTGATTTCAGGGGTCAAAACACCTTGTATTGGAGTGTTCTTTATATCAATGGAAAGGTCTTCAAGTGTAAATGTCCAAAATGGCCTCGCATGAGCCATTTGGACATTTGCAGCCCAAGTTATGGGCAAAAGAAGGGTCGGGAGTCAAACTGGCAATTTGACTCTCAACCACTAAAAGTCGGGAATCGACCTCTTCTCGACGTCTGCAGATGGATTGCGGTGGGGCATTGGAAAACTCTCAAGGAGAGCTACAAATTTGGTTCAAACCTCACTCCAATCGGTCGAAGCCAAGAGATATGAGTGTCCAAAGTCCTGGGAGTCTAACCCGAGACAATTTCGGGACTCCTCCTTGGGAATCCTAGGAAAAAGTGCCATTCGGATGTGGCTCCCGCGGAGTAACGCAAAGAATATTATATGGGGGAAGGTGGTGGCTTCCCCCGAGTCCGGGCCGTGGTGAGTCAAGTGAGTTCAAGGTCGCCAGTGGCTTGTCCCAACACCAAAAGGGTGCAGAATGAGTTTTAACCAACTTGTGGTTGGTTTTAGATGTAGGACTGTGTAGCAACATAATATCCCTTTTCCTAGTCTAATCCCAGGACTTCTAGCACGCCCTTCTTACCCCCTTTAGTGCTGGAAGTCGGGAACGGCCCTCAAGTTCTAACTTTTCGCAATTCAACAAACTTAGACCCTCAAGTGGGTCTAATAAGGAACTTGGGAGCGCGTCAAATAGCTCCACATCCCTAGAATGTTGTTTAGTGTCCAAAATCAAAAGTGCCAAAATCATGCAGAAAGGTCTAATGGCTAACATTGATTGCACTTCACACACCCCCAAACTCCTTGATAGATTCAATTGCGAATCCAAAGGTGAAAACAATGAAAGGATAAGGAGTTGGGTACATTCCCTAACTTGTAGCACTTCAAAAGTAGAAGGGCATGTTGGAGCTCCAAAATGGGGACTAGGATGAGTGAAAAGTGGGTTAATTATTCACGTAGACCTACACAAACCAAACAACAAGTTGGTTAGTCTGTAGTTGGAGCACTTTTGGTGCACAAATGAACCACGAGCAAAGATGGACTCACAAGATTTAAAAGACTTACCATGCCCCAAACTTGGGGGAAACCACCACCTTCCCACTAATAGAATTTTTTGTTTAGCGATGGGCTTGCACTCAAACGTTAATTTGTCCCGAAACACCCAAGTCGGGAGTCTCGAAATTCCCAAAATTGAGACTCCCATGACTTTGGAGGCCCATAATTTCTTTTCCAAACCTCCAATTGAGGTGAGGTATAAAATAAAGTTGTAGCCCTCGTTAAGAGCTTTTCAACGATATGTAGCACGCCACCTGAAAAAATAAAATAAAGGCAATTATTGACTTTTAGTAGTCGGGAGTCAAATTTGCAACTTGACTCCCGACCCTTCTTTTGGCCATAACTTATGTTTTAAGTACCCAAATGGGTCATGCAAGCCCATTTTAGACATATACATTCCAAGAGATTTTCATGTTCTAAGAAAATCTTCAATCAAATGATTGTTGACCCCTTAAATCACCCTTTGAAGACTCAAGAATCCATCGGGATTCCAACTCCCAAAGTGGGAGTTCACTTGGGAGTGTGGGGTTCATACCCTCACACTCTCTTACACTCTTGGGAACATGAAATGTGACTCTTGGGCTTCACTCTTGGCCTGCACCTTCTCAAGCCCTTACTTTGGTGGCAACCCAAGGTTAGGGTTGCGATAACACTACCTTGCTTCTAACAAGTTTGTTAACCTATATCAATAGCCCCACAACCTTTATTGTTGTATCGTTCCTAACATTAATAAATTCAAAATCATTTGTGTGTTATTTGATATAAAAATTACAAGCATTAAAAATCAAAATTTGAGGAAAAAACACATGATAACAACTTGATAATTTCATGTTCCACAATTGCAAATTTACAACTATGTGAATGTGTGCACCTTTTCATGGCTCCCTCTTCTTTTGCTTCACACCTTTTTAAAAATTTCTTGCATAGAAAATAGAATATATGAAAAACACATGTTAGGAAAAAACCAAAGTAAGACCCACAACCATAATAAGTTCCATTTACTTTTAGGTTATTAATGTTTTTAAAATGGGTCACATAAATTGTCGCAACCTTCGCCTTGGGCTCACGACCAAGGTAAGGTTTGCAAAGGTGCAAGCCAAGAGGGAAGCACAAGAGTCACATTTCATGCCCCTGGGAGTGCAAAAAAATGTGAGGGAATGAACCTTCACACTCTCAAGTGAGTTCCCACTTTGGGAATTGGAATCTTTATGGACTTCCAAATCTTCATAAAGCAATTTTAGGGGTCAACACCCATTAGATTGAAGAGTTCCTTGTATCATTGAAAATGTTTTGAAATGTAGATGTCTAAAATGGGCTTGCATGACCCATTTGAACATTTAACACATAAGTTATAGCCAAAAGAAGGGCCGAAAATCAGATTGCCAATTTGACTCCCAACCACTAAAAATCAAGAATCGCCCCAATTTGCTTATGTGTAGGTGGCGTGCCACATACTGTTGGAAATTTATCGACAAGAATTAAAACTTTGCTTCAAACCTCATCTCAATCTGAGGTCTGCACGTAAAGTTATGGGCCCCCAGAGTCATGGGAGTCCTAATTGTGGGAATTTCGGGACTCCCACTTGGGAGTCTTGAGACAAAATGACATTTGGGTGCTAGTCCCATGGCCAACCATAGAGTATACTATAAGGGGGAAGGTGGTGGCTTCCCCCAAGTTTGGGCTGTGGTGAATCTTGTGAATCCAAATTTGCTTATGGCTCGTCTTAACACCAAAAGTGTTTCAGCTATGAACTAACTAACTTGTTGTTTGGTTTATACATGTTTATGTGAGTGAGTGATTGTTTTTCATTCTTCCTAGTCCCATCCCAAAGTTGCAGCACGCCCCTCTACCCCCAAAGGGTTACAAGCCAAGGAGCATGTCCCAACTTTTTATTTTTTTGTTGTTTTCACCTCAGACTCATATTTGAGTCTATCAAGGAGCTTTGGAGTGCATCATGAATGGTATAGACTAGCATCGGCTTATGTAAGAAGAAGAAGAATTTTCATTTCACCCATAGTCTTTAGGTAAATGATTCTTGATACTCGTACACCTTTAAACCCTAATTATTTCCAATTATATTCACAAATAAAGACCCGCTAACACTTTCAACTCTTATAAGGTTTTTAATTTGTGCATTACTTTCACTACTAGAAATTCTATCATATGCAACCACACCCTTTGCAATTGGGATGCAACTGCTTGTCGCATGCAACTATGGTGCAACTATGATCACCTTCATCACAACCTTTGGATGATTTCTGTGACATATAATCGTATATATTTGATATGCATATACTCATAGTTGCATGTGCAACCAAAATAGGCCAACTATGGTCTTTTGGTAAGCTAGGTACACATTTTTTGTAACCAGCGACAGTTTTTTCAAACACAAT
>Ga0116226_10002512_pt1 | contig 16005 bp, 15 predicted proteins | sample S1TSphfallax_FD_89692 | JGI IMG/M metagenome (GOLD analysis project Ga0116226, IMG submission 89692) | Host-associated microbial communities from peat moss isolated from Minnesota, USA - S1T2_Fa - Sphagnum fallax MG | ecosystem: Host-associated > Plants > Peat moss > Unclassified | place: USA...
CCAGAAAGGCTCTAACCCGCCGCCTGGATCGCCGCCTGCACCGTCAACGCCTGCACGGTCGCCGCGACGTCATGGACACGAAGGACCGCGCATCCTGACCGTGCGCCCTCCAAGGCCACGGCTATGGAGCCGCCGAGGCGGTCCGAAGCCTCGGGGGACGCCTGATCGATTGCGTGGATGAACCGCTTGCGGCTCGCGCCCAGAAGCAGGGGAAAGCCCAGCCCCACCAGCTGATCGAGGTGCGCCAGGAGGGCCAGATTGTGCGCCGCCGTCTTGCCGAAGCCGATGCCGGGATCGAGCAGGATGCGCTTCCTCGCCACCCCGGACGCCATCGCGGCCTCGGCGCGAGCCCGCAAGAAGGCGGAGACCTCGGCCACGACGTCCTCGTAATGGGGCGCATCCTGCATGGTGCGGGGCTCGCCTTGCATATGCATCAGCACCACCTCGCAGCCGAGCTCGGCGGCGAGGGCCGCCGCTCCGGGCGCACTGAGAGCGGTGACGTCGTTCCAGAGGGTCGCGCCGGCCGCCGCCGCGGCTCTGGCGACGGCGCCCTTCATAGTGTCGATGGAGATCGGGACGGGACTTTCCGCCCGGACCGCCTCGATCAACGGGATCACCCGCTCAAGCTCCGTCTCCACCGAGACCTGCTCTGCACGCGGACGGGTGGATTCGCCGCCAATGTCGAGAATGTCCGCGCCTTCGGCGATCAATCGGCGGGCGCGCCCCAGGGCCGCGGTGAAATCCAGATGCCGGCCGCCATCGGAGAAGCTGTCCGGGGTGACATTGATGATCCCCATCACCTTCGGCCGGGCGGCCATAGGCAGGCTCAGCGCACCGGCCCCGACAGCGACCGCCGAAACAACGTCAGACGTCCTTGGGGTCCGGCGTCATGCTCTGCGCCACCACCGGCTGGGCTTCCGTCTTCGCCTCGGGCTCTTCGTCCTCATGCGTCAGAGGGACGGCGGCGGAGGGCAGCAGCGGCTTTTGCGTATCGAGGTCTTCGCGCTGGGGCGGCACGCCCTTGAGGACGTTGGTGATCTCCTCACCGGAGAGGGTCTCGTACTCCAACATGGCCTTCGCCAGGGTGTGCAGATCCTCCATCCGCTCGGTGAGGATGCGCTTGGCCTCGTCATAGCCGCCGCGGGTCAGTCGCTTGACCTCCGCGTCGATGATTTCGGCGGTGGCTTCGGAGACGTTCTGGTTGCGCGCCACCGAGTGGCCGAGGAACACCTCCTCTTGATTTTCGCCGTATTCGACGAAGCCGAGGTCGTCGGAATAGCCCCACTTGGTGACCATGGCGCGGGCGAGCTTGGTGGCCTGGCTGATGTCGGACGAGGCGCCGGAGGTCACCTTCTCCTTGCCGAAGATCAGCTCCTCGGCCACCCGGCCGCCGTAGAGGATGGCGAGGCGGGAGGTCATCTGCTCGTAGCTCATGGAGAGCTTGTCCCGTTCGGGCAGCTGCATGACCATGCCGAGAGCCCGGCCACGGGGGATGATGGTCGCCTTGTGCACCGGATCGGTGGAGGGGACGTTGATCGCCACGATGGCGTGGCCGCCCTCGTGATAGGCGGTCATCCGCTTCTCGTCCTCGGTCATGACCATGGACTTGCGCTCGGCGCCCATCATGACCTTGTCCTTGGCGTCCTCGAAGTCGCGCATGGTGACCATGCGGCGGTTCTTACGGGCGGCCATCAGGGCCGCTTCATTGACGAGGTTGGCGAGGTCGGCGCCGGAGAAGCCCGGGGTGCCGCGGGCCACGGTCTTGGTGTCGACGTCGGCGGCCAGGGGCACGTTCTTCATGTGCACGCGCAGGATCTTCTCGCGGCCGGTGATGTCCGGGTTCGGCACCACGATCTGACGGTCGAAGCGGCCAGGCCGCAGCAAAGCGGGATCGAGCACGTCCGGCCGGTTGGTGGCGGCCACCAAGATGATGTGTTCGGAGGCCTCGAAGCCGTCCATCTCCACCAAGAGCTGGTTCAGGGTCTGCTCGCGCTCGTCGTTGCCCCCGCCGAGGCCGGCGCCGCGATGGCGGCCCACGGCGTCGATTTCGTCGATGAAGATGATGCAGGGGGCGTTCTTCTTGGCCTGCTCGAACATGTCGCGCACGCGGCTGGCGCCGACGCCGACGAACATTTCGACGAAATCCGAACCCGAGATGGAGAAGAAGGGCACGCCCGCCTCGCCGGCGATGGCGCGCGCGAGGAGCGTTTTACCGGTGCCGGGCGGCCCGACCAAAAGCGCGCCCTTGGGGATCTTGCCGCCGAGGCGCTGGAATTTGCCGGGCTCCTTCAGGAAATCGACGATCTCCGTCAGCTCTTCCTTGGCTTCGTCCACGCCGGCCACATCGTCGAAGGTGACGCGGTTCTTGTTTTCGGTGAGGAGCTTGGCCTTGGACTTGCCGAAGCCCATGGCCCCGCGCGCGCCGCCCTGCATCTGGCGCATGATGAAGAACCAGAGGCCGAACATCAGCGCCGGGAACAACAGCACCTGCAGCGCCTGCATCCAAAGGGGCGCCTGGGCCGACTGCACGGCGATGTCCACGCCGTGCGCTTCCATGCGCTTCAAAAGCTCGTCCTGGCTGCCCGGCGTCGTGACGCTGAACTTATGACCGGCGCCGTCCGTGGCCTGCAGCATCTCGCCGCGCAGGGTGGCGGTCTTGATCTGGTCGCTATCGACCTTGGACAGGAGCTGGGAATAGCTGATCTCGCCCATGGACTGCCCACCCTTGGTGGTCGGGTTCATGGTCACCCAGAGCGCCACCAGGACGAGCGCAATGACTCCCCAGATCGCGAAATTTCGCCAGTTGAACATATCGCCTCTTCGCCCCGACGGTTATCGAGCGCTCATGCTAGAGCCAGATCCTGAACATAGGACGACTGCACGCCTTGCGCCATGGCTGTGCGACCCTCGCACGCAGGCTTGATCTGGTGTTCGCATCCGATCAGGCCGGCGGCGGCGGCGAAACGCCCCTTCACCAAGCTCTTGACGACAGCCGGGCCGCCACCGAAGGGCGCGGGCAGACGCACATCCTCGCCGATCCGCAGCGCTGGGGCGGCCGCACGGGCGGCGGGTGCTGCACCGGTGAGCCTAGCGCGCTCGACTTTCGGCAGGCGGGCGGCATGGCCGGCGAGCGGGACGGCGACCAGATCGGCGGCGGCGGCGATCTCGAACCGTCCGTCCCAGACGGCGCGCGCGCCTGCCGACAGGGACAGCGAAGGCGCGGGGCGGCGGGCGAAATCGCCGGGTTCGCGGCAGATCGAAAAGTGGTCTTCGTTCGCCGTGATGCGGGCGCCGGCGAGGCCGGCCACCAAGTCTTGCCTACCGAGCAAGCGGCTGTGAAGACGATCCAGCGCCTCCCCCCGCGGGGGCGTCTCGCGACCGGAGGCGCAGGTGACCATCAGGGCGATCAGCCGCCGCGCCGCCGCCGCGTCCTCCGGCAGATCGGCGCGAGCGAGACGAAGGGCGCCGAAGTCGTCGGCCCGCACCGCGCCTGCGCCAGACAAGAGCGCGCCATCGAATAAGGTGGGACGCGGCGAGACCGGGTGCGGCGCAGCCCCCTCCTGCAACGCTCTCCGCGCGCGGGCGCGGGCGTATCGAGGATCGGCGTTGGCGGGATCGTCGAGCCAAAGGGCGGCCTCGGCCTTCAGGTGGTCCCGCAAGGACTTGCGGCGCACGCCGAGCAGGGGGCGGAGCAGGAACAGGCCGCGCCCTTCGGGCCAGACCGGCGAAGGGCTCCATTCCCGGAGATAGCCCAGGCGCGGCGCCACGGAGGCGCGCATGATCTCCCCTTCCAAGACGTCGTCGGCGGTGTGGCCAAAGAGGATGACGGCGGCGCCGGCCTCTCGCGCCGCCTCGGCGAGGAGGCGATGGCGGGCGGCGCGGGCGGCGGCGGGCAGACCCGAGACCGGCTTCTCGCCGACCCAGCGCAAGGCGCGCCAGTCCGCGCCGGCCTTGACCGCCGCGTCTCCGGCGAAGGCGGTCCAGGCGGCGCTATCGGGGTGCAGGCGATGATCGACGGTGAGGGCGAGGAGCGGACGGCCCTTGGCCCGCGCCCATCGGGCGGCGAGGATCAACAAGGCGAGGGAATCGCCGCCGCCCGACAACGCCAAGGCGATCGGCGCGCGGGACCGGGCGTCGAGCCGCCGATCGAGGGCGGCGAAGACGGTTTCGCTGAGTCCGGAGCTCAGCCCGGACACTTGGCGGAGGCGGCCGTGGCGGCGGCGCGCGCCCTCACCGCCCTGGACGCCGTAGCGCCGTAGCGGCGCTGGAATTCCGCCAGGGCGGCGCAGCCCTGTTCGACGCGGCTGGTGGAGGCCAGCGCCCGCGCTAGCTTCACCGTGGCGTCGGGCGCCCAAGCGAGCTTCGGCCAGTCCTTCAGCGAGCGGGCATAGGCCGTGGTGGCGTCGCCGTAGGCGCCGCGGATGTAATAGGACTCGCCCAGCAGGTAGTAGGCCTCCCGCGCGTGCGGGCTCGAGCCGTATTGCTGCAGATAGGCGTTCAGGGCGTCGGCGGCGCCGGCGTAATCGCCGCCGGCGAGCAGAGCTTTGGCGGCGCGGAAGCTGGCCGCCTCTCCGCTACCCGGCGGCGCAGCGGGAGCGGCGCCGGCTTGGGCTTCAGGCGCGGCGCTGCCCGCCGGCGGCGGGGCGGCGCCCGACCCGTCCGCCGGGACCTGCGGTTGCATTTCGTCGGTCAGGGCTTTCACCTCGCCGCGCAACTCCACCTCGGCGTCGTGGGCGGCGGCGCCCTGGCGCTTAGCTTCGTCGAGATCGTGCGAAAGCACCTCTACCTGGCCGGACAGGTTGCGGAGAGTCTGTTCCAATTGATCGACGCGGCCTTGCAGCGCCTCCACCGCCGGATCCGGCCCCTCGGGCTTGACCACGACCGGTTGGCCGGTGTCGCGCCCTTGGAAGACGATAGCCCGCAGTTCGTGCAGATCCTTTTCCAGGCGGTCCAGACGCCGGTCCTCGGCGGTCTGCGCCATGGCCGGAGCGCCGGCGGAAAACGCGCCGAACGCCAGGGCGGCGGCCCCGGCTCCGGCGATCAACAAACGTCGCAAGACCGTCATCGCCGCTCCGGCTTACTGCGCGCCGGAGATGAGGGCGGTATGGGCGTTGCGGTTATGCGCCCAGGCCTCCTCGCCCGTGCCGGGATCGATCGGCTTTTCCTTGCCGTAGGAGATGGTGGTGATGCGGCTCGGGCTGACGCCTCGCGCCACCAGGAACGCCTTGGCCGCGTCGGCGCGACGGGCGCCGAGGGCGAAATTGTATTCGCGGGTGCCGCGCTCGTCGCAATTGCCCTCGATGCGCACCATCACCGCCGGATAGCGGCTGAGCCAGGCGGCCTGCTTGGAGAGGATGGCCGACCCTTCGCCGGAGACGTTGTATTGGTCGGTGTCGAAATAGACCCGGTCGCCGACGTTGACCACGAAGTCCTGCTGCGAGCCCGGGACCGGCCCCATGGGCGCGGAGGAAACGGGCGGCGGACCTTCTGACGGCGCATAAGGCGCCGGCGGGGTGGACGCCACGGGCGCGGGCGGCGGCGGCTTGTGCGCGCAGGCGGCGAAGGCGGCGGCGGACGTGGCGATCAGGGCGGCGCGAAGGATCAGGCGGGAGGACATCGGGCAGGCTCTCCTATGTCTTATGGCCGATGGCTAACGAGGCGTTGCGGCCAAGGTTCATAACGCGAGCCCCACAAAGCGATTGATTAAGGCGCAAATGGGCCGCCTGCGACAAAATGCGCAATAAATTTCGCCCGAACCGCTAAGTTCAACACGCACGCTACTTCAGCAGGGGCGACCAGGCCGGATCGGAGGCGCCTTGGCCATAGGGCGCAGGCCGCTCGTTGCGCCCGGAAATATCCACCGTATAGAGCCGCGACCCATGCCCGGGGCTTTCGCGGGAGAACATGATCACCCGCCCGTTGGGCGCCCAGGTCGGGCCCTCGTCGAGATAGCTGGTGGTCAGGATGCGCTCGTCGGAGCCGTCCGGCCGCATGACGCCGATATGAAAGGTCGATCCGGTCTGCTTGGTGAAGGCGATAAAGTCCCCCTTCGGGCTCCAGACGGGCGTGGTGTAGCGCCCCGAACCGAAGGAAATCCGATGCTGGTTCGAACCGTCGGCGTTCATCACATAGATCTGCGCCGTGCCGCCCCGGTCCGAGTTGAACACCATCTTGGCGCCGTCCGGCGAGAAGGAGGGCGATGTGTCGATGGAGGGGTCGGTGGTCAGGCGCGAGACGCTGCGGGACCGCAGATCCATCACATAGATGTCGGTGTTGCCGCCCCGATCGACGGAGAACGCCACTTTGTTCCCGTCCGGCGAGAAGCGCGGCGCGAACACCATCCCGGAGAAGGTGCCGAGGCTCTCCTGACGGCCGGTTTCGATGTTGAACAGATAGACGCGCGCTGAGTCGTTACGCAGCGCCATATAGGCGATCTCCTGGCTGGAGGCGGAGAAACGCGGCGTCAGCACAGTGTAGCTGCCGTCGGTCAGATAACTGGGATTGGCGCCGTCCTGGTCCATGATGGCGAGGCGCTTGACCCTTTTGCCTCGCGTGCCGCTCTCGGCGACGAAGACGATGCGGGTGTCGAAATAGCCGTCCTCGCCCGTCAGTTTCTTATAGATCTGGTCGGAGATCTTGTGCGCCACCCGCCGCCAGTCCTCCGGCGTCGCGGTGAACTGCAAGCCGAGCAGCTGCTGCTGGTTGAAGACGTCCCAAAGGCGAAAATCCACCCGCAGCCGGCCGTCGGCGTCGATGGAGGCGCGCCCGTTCACCAGGGCCTGGGCGTTGATCGCGCGCCAGTTGGCGAAGTTCGGCTGCACCGCCACATCGACGTTGCGGTCGATGAAGCTGGCGGGATCAAGCGGCTTGAAGAACCCCGAGCGCTCGAGGTTGGCGTCGATCACCTTGGCGATGTCCGCACCGATGGCCGCGGTCCGGGGATCTGTTCCGGCGATGGGGGCGACGGCGATGGGCAAGGGCTGCGCCGCGCCGTGGTTGATGTCCACCTCCACAGCCGCCCGAGCCGGCGGCGCGACCGCCGTAGCCAGGGGGATCGTAAAGAGCAGGGCGGCCATGAGGGTGCGGGACAGGGCTAGGCGCATTCGGGTCTCCGTCGGGCAGCGGTCATAGCCTGCTTTTCGATGGCGGCGAAGGTTGGGCGTGATTTTCGCCCCGCCTCAGAACGCGCAGGCCTGCTTGGCGTTGAAAACGAGGTTCAGATCGTGCGCGGTGTCCCGGGGCAGTTCGGTGTAGGGCGCGCCGCGCTGGACGGCGACAAGCGCTCTTTGGGCGGCGACCTGGACCACATCGGCGGACGCGCCTGAGGAGGTCTTGCCGATCACCGTCGGTCCGCCGGCGATCGACCCGTCGGTGGCCAGGAGCACGTGGATGCGCACCTGAACATTGGCGCCCCCCTCCACACCGCAGTTGGGATTCCACAGCCGGTTCAGCTTCGCCTGCAGCGCGCTCAGGGCGTCGCCGGACAAGGCGCTGGCCTTGCCGACGGCGAGGCGGGAGAGAAGGTCGGTCTCCGCCCGCGGCCGGCCTTTGGCGGCGCTGGATCGGGTCCGGGGCGATCCGCCGGCGAGGGCCGACAGATCCAGGGACTGGGATTTCGACGCAGCCTTGCTGGCCTTGGAGGCGGCCAGCTGGTCGAGGTTCAGCTCTTGCGGCTTGGCCTTAGGGGGCGGCGTGGGCTTGGGCGTCGGTGCGGGCTTGGGCGGCGCGGGCTGGGGGGGTTTGGGGGTCGGCTGCAGTTTGGGTTGGGGCGCCGGCGGTGGAGGCGGGGCAGGTTTCGGCGTCGGCAGAGGTTCTGGGGCAGGCGGCTGAGGCTCCGCCTCGGGCACAGGCGCCGGCGCCTGGGCGGTCTCGGCCTTTTCCGCCTGCTCGGCCGGGCGCACGTCGGCGGCGGGGGCGCTGGTCACGATGGTCACCGGCACGGCTTCGGTGAACTGGATCGGCTTCGACCATAGGGGCCAGGTGACATAGGCCGCCAGGAACACGGCGAGATGCAGGATCGCCGAGAGCAGGTAAGACGGAAGGCGGCTGTTCCGCATGGGCGATTAAGGCTGGGCGTCCGCCGACGACGAGGCGTGCTTGTCCGTAGGGCCGCCGGTGTCGGTGATCAGGTTGATCTTGGTGAAGCCGGAGGTGGAAAGGCGCGCCATCACCTGGGCCACAGTGGCGTAGGGCGCGGCGCCGTCGGCGCGCACATAGATCGGTTTGTCGAGGCCGTCGCCGGCCATGGCCTTCAGCCTGACGCCGAGGTCGTCGAAGCTGATCGGCTGGTCCTGGATGAAGATCGCGCCGGTCCGCTGGATCGAGACGGTAAGCGGCGGCTGACTGTCGTTCACCGCGGCGGCGTCGGTCTTGGGCAGCTCCAGAGGGACGCCGGCGGTGAGCAGCGGCGCGGAGATCATGAAGATAATCAACAGCACCAGCATCACGTCCACCAGCGGCGTGACATTGATTTCAGACAGCGCCGCGCGCCGGCCACGCCGACGGCGGCGTCCCCGTCCGCCGGTCGCGAGGGCGTCGTGGGTGGAGAGCGCCACCGATCAGCCCGCCAGTCGGCGCGTCACCGCCGCCGCCAGGTCGTCGGCGAAGGCTTCCAGGCGCGCGGTGAACTTCGAGGCGTCGGTGGAGTACTTGTTGTAGGCGATATAGGCGGGGATGGCGGCGGCAAGGCCGGTGGCGGTGGCGAACAGGGCCTGGGCGATGGCCGGCGCCACGACGGCGAGATTGGTGTTCTTCTGGATGGCGATGGCCTGGAACGCCGTCATGATGCCCCAGACGGTGCCGAACAGGCCGATGAAGGGCGAGGCGGTGGCGACGATGGCGAGGAGGCCGAGGCCGTCTTCCGCGCGCCGGGTCTCCTTGGCCACCACGCTGTCGAGGGCCCGGTCGATGCGCTGGATCAGGAGCGCGGTCTGCAGGTCGGACAAGACCCCCTTGCCCCGCGCCTCGCGCCATTCGCGAAGGGCGGTCTGCAGCATCAGCGGCAGGGCGTGGGTGCTCGATCCCGCCGCCTGGGCCACCTCTTCCAAGGAGCGGCCGGAGGCGACCTCGTCCTCGAACTTGTCCGCCTGGCGATTCAGAGCGGTGAAGCGAAAGGCCTTGTCGATGATCACGCCCCAGGACGCGAGGGAGGCCAAGAGCAAGCCGACCATGACCGCCTTCACCACCCAGTCGGCGCGCATGAAGGTGGCGATCACGCCAAAATTCTCGGGCGTCAGGGCGCTGGCGTCGGGCATGGGCTCAAAATCGACTTTTGGGAGGGTGGCTTCGGAGGGCGGCGACTTCTGGGAAGAGGACGTTCCGTAGCAAAACGCGACGGGCGAAACTATGGCGGGGGCAGAAGAAACGGCGTCAGCATCTCCACAAGCACCGGCGGTGGGCGGCGAGGCCGTCCCTCCAGGGTGATGCACGCGGCGGCGACGGCCGCCGTGGCGATCGTTTCTTCCCCTCTGAGGATCGCCTGCTCGATCTGAAGCGTCGCGCCGCGGGCCACATCGTAGGTGGTGCGCACCAGAAGCGCGTCGTCGATCCGCGCCGGCCGCTTGAAGTCGATGGCGAGGCTGGTGACCACGAAGGCGGCGGGATCGGGCCGATCCAAGAGCGCCGCATGGCCGACGCCGGCAAGGCGCAGGAAATCCGATCGCCCACGCTCGAAATAGCGGACGTAGTTGGCGTGATAGACCACGCCGGTGAAGTCGGTGTCCTCGTAATAGACCCGCACCGGCAGAAAATGGGCGCGCCCTTCGAACCAGCCGGCGGAGGGGACGGAATGCGCAGAAGGCGGGGCGGCGTTCACCCCTTCTGCATATCGGCGATCGGCGGGGCGTCAATGGCGCAGGCGCGTTCACATGTCTCGCATGGGCTGGGGTGCTGCCGCGGTGCTCGGCCGCATCAAGGGACGCTCCGCTTGAACCCTTGACCCGTCCTGCGCGCGACGGCTGACTGGAATGGTCGGGACGCCGGGCGTCCCGCAAAAGGTTCGACCCTCCGGAAGGGTCGAACACCGGGCTGAGCTTAAAGTATCAGATGGAAAGGCGGCGGAGTCTCCCAGCCAGGGCCTTCTTGCTTAGCGATAGCCCTGTGTTCGACGCGCCGCAGGCCGTCGACACTCAAACCATCGGGACGCCCTGCGTCCCGACGCCCACTGCACCGCCGTCGCGCGCAGGGCGGATCAAGGGCGAAGAGCGGAGCGGCCCTTGACCCGGCCGAGCACGGCGGCACGCGCTCCACCCTCAAAGCCCCAGGATCACACAAGGATCATGCTCAACGCCAGCCGGCCTCACGCCTCGAACAGCCCGCCCTGCTGGACCGGCTTCGGCGGCGGCGCAAGACCGAGGTGCGTATAGGCCTTACCCCCGGCGACACGGCCGCGGGGGGTGCGCAGGACATAGCCCTGCTGAAGGAGGTAGGGCTCGATCACGTCCTCCACCGCGTCCCGCGCTTCGGCCAAGGCCGCCGCCAGGGTCTCGGCGCCCACCGGGCCGCCGCCGTAGGTCTCGATCAGGGCGCGCAGATAGCGGCGGTCCAGGGCGTCGAGCCCCACCTCGTCCACCTCCAGCCGCGCCAACGCGCGGGCGGCGGCACCCCGGTCGATGGCGGCGGCGCCCTCGGCCTCGGCGAAGTCGCGCACCCGGCGCAGGAGCCGGCCGGCCACCCGCGGCGTGCCTCGAGAGCGGGCGGCGATCTCCACCGCCCCGTCGTCGGTCAGCGGCGCGCCGAGCTTGCGGGCGGCGTGCTGCAACACGCTCTTCAACTCGTCCGGCGTGTAGAACTCCAGCCGCAGGGGGATGCCGAACCGGTCGCGGAGCGGGGTGGAGAGCAGGCCCGCGCGGGTCGTGGCCGCCACCAGGGTGAAGGGCTGCAGGTCGATGCGGATCGACCGGGCGGAGGGCCCCTCGCCGATCATCAGATCCAGCACGTGGTCCTCCATCGCCGGATAGAGAATCTCCTCCACCATGGGCGGCAGGCGATGCACCTCGTCGATGAACAGGACGTCGTGGGCTTCGAGATTGGTGAGGATGGCGGCGAGATCGCCGGCCTTGGCCAGGATCGGGCCGGAGGTGGCGCGGAAATTCACCCCAAGCTCGCGGGCGACGATCTGCGCCAGGGTGGTCTTGCCGAGGCCGGGCGGCCCGAACAGCAAGACATGGTCCAGCGCTTCGCCCCGGGTGCGGGCGGCGTCTATGAACACCTTGAGGTTGGCCTTCACCGGGGCCTGGCCGGTGAACTCCTCCAGGGTCTGGGGTCTTAGCGCCCGGTCGCCGCTCTCGAAGGCGGCGGGTTCGCCGGAGACGAGACGGGTCATGGATGCGCCCTCTGCCAGCCCCTCATCGTCCGATCTCGCGCAAGGACAACTTGATCAATGTTGAAAGATCGTCCGTCTCGTTCACGGCGCTGACCGTGTCCACCGCCCGGCGCGCGGCCGGTTCGGCTATGCCGAGGCCCATCAGCGCGGCGACCGCTTCCCCTGAGAGAGACGGCTGGACCGGCGCGGCGGCGGTGGACGCTGCGCCGCTCGCAGCCAGGCCGGCGCCGAGGGGCTTGCCTTTCAGCTCGGTGAGAATGCGGAGGGCGAGTTTCGGACCCACCCCGTTGGCGCGGGAGATCGCCGCCTTGTCCTCGCGCGCCACCGCGCTCGCCAGCTCGGCCGGCGCCAGCACGTCGAGCACCCCCAGCGCCGCCTTCGGCCCGACGCCCTGAATGGATTGCAAGAGGCGGAACACGCTCCGCTCCTCGCGGCTGAGGAAGCCGTAGAGGCGCACGCCTGCGTCTTGCGAATACTGGCTTTCGATGTGCAGCACCGCCTCTTCGCCGACGGCGGGCAGGCGCGACAGGGTGCGCGCGCCGCAGCGGACCAGATAGCCCACGCCCATCACGTCGATCAGGGCATCCTCGGTCTCGATCTCGGCCACGAGGCCCCGCAATCGGCCGATCATGCCACGCTCCGGGCGGCGAGGACGCGAAGATGGGCGTGGGTGATGGCCACGGCCAGGGCGTCGGCGGCGTCGGCGGCGACCTCGCCGGCGGTGGGCAGGAGGCGGCGGACCATGAAGGCGATCTGGCTCTTGTCCGCGGCGCCCGCGCCCACCACCGCCTTCTTCACTTGGCGCGCGGCGTATTCGGCCACCGGAAGCCCGGCCTTGGCGGGGGCGATCAGGGCGGCGGCGCGGGCGTGACCGAGCTTCAGGGTCGAGGACGGGTTCATGTTGACGAACACCTCCTCCACCGCAGCCTCGTCCGGCGCGTGGGCGGCGATCACCTCGGTCAGGCCCTCGAACAAAAAGAGCAGGCGGGCGGCGAAGGCGCCGGTCTCCGGCGGCGCGACCACCCCGTGCGCTACGTGGCGCAGGCGCGCGCCTTCGCAGACGATGACGCCCCAACCCATGCGGCGAAGGCCGGGATCGAGGCCGATGATGCGAATCGCTTGAGCCATGCCTGCGCCGGTTTCAACGGTTCCCGTTTATAGCGAACCGAGGCGCAAACAAACAGTGAACGAAACGGCCGGCGGTCTCAGACCTCAGGCGAGGCCCTTCAATGAGTCCACCAGATCGGTCTTCTCCCAGGAAAAACCGCCGTCCGCGTCCGGCGCGCGGCCGAAGTGGCCATAGGCTGCGGTGCGGGCGTAGATCGGCCGGTTCAGCTTTAGGTGCTCGCGGATGGCCCGCGGCGTGGCGCCGCCCACGAGGTCGGGCAAGGTCTTCTCCAGCTTGGCCGGGTCAACCTGGCCGTTCACCAGATCGACATAGAAGCTGAGGGGCTTGGAGACGCCGATGGCGTAGCCGATCTGGATGGTGCACTTGTCGGCCAGACCCGCCGCCACGACGTTCTTGGCCAGGTAGCGGCAGAGATAGGCGGCGGAGCGATCGACCTTGGTCGGGTCCTTGCCCGAGAACGCGCCGCCGCCATGCGGGGCCGCGCCGCCATAGGTGTCGACGATGATCTTGCGCCCCGTCAGACCGCAGTCGCCGTCAGGCCCGCCGATAACGAAGTTGCCGGTGGGGTTCACGTGCCACTCGGTCTCGTTGTCGATGAAGCTCTCGGGCAGGACGCCGCGGATGTAGGGCTCGACGATCTTGTGCACGTCGGCGGGCGAGAGGCCGTCCTTGTGCTGGGTGGAGAGCACGATGGAGGCGGCGCGCACCGGGCGGCCGTTCTCGTAAAGCAGGGTGACCTGGCTCTTGGCGTCGGGCTCCAGCCCCGACTCCACCCCCGAGTGCCGCACCTGGGCCAAGCTCTTCAGGATGTTGTGCGAATACTGCAGCGTCGCCGGCATCAGTTCAGGCGTCTCGTTGGTGGCGTAGCCGAACATGATGCCCTGGTCGCCCGCGCCCTCGTCCTTGTTGCCTGCGGCGTCCACGCCCATGGCGATGTCGGCCGACTGGGCGTGCAGGTGGCATTCGTATTCGGCGGTCTTCCAGTGAAAGCCCTCCTGCTCGTAGCCGATGTCCTTCACCGCCGCGCGGACCTTCTCCTCCAGGCCCTGGATCACACCCTCGGGACCGCGCACTTCGCCCGCCAAGATGATGCGGTTGGTGGTCACCATGGTCTCGCAGGCGACACGGGCATAGGGGTCGGCGCCCAGGAAGGCGTCCACCACTGTGTCGGAGATGCGGTCCGCCACCTTGTCGGGATGCCCCTCGGACACGCTTTCCGAAGTGAAGAGATAAGAGGGACGGGTCACGAACAGGCTCCGGGAACGTCGGCGGGTGCGCCCGAGCATTCTCATGGCGCACCCTATTGGGCGAACCCTATAAAGATATCTTTATATTCGGCAAGCGGACCGGCGGCGGCGCTTGTGCGTTGACCTTTCCGCCGCCCTATGAACGGTTCTTTCGGAATGCTCCCCATTGAGCGGCACGCTTGGCGGTTGGCGCAAACAGAGCGGGAGAGAGGGCAAGACGAGCGAATGATCCTTTCCTCGGGAGTGTCGCGCAACGCCATGGTGGTGGTGGCGGTGATCGTCACCGGCGCAGCCATGCTTTGGGCGGGCCCGATCCTGACCCCCCTGGTCTTGGCGTTGTTCCTTCTGGTGATGATCGACGGCTTCGCGCGCTTTCTTGCCCGGCGCGCGCCGTTCCTGCCGGAATGGTCGGCCTTGCCGGTGGCGCTGTTGCTCTCCACCGTGATCTTCGGGCTCTGCGTCTATCTCGTGGTGGACAACGCCGCCTCCTTCGGCGGCGAGTTGCTCGCCGATGCGCCCAAGCTGCAGATCATCATCGCCAAGGTGGCGGGCCTGTTCGGCTTCAAGGTGGCCCCCACCATCGCCGAGATGATCAACCAACTGAACCCCGCCCGCTATCTCGGGGCGGTGGCCAACTATCTGCAGACCTTCGGCGCCGGGGCCTTCGCCGTCCTGATCTACCTCGGCTTCCTGATCGCCTCCCGCCAGGGGTTCCAGAGGAAGGTGGTGTCCATGTTCCCGGACCTGCACGACCGGGAGCACGCCACCGCCGTGTTCGTGCGCATCCGCGACGGGGTTCAGCGCTATCTGTGGATTCAGACGGTGACGGGGCTGATGATCGCCGTGCCCTCCTGGGCGGTGATGGCGGCCTTCGGCCTGTCGAATTCCGTGTTCTGGGCCTTCTTCATCTTCATCACCCAGTACATCCCGGTGATCGGGGGCGTGATCGGAACGGTGCTGCCGCCGGTCTTCGCCCTGATCCAGTTCCCCGATTACCTGCCCGCCATCGTCATCCTCGCTGGGCTGGAGATCATCATGTTCGTCATCGGCAACATCATCCAGCCGAAGATGCAGAAGGACAGCTTGAACATCGATCCCGTGGTGGTGCTTCTCAGTCTCGCTTTCTGGGGAGCGATCTGGGGATTGCCGGGGATGTTCCTATCGACGCCTTTGACGGTGACGGCGATCATCGTCCTGGCGCAGTTCAAGGGCTCGCGCTGGATCGCGGTGCTGCTCTCCGGCGACGGCGAGCCCGAGAGCGAGCCGGTGCTGAGCCCTCCCAAGCCGGCCGCCATAGCCGCCCTACCGTCCAGCGTCGCCTCCGACGTCACGCAAGCGTGAAGCTTGAACTCGTGCAAACCCAGGGCTAGGGCCTATATCTCGCCTGTCGGGGCGCGCCCTCTCGCTCCGACGCCGGCGACGTAGCGGTCCCCCTAGAGCTCCGTCGCCCCTAAAGCGGTCCTGCCGTTCCCCCCACGGCAGAACCTCGCGCCGTCGGCGAGACTCGAAAAAACGCCGGCGGCGCTCCGCTTTTGGAAGCCGAACGTCCCCATTTGGCGAAAACTCCCCGCTTTCATCCGCCCGCGGTTGATCGACGGCGCGCTGACGTTAGGTTTAGGCGCAATCCGCGCCGACTGCGGTGCAAAATTGCGGGAAACGTTATGACAGGCGGCAGAGAAGCCCCGAATTCGGGTCGCTCCTTGGTCGAATCGATCGCCAAAGCCCTGAAACGAAAGACGTTGTCTCCACAGCAGCAGGCTTTTGCGGATCAGGTCGCCGCCGACTGGCGCGCCGATGAACTGCCCGAGCTCGACACCGGCGCCTTCGCCCTCGCCCTCGCCGACGTCTGGAGCTTCGCCGAAGGCTTCGCCGGGGGCGCACCGATGATCCGCGTCGCCCCGGCGAGCGGACGAGCCAAACCGAACCTCGATCTCCTGGTCATTGTCCAGGAAGACAAGCCGTTCCTGGTCGACAGCATCATGGGCGAGCTTGGGGAAGAGAACTTCGCCGTCCGGGCGATGTTCCATCCCGTCGTGCGCCTGGACGATCGCGACATCTCGGTGATCTTCGTCCTGGTCGAAACGGTGGGTGAGGATCGCCGTGCGGCCCTGATCTCCGGGATGCAAATGACCCTAGCCGACATCTCGGACCCGGTCTCCGCTTTTGGCGCCATGCGGGCGCTGATGGCCAGCGCGGCGAACGACCTTGAAGCCCTCCAGGCGCCCGAAGGCCAATATGGACGGCAGGAGTACGCCGCGTTCCTGCGCTGGCTGAGCGGTAACCGCTTCGTCTTCCTGGGCGCCCGG
>Ga0116226_10002513_pt1 | contig 16004 bp, 17 predicted proteins | sample S1TSphfallax_FD_89692 | JGI IMG/M metagenome (GOLD analysis project Ga0116226, IMG submission 89692) | Host-associated microbial communities from peat moss isolated from Minnesota, USA - S1T2_Fa - Sphagnum fallax MG | ecosystem: Host-associated > Plants > Peat moss > Unclassified | place: USA...
ATCGCGCGCGCTCCGTGGGATTTCGGGCCCGCCAGCACACGGATTTTGATTGGCAATTTCGGCGACGGTCGGATCAACAGCTTCAGTTCAGAGGGTGAATTCCGCGGCGAGCTGCGCGCCCCGAACGGTCAGCCGATTCAGATCCCGGGCTTGTGGGGTCTCACCTTCGGCACCGAAACGTCCACCGAACCCAATACCCTGTACTTCACGGCGGGGCCCAATAGCGAAAATGACGGTCTGTTCGGATCGCTCTCGGTCGTTTCGTCTCCGGACCGGGATCGGTACCACTATTAACGAAGCGCAGCGTTGAGAGGCGGACCGTGCTCTTGATCGGGCGGCTCGAGAGTGCGGTCCGCCGCCTTCAGAGCGGCGGTCACTGCAGCGCAATGCTAGGAGGAGAGTGTTCGGCGGGAGGATGCGAAGCATCCTCCCGCGGCGCCGCGCACGCTCCATGCCCGACGACGGCGGCCAGCGCGAAGCAGGCATTGATGCTGGCCCGAGCGATTCCCACAGAATCCCTTCTCATCCCACTCTGGGCGAGGATCTGCCGCGCGTTCTGCGCGCTCAATTTCGGCGAGCGCGCCAAGAGGAGCGCCACCACTCCGGTCACTTGCGCGGTGGCGATCGATTCGCCGCTCGCAAAGTCGTAGTGCCCCCCCGGCAATAGCGTGAGGATCTCGCGACCCGGAGCGAGCAGCACCGAGTCACGGACCCCGGCGTCTTCGGCGCTCGCGACCTCGATGACCCCCGGCTGATGCAGAAGGCTGTCCAAGGGGTCCGCAGAGAGCGGCGGCGCCGCGCCGACAAAAATGATACCCCGTTGCTCACCTTCCTGGATGAGCGCCCTCAGCAAGGGATCCGCGGGACCGGCGAGACTCAGATTGATCACCTGCGCGTGAGCGTCGAACGCGGCCACGATCGCCCGCGCGAGCGTAAAGGAATTGCAGCGTGCCGCGTCGGCATCGGGGCGAAGCTGCCAGCAGGCCTTGAAGATAAGCAGCCGCGCGGCCGGCGCAACGCCCACTATGCCCTCGCGATTGTTGGCGACTGCAGCAATCACCCCGGCGACTTCCGTGCCGTGACGATCTGCGCGGAACTGCCGATCGTCGTCATCCACGAAGTTAGTGGCGCGGGCGACGCTCGCGTGCAAATCCTTATGCGCAATGTCTGCGCCGGTGTCGATGATCGCGACCGTCACTCCTTCGCCGCGCGAACTGCTGTGGGCGCCAGCGACATCCATGTCGCGAAAGCCGCGCTGCAGCTCAACGTACGGATCGTTGTAGGCCAGCGTGCGGGTGGCAAACATCTGCAGCGGCTGTGCCAGTATGACCCGCTGATCCTGGACGAGTGCGGCGAGCAGCGCGGTCCGGTCGGCGCCCGGGGGAATCTCGAGCACCGCACAGTACATGTGCAACGGTTGGACAGGCCACGCGCGCACTTCTTGCAACCCGTACTGGTCTGCGACCGCCCTCAGCCGACTTCGGGCAGCGGCGCTCGGCGCGTACCCGGTCAGGCGGTCGTAGCCTCGCGGCGTACTCCCCACATGGCCGAGAGAGGGTGCGACGTCGTTATCGACCCCGGCCACGATGAGGCGATCGCTCGAGCCGAAAGACTGTGCATCGAGGGCGCGGGATTCGATGCGTGGAGATACTGCTGTGCAGCCGTCCAACGCCCCCAGAAGAAGGAGCCAACCAGCAGCCGCGCGCGTCACGGTGGGCCCGCCGGTGACGGCTGCGTACTCTCGGCGAATCGCACAGCGACATGAGCGCGGAGCAGAGCGAGCGACGCGTCGACGGGCTTTTCCGAGGTGGCGGCAAGCGAATAGACGCCAGCAGCCGACGGGCCGGCGACGATCCGCAAACCCGCCTCATCGAGGATCGACTGCATTTCCGAAATAGTGATGCTCGGCGCGAAGACCGCCCGAATCACCTCATCGGCGGGATGCGGCTCGCCGGTTGTTACGGTCCGGTAAGGCGCAGGAGACCTCGAATCGCCGGGCTTCCAGAGGTTCGACCCCAGAACGCCCATCCCGACGGCAAGCGGAATCAGCGCTGCGGCTGCCGCAAAGAGAGCGGGTCGACCGCCTCGCCACGCGGGCCGCAGGTTACTCAAAGTCCGGCTCGGCTCCGGCGCTTCCTGCGAAAGGGCATCGAGTGACTGGTTGAGCCGCTGCAGCGACGCCTTCGTCGGAATAAACTCGACCGAGGGGTTCGACGATATGCGTCGGTGGATTTGCAGATCGAGTTGCAGATCGGCCCGGCAGCTGGCGCACGTATCCAGATGGCGGTCCAGGCGATGGCGCCCGGAATCGTCCAAGGTTCCATTGACGTACCACGGAAGGAGCGCGGCAATTTCCGCATGCTGCTCATCGGTCAGTGGCAAGGGATTCTGTGTCATAGGCCGTTCACTCCTCGTCTGGGCCATAGCCGCGCAATTCCGGAAGATGTCGTCGCAGCTTTTCACGGGCGTGAAACATCCGTGCCTTCACCGTTCCTACCGGAACCGCGGTGATCTCAGCGATCTCTTCAACGGAATATCCCATGTGATAGGCGAGCTCCACCGTCAGGCGTTGTTCTGCCGACAATCGGGCGAGGCCCTGGGACAGCCAGTCGCGCACGTCAGCGAGTTCTGAAGGATCGGAACCCGGTTCACCGCAGGCATCGAGGGGATCTACGAGGGCATGCTGCTTCTGCCGGCGGAGCGCCTTAAGAGTCGTGCGGTAGGCGATCCCAAAAATCCACGTTGAAACTTGAGACGCGTGGCGAAACTCACGCGCGCCCGTCCAGACGGTCAGGAACGTATCGTTGATGATCTCCTCGACGGTCTCGTATTGGGAGGTGAATCGCGACAGAAACCGCGCGAGACGGCGGTGATAGGCGAGATACAAAGACTCGAGGGCCTGGCGATCGCCGTCGGCGATCGCCGCCAGGCTTCGCGCGTCGCTGTGTTGGGTCGATGGCCGCGGAACCGGACTCATGGGCTAACTCACGCGTGATTCAAACTGCATTACCAAGGTGAGTACCCAATAGACAAAAAAAGGTTGCAGGGCGCCCGAGCCTAGAATCGCCAGATCACTGTCGCAAGCCAGTGCTTAGGCTTCGATTCGTTAAAAAACAAGGACTTAGACCCGAGCGAGGTATCGACGAACGAAGTGGCAATCACGACCGGAGCGAGATCATAGGCAAGCCCTATGCTCCCGTAGGCATAGCCCCCGCCCACCGGTCCGCCGACCCTCGTGTAGCCCAATCCGGCCGTCCCGGAGACGCGCCCGCGCAAGACCTTCCGCACGCTGACCTCGTCAGACGCTGAACTACCGCGCACGACACCGCGTTGCGGCAGGAAGCGACCATATTCCGGATCATAGGCGACGCTCAATTCGAGCCAATCGCGCCACGTCAGATCAAGCGCCAATTCGACATAGTCGTAGCGTGACCCCGCCTGATTCCAAGGATAGGCATAGTACTCAACGCTCGTCTTGGCCCGCCAGTCATCGCTGGCCGCCCAGACGAAGCCAACGAAGGCGCTCGCTTCGACGTCGCGCGATTCTTCGGCGCTAATTTGGGTATTCGATGCAAACAATCCCGCCATGAGGCCGGAACTCGTGGCGTAGTCGAGATCGACTTGCAATGCCGGATGGTCATTGCTCCGCGAGACGCCCCGCACCAGATAATCGCTCGTCACGGCGACAGATCCGCCAACGCTATCGGCGGCCAGTACGCTCGAGACTCGAGCGCTGAGCAGGAGCAAAAGTGCGACGAAGTCGCGCAGGTTTCCAATCGGCCGACGCATCAGTCGAAGCTACCACCGTCCGCGGACGACTCACGGTGTACCACAGCGGTGACTCCGTGATCAGCGAGAAGCACCCGGGTCCTCCGGCGGTTCATCGCACAGGCATATTTCGGCGGGCTCAACGGCGACTCTCTGTTCGCGCTCGCCCTAAAGCGCTTTGGCAGCTCTGCGATGCGGGTCGCGATCTATCGACTAGCGGCTACTTTCAATTGCTGATCTATCTCGCCATGAAGTCAGTGTGCACCGCTGTCAAGCCAGTTCGGCCACGCATTGCGACAGCGACATGACTTCAACCTTTGGATGGAGCGTGTAGCGTACGGAGCCTGGGTAAATTACCAGCAGCTGATGGAGTTCGAGATCTTGGAGCGCCGAACGCATCGACGGCGTCATCTTCGGCGCATCAGCCCGCTTGATCTCAATTCCAATACGGCGCCCCTTCAAAAACAGCAGCAGGTCGAGCTCCGCACCAGCCTGCGTTCGCCAGTAATAGGCTCTGGCCTTAGGCAACTGAGCGAGAAGCTGCTCGATGATGAACCCCTCCCATGACCCACCGACGACAGGATGGCCGTCGAGTTGCCGACGATCGCCTATTCCGAGCAGCGTATGCAGGAGTCCGGAATCCCGAATGTAAACTTTCGGGGATTTTACTAACCGCTTACCGACGTTCTCGTACCAAGGTTCGAGCACACGCACAACAAGCGCGCCGGTTAGAGCCTCGAGGTGACGCCTGACCGTGGTATGCGCCTCGCCCAGTGATCGGCCAATCTCCGAGCTATTCCATATGCCACCGGAGTAGTGCGCGCTCATGGTCCAAAACCTACGCATCGTGCCCGAAGGTACTCTCACGCCGAGCTGAGCCAAATCGCGCTCGAGGAACGTGCGGATGAAATCCTCGCGCCATGCGGTACTTGAGGCTTCCGTGCGCGCCAGGAACGAGCGCGGAAAACCACCGCGCAACCACAATCGATTGAGATCCGGGCGGCTTAGTTCTTCAAGCGTGAATCCAGCCATCTCTACAATGGCTACCCGCCCTGCCAGAGTTTCGGAACTTTGGCGCAGTAAGTCCGGCGAGGCGCTGCCAAGAATTAGAAAACGCGCTCGAATCGGCTTGCGGTCCAACAATACCCTTAGAATCGGGAAGAGGTCCGGATGACGCTGCACCTCATCAATCACGATCAACCCGCGCAACGATCCCAGCGCCGTCAGGGGCTCGGACAGGCGAGCCAGATCAACGGGGTTTTCCAGATCGAAGTAGTTGCTTTTCGAGCTGCCAGCGAGCTGGCGCGCGAGTGTAGTCTTGCCGCACTGACGGGGACCGATCAGCGCCACTGCAGGACTCGCTTTCAGGGCAGCGCGCAGTCTAGACAGGAGCTGAAGTCGCTTAAGCACGCCTTGAATAATGAGCGACTACCGCTCAATATTCAAGGATCCGGTTTTTCACGGTCATTCCCCCTGACCGGCATCGCCGATGTGATGAAGGTTCAGGCCGACAAGAAGTGAATCGGCTTAAAACTGACATTCCCGGCGACCTGCCCACGGCGCTGGGCGGCGACGCGGCGCGCCTCAAGCAGATCCTCACCAATCTCGTCTCGAGCGCGATCAAATTCACCGATCGCGGCAGCGTCGAGTTGAGCGTCCGCCACCTGGCGGCAAATTCGTGGCAGTACGCGCCATGCTCGGCGATGACGCTGGATTAGTCCGCTCGCTGCTCGGAAAACTGCTACGGGATTTCGCCCGAGTGACGCTCCCCGCGGCGGATTGCGAGACCGGCGGACTCGAGTCCATCCGGCCTCTGGCAGAGCAACTGACTTCGGAATTCACCCGGTTGAGCGCGGGTTCGGATGGTGGCGTCATGGCCTCAGCCGCTTAGCCGCCCGCAATCAGACTTGTACGGTGGGCCCGCCCCTGCGAAGGTGGGCGTCAGATGATCCGCCATCCACGATCCGAACGTCTGTTCGCCATAGGCCTCTCGGGACTGGGCGGTTTCGTCGACGCGGTGGGGTTCATCGCGCTCGGCGGCTTCTACGTCTCCTTCATGAGTGGCAATTCCACGCGCCTGGCCGTCGGCCTCGCGGGTAATTCCCTGAGCGCGGTCATCGCCGGGGGCCTGATCGCGGCGTTTGTCAGTGGCGTCGTGCTGGGATCCTGGATCGGACGCAGCGCCCCCCGCCGGCCGACGACCGTGCTCCTGCTCGTCGCGAGTCTCCTGGCCCTGGCCGCCCTGGCGGCGATGTTCGGTGCCCGACGCTCTGCGCTGCTCGTCGCCGCCTGCGCCATGGGGGCGGAGAACACGATCTTCGAGCGCGACGGCGAGGTGAGCATCGGCGTGACGTACATGACCGGAACGCTGGTGAAATTCGGCCAGCACCTCGCCACCGCCCTGTCCGGCGGAGCCCGGCCCGGGTGGGCGCCCTATCTGCTTCTCTGGCTGGGTCTGGTATCCGGCGCGGTCTGCGGCGCGCTCGTCTATCCGCGCCTCGGCCTCGAGGCGCTATGGATCGCCGCAATCGCCGCCGTGTGTCTTGCCCTCACCGCCCTCAGGATCGGCCTCGGCGGCCCGGGCGAAACTCCGGCTCAAAACGTCACACGGACTTCCGCGTAGCCGACGCGCGGCGTTGTATCCCTCAGCGACAGCGATGCTGTACTGGAACGTCATCAACTGTGCGGGAGTCAGAGCGGATATTTTCGTGGTCAGTGGGACGTAACCGGTAACTCTGCGGCGTCCTTCCGTTCCTGATCGAGCGCTGGAGAGTGGTACTCGGGGATTTCGGAGCGGAGAGGGACGATGGCGCGGAGACGGCGGAGCTGGCGGCGACGGAATGGAGAGGCGTGGCAAGGGATTGTGTCGCGCTTTGCGGAGAGCGGCCGGACGCTGCGCGAGTACTGCGATCAAATAAGCACTCTCGGGGACGACGTCGGCTTGCGCATCCGGTCTCACGGCCAGTATGCCGAGTGTCAATCAAGGTAAGAGCATGCAATCCGTCACGCTCGAAGTCCATGTCGCCCGGAACCCCCGGGGGTGGGGAGACGGGTTTCTGGTTTCGGAGCGCGCTTTCGGAGATCATTCGCCGCAACCAGGAGTGCGGCCGATGGAGCGACGCGAAGTCATCACGGGTATTGGTTTGGCCATGGCGGGCGCAACGATGACGCCAGGAGGTCAGGCCCGCGCGGCCGATGCGTCCCCCGCTTCGCCTGCCGCGCCGCTGAAGCGTGCACCGGCGGAGGGGTGCGTGGCGCTCGTAACCGGCTCGAACCAGGGGATCGGCAAGGGCTTCGTCGAAGTGCTGCTCGCGCGCGGGGCCAAACGCGTCTATGCCACGGCGCGTCGTCCGGAAACGCTGCCGGAGCTGCTCGCTCTAGATCCGAAGCGCGTCGTTCCACTCGAGCTTGACGTCACCAACGATACGCATCGGCGCGCGGCGGCGGCCAGGGCGCAGGATGTCACGTGGATCATTAACAACGCTGCTTATCCCGGCAACCCCGTGCCAGCGGAACGCCGGTTCCTGTCGTCCGGCAACCTCGATGACGCCCACAAGGTCATGGACACCAATTGCTGGTCGCCCGCGGAACTCGCGCGGCTGTTCGTCCCGATCATCCTCAAGAACGGCGGTGGCGCAGTCGTCAACATCCTGTCGATCGGCGCACTGTTCACCGTGCCCGAATATCCGACTTACAGCGCTTCAAAAGCGGCCGGCGCGCGTATGACCGCGGGTTTCCGGAGCGAGCTCGACCGGGAGCCGATCCTCGTCGCCGCCGTGTATACGGGCGGGGTGATGACCCGCGCCGCGCCGGTGGGCAGCCACGGCGTGACCCCGATCGAGCATGCCAACGAAGTGCTCGATGCCCTCGCAGCCGGTGAAACCGACATTTACGCCGCTGGGGCCGCGGCGATGCGGGATCGGATCCTCGCGGACCCCAAGGGTTTCGAGCGCGCGAACATCGAGCGCTTCTACACCCACCCGATCGCCATCAGCACGGGCTGACGGACGGGGCCGTCAGATCACGATCAGAGGATCGCTCAGCGTCGCGAGCGGCTCGGCGCCAGATTTGGTCACGACGATCAGATCCTCGAAGTGGATCGCCCCCCAGCCCATCTCGATGGTGGGCAGATCGACGGTGAGGGTCATGTTTTCCTCGAACGTGAGGTCGTCTGACACCATGAAGGGCAGGCCGTCACGGTAGGGCTGGTCGGGACGAAGACCACCCTGCTCGATGGGCGGGTCGTGTTGAACGCGGATGTCTACTACATACACTGGACCAACGATCAGATCGAATCCCAGGACCCCGCCAGCACGGCGGCGCTACCGCTGCTGATCATCCGTAATCTCGGCACGGTCTACTCGAGGGGCTTCGAGATGACCGCGGCGGTCAAGCCGATCCAGTACCTGACCCTCAAGGGCAATCTGGCGCTCAATGATGCGCAGTTTGCGAACGGGACTCGTGATCTCAGCTGGGATCGCGGGACGGGTCCCGGCGCGGCACCCGTATGCGACAACATCGTGTGTTACGAGAACGGCTACATCGGCGGAAAGCAGACGCCGTACTCGTCCAAGGTTCAGGCGAATCTCGGCGCTGAGTGGAGAGCCTACCTGCCCTTTGCTGCATCGACCGAGTACTACTACCGCGCCGATGGCGCCTATCAGTCCAAGCAATACAACGAGGACATCAATCTCTCCTGGATTCCCGGTCGAACCATCGTCAACGCTTTCGTCGGCCTCGTCGGCAAGCAGTGGGAACTGCAGCTCTGGTCGAGGAACCTCTTCAACAAGGAATACGTCGCGAGCACCATCGTCTACGAACCGAACATGCAGTACGACGCCTATCTCGGCGACCGGCAGACACTGGGTGTGACCGGTAAGTATAAGTTCTGACGCTTCGACGGCACTTCGTCGGGCGGCGCGTAACTTCCGTCATCGCGCGCCGCCCCTGATTCCTAAGGAAACCCTATGAAATTTAGCCACAGACTCTCCCACTCTGCACTCGCCGGGCTCTTTCTGGTAGGTCTTTCCGTAGCGCTGACCAACGCCGCAGTGGCCGCAGGGCCCGTCGTTCCCGACGGGTTCGGAGTCTCCCCGATCAATCGCGCCACCATCTTCGTGCGCGATCAGGAGAGGTCGCTGAAGCTGTATCGGGACCTCCTCGGCCTGCGAGTGTTCTTCAACAACTATTGGGATAACGGCGGTATCAACGCCATCATGAACACGCAGGGTGAAACGCTGCGTGCAATCGTGGTCGAGTCAGGCGATGGCGTCTTCGGAAAGCTCGGGATCTATCAGCTGAGCGCTGCCTCCGTGGCCAAGGCACCGCCACCGGAGCAGAGCACGACCACGAAGGTGGGCGATTTTGCGATCGTGTTCACCACCAATGACATCGATGGCTACATGGCGAAGATCAAGGCCGCAGGCTATCCGATCATCTCCCCACCGGTGGTATTGAAGGAGAATCCCGCCTATGAGGTGCAGGGGCGCGAGATGATGTTTCGCGATCCGGATGGCGTGCTCGTTAACCTGGTCCAACCCGGAATCCTGAAGAAGAAATAGCCGCAGGGAGGGCGGTCGGCGGCAGGTGAGTTGAGTGGGGGCAACGGGGGGCCCAGGGCGCGGATTCAGGCGCCGAGCGACTCGTGCGCCGGTCTGGCCAGGCGCGCCCGCTGTCTGCGCTATGCTTCGCTCCCGGATTGACCGCCTGTTTCCCGATCGGAATGGGGCGAGATCCTTGTCGGGACCTCAGTCCGTCCTGGGAGCCGTCATGCGTTCTGTACTGCGTTGTCTGGTGGTTGGCCTCGCGCTCTCGAGTGGGCTGCTGGGCGGTGTCGCACCCGCGGCAACCGCGACGGAGCAGGCATCGCTGACCGAAGGCCCGCTCACGATCGCAAAGCAGGGGAGCTTCTTCATCGGCGGGCGGGAGGAATCCTCGACGTCGCTCGGCCGCGGAAAATCCGCCGCCCCACCGGGCACCATCACCGTCGATCAGGTGTATGTCAGGTACCAGACTCCACCCCGGGCGGAAACGGAGCCGAGCGTCGTACTGATCCATGGGTGTTGCCTGACCGGCAAGACCTGGGAGACAACGCCCGACGGACGGATGGGCTGGGACGAATATTTCGTGCGCCGGGGATTCTCTACCTACGTCCTCGACCAGGCCTGGCGCGGTCGCTCCGCCTCGGATCCCTCGGCGATCAACGCCGTGGCCGATGCCCACCTGCCGATCGAGTCCCTGCCGCTCGTGTCATCGGCTTCCCACGAGGGCTCTTGGGTACTGTTTCGCTTCGGACCCCGATACGGCGAGGCGTTTCCGGGACTGCAGTTTCCGGTGAAGGCGGTGGATGAGCTCTGGCGACAGATGGTCCCGGACTACGCGGCCGGCCTGCCGAAGCCCAATCCCACGGTGCCGGCGCTGACGCAGCTCGCGCAGCGCATCGGCCCGTCGGTGCTGATCAGTCACTCGCAGTCGGGTATCTACCCCTTCCAGGCGCTCGTTTCGGATCGCCGGAACATCGCCGCCATCATCTCGATCGAGCCCGCGAACTGCCCGGATTCGAAGGCGGATCTGACGCCTTACAAGGGGACGCCGATCCTCGTCCTCTTCGGGGACTACATCGGGGAGTCGCCCGGCTGGGGACACATCCTCCAGGGATGCCGCGATTATGTCGACGCGATGAAGCGGGTCGGCGGGCGGGCAGACCTACTGGTGCTTCCCGAGATCGGCATCAAGGGCAATTCGCACATGTTGATGCAGGACTCCAATAGTCTGCAGATTGCGGGTCTGCTGGTCGATTGGATCCGCAAGAGCGCTCGCTAGAAGGCCCCCCGCGCCTCGAGGGTCCTCGCGAGGGGCCGGACGACCGGCGGCTGACGGCCATCCCCTTGAAGCGCCGCGCGCCGCGCCTACCTACATGTCCGGGCCGAGCCCGCGTCCCCGGGATGCCTGGACGCTGATCGCTGGCAGCCTCGCGCCTTGCGCCCCGAGGACCGCGGGCCGGCCCGGTACTCGAGGGTCGCGGCTACAGCGTGGGCTGAGGCCGTCCCGGTAGGTACACGGCGCGAGTTGCGATGGCGCCCTTGAATCTGGCGGTCGCGGCCACACCTCTCGCACAGCGGCGGGCGTCCCCGCAGAACCCGGGGGCGCCACGCCGACAGCGTGTTTCGTCCATTCACCACAACGGAGGTATCCACCATGACGGCATTGGTGCAATACGAGCCGTGGAGCGTCGTCCCGCGGCTTCATGATGAGATCAATCGGCTCTTCGGTTCGGTGCTGCAGAATGAGACCACCGCCTCGACGGTCACTTGGACCCCAGCGGTCGATATTCACGAGTATGTCGATCGGTTCGCGCTGATCGTCGATCTGCCGGGCGTCGAACCTTCGAGCGTTGAACTCACGCTCGAGAACGGCGTCCTCACGCTGAGCGGGGAACGCAGCGATCCCGCGGCCTTCAGCCAGGGCGGGACACCCGAGCTGCGTCGCGCGGAGCGGGGCCAAGGTCGGTTCTACCGCCGCTTCGTCCTTCCCGACACCGTGGACAGCGAGCAGGTGCAGGCAACAGGCCGGCACGGAGTCCTGACGATCTCGATTCCGAAGCAGGCACAGGCGTTGCCCCGCCGCATTCCGATCGCGGCCTGAGGCACATGGGTTTCGGGGGCGCGGGCTGGCCCGCCCCCCGGACTTCAGCCGCAAATTCGTGATTCTCGACCCCGAGACTACCCCGGCCTCGACGATCGCGGCGCTGGTCATCCGGATACACCCATTGGTGGCGTACTAAACCGCCTTTAAGTCGCGGGTTGGCGGCGCTTCGCGTATTCGGTCCATGGCATCACCGGCTCGCTCCAGGCCGCTTCGGTGAATATGACGGGGTGCACTTTTTCGAACATCGCCCGTACCGGCGCTGGCAGCATCGAGATATCCGGCAGCTTGAGGCCGGTCGAGCGCCATACCTGATGGCCAGGACGCTGCCCCATCAGAAGCCATGGGTCCCATCCGCCGATGCATTCGAATGTGAAGCCCGAGCTTGCGCGGGTTATTTTGGGGTCGGCGAGTTCGCTCACTTTACCGGTATGGGTGGAAACCAAGGCGAACTGCATGCGTGCGCCCGAGCTTTCGAGCCGCCATACGGCGGGGTCGAGCGGCTGCGGGACGTCGGCGTAAACTTCACGCGCGGTCCAGATCGCGTCGCCTGCTTGATGCCATTTCATCGCGAAAGGATGGTCTGCGGCCGGCGGCGGCTTGTTGCCCGTTGGATCCAACATATAGACCGGCCGCTGCTCCGAGTAGACGGTGGTCATCGGCCCTTCGAGATAGGGAAACGGTTGCACGATCCGCCCGGTAACCGGGTTTTCAATCGACTCTGGAATCGTTGTGTCGCCAATCGTGTGAAAGACTTCCGCCTCCCAGCTCGTGACATGAAAGCTCCCGTCCGGTTGAGGCTGGGTCCGGCGCCGGATCAAGGTGTCGACACCGATCAAGGGACGCACGGGCTCGCCAGGCAATGCCGCATCGAGCACGCCGGAATACCAATAATGGACAGTCTCGTCTTTCAAGCTGGTGAACAGCTTCATGAACGCCGTCAGCTGGGCGCGCGGCGACGATAAGTCGAGTGTCGGAGACGCGCCCGCCGCTAGCGGCGGAAGGGACAGTGATAATGGGGCCGCAATGCCCGTCGCCATCACGGCGCGGCGCGAGATAGTCTGGGAAATCATCGTTTTCTATCGCCTTCCGCTTCATGTGTCTGTGCAACGTTCTCCGACGTTAGCATTCGACGCGATGGGAGTCGCGCGGAATTGTTACTCAAGAATCGTCACGGTCACCTCCGGCTCCTCGATGCTCGCGATGATCGCAAGCTTCCCGACGCAACGGAGTCTCGCGTTCTCAGCTTGCAGCTTGGCGAGTAATTCCTGATCAGACATCGGCAGGCATCACAACGTCATCAGGCAAGTGGTCCGGCGCGCTCAGTCACTGGTAGGACCACCGGTGGAGCCGACCGGCAAGCGCAGTGTACTGCAGCTCGAATTGTTCGGCCCGCTCGCGTTGAAGTCGCGCCAGGTTCTGAAGCTTCCAGCGGACTGCCGGGAGCTCACTCACATGCGGAATGCCCAACAACTCCCATTCGGGCTGCGCCTTGACCACCGTATCGCACTTCCCAGGTTTGGGCGTGCGACAGAGTGATGCGGTACGTCGGCGATTTGCTCGCAGTGTTGCCGTATCTCGCCGATGAACGAGACAGCGCGCAAAGGACTGTCGATCGCGATGTGATCGCCCGTCCCCGGCGATGTTCGTTGTGCTCAACGAAATCATGATCAAGGCCAGGCGAGATGAGGAAATCCGCAACCCTTTAATGGTTCCGCTCACCGCTTGGAGAGATCACATCGTTGCGCTGATTTAGTTATCAGCAAATGATAAGAACAAGGTCGTCCGCAGCAAAGCAGAGGAGATTGCCGCAGAATGCATGGCACAACTTCTCGGCATGGGGCTGCTCCTGATCTCCCCTAAACATGCCGATTTTCAGTTTGGCTCTGTCCGCGACGACGCTGCATCCCGGGCAATTGCAGCGCTGACTGATCTGGACAAATATTTCCCAAGCTGGACTCCTCAAATCGCGGAGGAATTTTTCGCGGCCATTGGACCCGAAAGGCGAGCCGCCTACGGTCAAAAGATTTCGCTTGGGGACCGATGGTCAAAAATACTGCATCGCATCAACCGTTATTTTTTCATAGGCTTGCGCGTTGAGGCGATAGATCGAGATAGATGCCGAAAGCGCTCTTGCGTTCGCCAATTTCGCTATACAACGTGGCCCGGAGTGCAGTCAGCCCGCCGGTAAATCGCAGTCAGGTCTAGGCGGGCTCAACGGCGACACCGAGCCGCGTCGCAGCCTGGCGCACTCGATCATCGAGACTCAGAAGTCGAAGGCCAACGACGGCGGAACGCGCAACGAGCAACGACGCGAGGTGGATCGCATCAAGGGTCCTGATCGGATCACCGGGAAAAGGCCGACGCGAGCGATCAACGATCTCCCCCGAGATTCGCAGCACTTGCCAATGAGCAGCAGCCCCGATGAGATGCGCTTGACGGTCGGCAGCTTCAGCCTCCGTCAGTTCCTTGAGCGCCACTGCCCGCAGTAAGACGCGGTCACACTCGATCAGCGTCAGGTCGGACGCGACAATGATGTCGGCCTCGCCGAGTAGACGGCGCACCGCCGGCGCAGTCGGCTCGTCAAGGAGCCATGCCAGCACCGCACTCGACTCGGCATATAGACTCACCGCGTGCCGCGCTCCTCGTCAAGCAGCTCGGCGACGCTACGCCGACGTGCCATCACCCTCCGCGTAAGCGAGGGATACAGATCCGCTTCAGTCGGAGCGCCCAAGGTCAGTAGGCCCCGTCTTGCGAGTGACTGGAGACCCGCCGGCACCGATCCATCGCCCTGGCCTTGCCCGGGCGGCAGGAGTTGCGCGACAACCTCTCCCCGATAGGTGACCAGAATGCTCTCGCCAAGCCGCACGTGGCGAAGGTACTCGCTTAGCTTGTTTTTGAGGTCTCGGACACCGACGGTTTTCATAAGACCCAATGTAGCGCCGTGTGGCTACATTGTCAACGAGATACTCCTGACAGTGCACGCCTACAGACGCTGCTGTCCGCCGACCAAGTGCTTTGCCATCCCATGGTCTTGATAGAGATCGCGTGCGGCACGCCGCCGGCACCGCGGGCACGCACATTGAGCGACTTGAGGCAGCTACGCCCCGCTGCCGTCGCCAATACAGATGAAACACTCGCATTGATTGAACGAGAGCCACTTCAGGATTCGGGCTGCGGTGCCATCGATCTACTACTGCTTGGGTCAGTCCTTCTGACTTCCGACGCCGTGCTTTGGACCCTTCATAAAGATCTACGAGCTCTCGCTGCGCGCTTCGATATCTTATTCGGCTGAATCCGCTCGCGTGTCGGAGTGTTGATGTCCTTCCTGAAACTGCACCACATTTCCTTCCGGATCGTGGCCGTCACATGCTCGATGCCCCTGAAAGACCCACTCACTTTCCGTCGGATCAATACCACCTGTTAAGTTGAGCACCGCGCGCCTCACAGGTCCTTATAAAACCGTCCACCAAGGAGCGGCCAGCACGTCCGGCGCCAGCCATTCAATGGCCTGACCGGTGTGCAGGAGCAGTCCAGCGCGCGCCTTCTTACCGTACTCAGCGCGGAACGTGCGTAAGTGCGCCGCATCCGAGAGCCTCGGACGCCCGGTAGACTTCACTTCGATCGGCAGCAGCTTGCCACCGGCCTCTATCACAAGATCCACTTCCTCGCCGATGGACGTGCGCCAATAGCTCAACTCCGCGCGCTCAAGACGCGTATCGCGCCATACAAGCAAATCGTGCAGAACGATATTCTCCAAATGTGCTCCGCTAGGCTCCTCGGCTTCCGCCAGATGCATCGCAAGGCCCACATCGCCCCAGTATATTTTCGGCGCCTTGATAAGGCGCTTAGTTCGATTCACTGCGTAGGCTGGCAAGCGCACGAGCAGGTAAGATGTCTCCAAGAGATTGAGCCAGCGGTGCACGGTGGGCTGCGGTAGCGCCACATCGCGACCGAGTTCGGTCTGGTTGATGAGCTGACCTATTCGCAGACAAGCCGCCCTCATAAGCCGCCGAAAATCCGGTAATCCGCTGATCGACGCCAGATCCTGTAAATCGCGCTCGAGGTACGTGCGAACATAGCCGTCGAACCAGATTCGTCGGTCCGAGGCCGTCGTGAGTTCCAGCACCGGTGTTGGAAAGCCTCCGCGGCCAGCAAGCACGCGCCAATCTTCGGCAGTGTGTTCCTGGTCGCCCAAGAGCTCGCGCCACCCGGTATCGGGCGTGGCGAATAAGTCATCCCAGCGACCACATTGTCCGAGGCCACGCTGCTCCCGTCGTGTCATCGGCCAAAGAGTGAGATAGCTGGCGCGGCCGGCCAATGATTCGGAGACTTGCCGCATCAACAGAAGATTGGCGGAGCCTGTGAGTAGAAAACGCCCACGTGTCCGATCACGATCAATGGCGCGCTTCACGGCGCGCAGTAATTCCGGCTCGCGTTGCACCTCATCAAGCGTCACTGGCCCCGGGATGCCTACAAGCACTTCCGGGTCGCGCCTGGCAGCATCGAGCACATCAAGATCATCGAGCGTGGCGTAACGCCGCTTTCCAGGGACGAGGTGCTCGACCAACGTGCTCTTTCCGGTCTGCCGC
>Ga0116226_10002516_pt1 | contig 16000 bp, 16 predicted proteins | sample S1TSphfallax_FD_89692 | JGI IMG/M metagenome (GOLD analysis project Ga0116226, IMG submission 89692) | Host-associated microbial communities from peat moss isolated from Minnesota, USA - S1T2_Fa - Sphagnum fallax MG | ecosystem: Host-associated > Plants > Peat moss > Unclassified | place: USA...
AGGGGGATATTGACGATATTATTGGCGATGCCGTGTTCAGCGGCCATGCCGGTGCCCGGATAGGCGCCGGCCTGGTGGGTCGAGGCGAAGAACAAATCGGGATCGCGTTCGAACACATCTTGGGTGCCATTGCCGTGATGGACGTCGAAATCGACCACCGCAATGCGTTGGACATCATGCACCTGGCGGGCATGCAGGGCGCCGATGGCGATATTGTTGAACAGACAGAAACCCATCGCGCCCGTGCGCTCGGCATGGTGCCCCGGTGGACGGACCGCGCAGAACGCGTTCGAGGCCCGCTTGGCCATCACCAGATCGACGGCCGCCACCATCGCGCCGGCGGCGCGACGTGCCGCTTCCCAGGAACCGGGACTGACGATGGTATCGGCATCGATCGCGGCCAAACCTTGCGCCGGCATGCGCAGGCGTAGCCCGTCGACATGGCGGACGGAATGAGCCAGTAAAAGGTGGGAGTCCTCGGCCAGCGGCGCTTCCTCGCGCTGCAGATCCTTGAATTCCTCGGCATCGAGGGCGGCGAGAACCGCGCGCAGACGATCCGGCCGTTCCGGATGACCGGGGCCGGTATCGTGCTCCAGGCAGGCGGGGTGAGTGAACAATACCGTCATCGCGCACTCACCCCTTTGCTGATTTAGACGTCGGTGCCGCTATCGTCGAAACCGCCATCGTCGAACGCGCCGGTGTCGTCATAGGACGCATCCTGATAGGAGGCGTCCTGGCTGCCGAGATCGCGGTCGTTGCCGCCGCTGCTGCGATCATCGAAATAATTGTTCGTGACGGTGGTGCGTTCCTCGATGATCTCGGGAGCGCCGCCAAACCCGCCGCCGCCATAGCCGCCGCCAAACCCGCCATAGCCGCCGTGATTGCCGAACATGTTCGACAGGCCCTCGGCGATCAGCGTGCCGCCGGCCACGCCGGCCGCCATGGTCGCGGCATTGCGCAGAAAACTGCTGCCGCCGCTTGGCTGCTGAACCCACGGCCCCGCCGCGGGCGCCGCCATCGGCCAGGGCTGGGGCTGGGCATAGGATGGCTGCGGGGCATAGACGGGCTGCGGCTGGGGTGCCGGGCCGGAACGCGGCACCGATGAATTCCCCCAGGGGCTGGCACTCCCGAGGAAACTGCCGCTTGCCGCGCTTCCCGACCCGGCGCGCGCCTCGTCAAGCTGGCGCTGCATCTCGGAAATCTTCTGCTGGGCCTGGTTGATCCCGGCCTCGAGCATGATCACCGCCTGGGTCAGCCCATAGGCCGCATCCGGCTGGCGGCGCACCTGCTCCTGAATGAAAGTCGCGGCCTCGGCATCCTTGGCGCCGCCGCCGGCTTTCGCCAGGCGATCGAACACCGCCTGGATGAGATCTTTTTCCTGAGGCGTCATCACATGCTCTCCTTGGGGCAATAGCCCGATGGGAAAGATGTAACGGGGGACAATGGCAATTCAAGGGCGGGGACGAATGCGCCCGGCTCAGCCATTGATGAAGTCCTTGATACGCGCCAGATGCCGTCCCCAATGGTCGGAATTCTTCTGCCGGGAGCCGGATGGGGTAAAGCCCTGCCCTGTCTGCCCATTATTGATCGTCACGGTGCCGCCATGCACCTCGACATGCATGCCCGCGCCGCGCTGGGCGATGCCGCGATCGACCTTGTTCCAGGCGGCGCGCCCGTCCTTGCCGGCCTTGGCGATGGCCGTCAGCTTGGCCAGCTTGGCGAGATCCTCGGCCGACATCTTGGCGAGCCAGCTGGTAATGGCCTTCTCGTCGAAGGTACTGGGCGGCGGCCCCATCATCCCGGCAGCCGCCTGTTCCGCGCGCGTTGAGCGCTTGCGCGCCCGAGCCTGCGGGCCAGGCTCGGGCGCCGCTTGCTCAGTTGGCTTGCCGGCGAAGCGCTTGACCGCGCTGCGCATCTTCACGCCATCCTGCGCCGCCTGTTGGGGGTCGCCGAGCCAGCGGCCCGCCACGCCCTTCGCCCCCTCCGCCACCAATTTGCGCTGCCGCGCCGAAGGTGTGCTCGCCACGATCAGCCCCCTTCACTCTTTAGTTTCCATTTTGGATACAGTATAACGGCAGACCTATAGCTGCGAAGGACAAAGATGACCCACGCCCCGACAACGCCCATGGCCCTGCTGCGGACCATGATGCAATCCGTTGATGCCGGAATCGAGGACGCGATCGACGCCCATGGATTTTCTCTTTCGGCGCTCACCGCCGACGAAAAGGGCGCGGTGCTGCAGTTCACCACTGCGGAAGCTGACCGCTCCGCCGCGTGGCATCTGACCCTCGATCTGCCGCCCGATGGCCGCTCGCGCGTTGCCTTGCGCCGGGGCGAACCCGAACAGCCCAGCGTGGCACTGGCGATCTCGGTGGCCGACGGCGTGTGCCGCGACCTGCCCGCAGCACTCGGCATCGCCATGGAACTATTCACCAGCATCGACCAGGCCTGACGGCGCCGGCTGCGGCCCCTTCCCGCTGCGCGGATTGAAAGCGCGCCGGCGCAGGCCGGGCTCGGCATAATAGGCCGGGCTCTTCAAGCGCACCGGGCGGTTCGAGAAGGATTGATAGATCAGGATCTGGCTGCCGCTCGGCATCGACATCAGATCGGCCGGCTGAATCAGGGCGACGCCGGCCAGGCTCCGGGTGATGTTGGTGGCGAAGGGATTGGCCTGTTTCGAGAAGCCATAGGTGCGACTCTTCGATTCGCCCTCATGCGTATAGGTTCCGACCATCTCGGAAAAGCGTTTGGCGACCAGTTCGTTATTGAGCGGCAGCACGATTTTGGCGGCGGTGGTCGATAGCAGGGTCTCGAGGCCGGGCTTGCCATATTTGTCCTCGATCTGGGCGAAGTCCTGCCCGATCAACAGATACGACACTTTCTGCCCGCGCCCGACCGCCGGCCCGTCGATCAGCGCTTGGAGTTTCGGCATCTGCGGAAACTCGTCCAGCACGAACAGGGCCGGATAGGGGCCGAGACCGCCGCCCGGCGGATGCGAGATCAGCCAGGCGGACAGGGCTTCGACGAACAGGCCGGTGATGACACCCAAGGCCCGCGCATCCTGCTGATTGACGCAAAGATAGACGGTGACCGGGCGCATCCTGCCGCTGTCCGGGTCGCGCATGCCGCGCAGATCGGCAAAAGCGAAGTCCGAGCTGGTGGTGCGCTGACGCACCGCCTCATTCTTGAAGACGGCCAGGCCCGCATCCATTGTGGATAGCACGGAGCCGCGCTCGCGATCTGGCGTGTTGGCCAATTGGGTCAGCTCAAGCACGGCGCGGTGCGCATACTGACCCTGGCGCGCCTCCGTCACCGCGCTCATCAGCATGTCGCGGACCGGATCGGCGCCGAAGGCGGCGTTTGGGTCGCTCTGTTTCAAGGCTTCGATCGCCTCCCCCGCTGCCAGTGACGCCTCGGTCAGCCAATCGAGCAGCATGGGAAAGCAGGGCTCCGCCCCTTGCCAGCGCAGCGGCAGACCGGTCACGTTGGCGGCCTCCGCCTTGCAGACGATATAGTGCGTAAGCCCAGCCAACGCCGCCCGACCTTTGCGGCTCCAATGCGGGTCGGCGCCCCCTTGCGGATCGGCGATCAGAATCGAGCAGAGCCGGTCGATATAAAGATCGCGGGCCGAGCCGGGCGGCGGCAGCGATTTCACCGATAGCGGGTTCCAGCGCGGATGGATCAGTCCGCGCGCCGGATCGTCGATCGCGGCCCAATCCAGCTTGAAGACCGGCCCCAGGCTGCGACGATGGCCCGAGGTGATCAGGTGCAGCTCGGGTTTGACATCGTTGATCACCATCGACACGCCGTCGCCATCGAGGATGGTCGGCACCACCACCGACACCGTCTTGCCGGTGCCCGGCGGCGCGATGCACAGCGCAGACAGGGTCTCAGGCAATTTGAGGCGCCGGTGGCGCCACCGGCCGAGCACTATGACAAAGCCGCGAAACAGCTTCATGCGGCGCACATCCTTGGCGTCCGCCCATCGCGCCGACCCGTGGATGGACTCGATCGGCTTGTGCGGATTGAGCGCCGCAGCCAGGGCCAGGCAGGCCAAAGCCAGGCCCGGCGGCAGCAGCAGCGACGTCGGCAGCTGGCCTCGGGCGAAGCCGCCGGTGACCCATCGGCGATAGGCTTCGAGCCAATAGGCCGGATGATCGGGCAGGCTGATGAAATAACGCCCGACCCAGCCGAGACTGGCGATACTGACGCCACGATCGGACAGATAGGCTAGCGGGATTGCCAGCGGCAGAGCGGCCAGCAGCAGTGTCACCGATAGAAGAGCGGCACCGACCTGCCAACGCCGATGACGTGCCGCCCCGTCATGCATCGGCCAGCGCCTTGGCGGTCAGGGACGGAATGTCGATCGCGGTGACCAGTCTCTGACCGCCCTGGCGGTCGATCTGGACGATCCGGCCGAAGGAGGAGCCGATGATCTCGATGGCGGCGTCGGCATCGATGCCGGGATTGGCCTGGGCCAGATTCTGATAGAAGGCGCGCAGCGCCGATTCCGGGCTATGGGCGTGGATGGTGGCCATGAAATTGGTGTGGCCGGTGGTCATCAGACGAAACACCGCCGGCGCGTTGCCGATGCCGATCTCGCCGCAGATGATGACGTCGGGCGTCAGGCGCACCGCGGCATCGACCACCGCCATGAAATCGACGCCATGCGTCGCTTCGGTGCGCGACACCAGAAGGTGGACGCGATTGTCATGCGGCAGCATCACTTCGCGCGTATCTTCGACGGTCAGAATCCGGCTCTCGCCCGGCAGATGACTGACCATGGCATTGAGGAACGAGGTCTTGCCGGTCGAGGTCGCGCCCGAGATCAAGATCGCCTCACGATGAGCGAGTGCCGCCAGCAGATCTTCGAGCGGCGAGTCGTGATAGCGCTGCTGGCCATGGCGGATCGGTTCGGCCGGCAACGGCGTCTGTTCGCGCAGGCCATAGCGGTCGAAGGTGATGCGTCGGGTCGGATCATAGATGCGCACGGTAATTGCCACCCCGCGCAAATCGCCCATGCCATAACGCACCGTGCTGCCGACCACGGCGGTGAAGCGATGCCCTTCCGGCAAGCTGGTATAGAGGATCGGCTTCTGGGCCGGATGGAAGATCTGGCCGCTGACATTGGCCAGTTGGCGGCACAGCGTGAGCAGATATGCCTCGCTGAGCCGCGCATCGGTCTCGACCGTCCAGGCTCCGCCATTGGGTTTGATCCAGATCTCACCAGGCCGATTGAGAGCGATCTCTTCCAGGCCCGGCCGATTGTAATGTGAGGCCAGCACCGCCAGCGTGTCGGCAAGCAGTGGATTCATGGTTTTGCCGCCTGCGCGAGACTCATGGTTTTGCCGCCTGCGCGAGACTCATGGTTTTGCCGCCTGCGCGGCGAGCGCGCCCCCCAGGGTCGGGTCGTTGCGCAATTGCTGCAGCAGGCTCGATTGCATCAATTGCTGCGCCGTCTGCGGCATCGCCCGCTGCATCGCCGGCGACTGCGCTACCGTGTCGACCAGCGCCGGCAGCAGTTCCATCAATGCGCCCGATGCGCCAGGCTTGATCTGACTGCGGGCTTCCTTGGGCGGGCTGACCGGCTGCAGATGGGTGGGATCGCGCAGCCAGATGTCCTCGGACGGAACAATGACCAGCCGCGTGCCGGCTGGCACAGTCAGCACCGGGCGGATATCGACATTATCCTGCACCATGCGCTGGGCCAGAGCATCGGTGTCGTTGCCGAGGCGATTGGCCGCCTGGGCGCGCGGCGACAGGGTCTGGGTGGTACCGAGCGCGCTGGTCGAGACCGTCGAGCTGCCGGCCAACGCCCAGGTGCCGGCGGCGGCGATCACGCTGGTCAGGAAAGAACTGCCATATTTTTCGACCAGTCGGCTGTCGAGATCGCCGGGAACGCCGGCACGCCCCATCACATCGGCGGCGGCGGCGTCGATATTGATGGTGACACCATCGGGGCGCAGGATTCGGCTCCAGCTGATATCAAGCCGCGCCTGGCCGTATTTGGCGCCGCTCTTATAGCTGCCGATCAGACGCGACCCGGCCGGAATCAGCACCAGCCGTTCGTCCTCGCCGAATACCGGGCGCTCGACCACCGCGATGGCGCGGCCGGGCAACTCGCTGTTCAGCGTATTCTCCAGCACCGCCGGGATGTAGCGATCGGCCGTCAGCACGCGCGAGCGATCGACCGGAAAGCCCGACACCACGCCGGGCAGACCGGCATCGGTATAATCGGGCGCCGAGGGCGGTTGGTCCTCATGATCGGGAGCCGTGGAAATGGCCAGCGGGGCGGACTGACGGGCGCTGGCATAGACCAGCGAAGCACGCGCTTCGGCGGCGCCGCGCTGCTGTTCGACCGGCTCCATCTCCAGCGCCTCGCCGCTGACCGGCAGGAACAGGCTGGGCCCCGCGGCACCCTGCTCGACGACCAGTTCGGCCTGACTGCCGCCGCCCTGGCGCGGATGATAGTCTATGTCGAGCAGACAGGAGGCTCCGGGCGCCAGGACATAGCCGGCGCGGCACTCGCCGGCCAGGGTGAAGTCGGCGGTCTGGCCGGCAAGACGCAGCGGACCCAACGTGAGCGGGCCGCCGCCGCTGTTGGACAGACGGATCCGGCCATGCTCGACACCGCCGGCGGGCTGCCGGGGAAAGCTGTAGGAGGCTGGGTCGGCGTCGAGATGGGCTGGGGCGGGCGGCGCGGGTGGCGGCTTCTTCAGCATGTCGTCGAGCGGGCTCTCGCCCTGCGGCAAGGCCAGCTTTTTCTGCTGCGGATGCGGCGGCGGCTTGTCGTCGCAGGCGGCCACGGCAAGCAGGCAAAAGCACAGCAGAACCACTTTGGGGAAAGGTTTCGTCACACGCACCGGCCGCCTTGGGGAAAGTTCGCGCTATATTTCCATATCGGAAATTTTTGTCAACGGCACAGCTTGGCGCACCGCGACAAGAGGTTGCCAAGCCTTCCCCCCTGCCCGATAATGCGCGCACTCAAGAGCGTTTTTTCAGCGGAGCCCTCTCCCATGTTTTTCAAGTCCCTCATGGCCGGCGCGACCGCTGCCGCCCTGTGTGCGGGCGTGTTCGGCGGCGGCATCGCTGCTGCTGCCGAGTGCAGCCTGTCTCCCGAGGCTCAGTCCGGACAGGCGGTGTCCAGGCAGTGCCTGAGCTGCCATGTGATCGAGGCCGACAAGCCGTCGCGCCCGACCGCGCCCAATATCCATGAGGTGTTCGGCTCGCTGCCGGCCGGCCGCAAGGACTTTCCCTATTCCGAGGGCATGATCGGCGCCTCGGCAAAAGGCGCCGTCTGGACCGAGGAAGCGCTGTTCGACTATCTGGCCGACCCCAAGGCCTATCTCAACCGGGTCAATGGCGCCGAGGTGAAGCATAAGATGTTCTTCCAGCTCAAGGACGAGCAGAAGCGCCATGACGTCGTCGCCTTCCTGAAGGCGATCAAGGGCAAGCCCGAATGCAATTGAAGAGCAGCAAGTGATGAATCTCAAGGATCACATCCGGCAAGTCCCCGACTTTCCCAAACCCGGCATCCAGTTCTATGACGTCTCGACCCTGCTGGCGCATGCCGATGCCTGGCAGGTGACGATGGGACGCCTGGCCAATGCCGTGCGCATCTGGCAGCCCGACGTGCTGGTAGGCATCGAATCGCGCGGCTTTCTGGCAGCGGCACCGCTGGCGCTGAAACTGGGCTGCGGCTTCGTGATGGTCAGAAAGCGCGGCAAGCTGCCGGGCCCGACCATCCGCCACGAATATGCGCTGGAATATGGCACCGACGTCATCGAAATCCAGCAGGACGCCATCGTCCCCGGCCAGCGCGTCGTGGTGCTGGACGACCTGTTGGCGACCGGCGGCACCATGGCCGCGGCGATCAATCTGCTGCGCGGAGTCGGCGCCGACGTGCGCGGCGCCGCCTTCATCATCGAACTGGCCTTCCTCAAGGGACGCGAAAAGCTCGACGTCCCCGTGACCACGCTGGTTTCTTACGACGCGTGACGCAGCCGATAGGCCTGGGAGTGGGGGGCGTCCAGACCGGTTTCCGGCTGCGGCGCCGTCCATGACAGGCTGACCGGCCAGCCCTGAAGCGACGCCGCGTCGACGGCGTCGGCCTTTTGCTTCTTCTTGATCTTGGCGATCAGCGGCTTGAACGCGGAAGATAGCGCCTCTTTCTTCGCGCTCTTCTTAACTTTCCGGCGGGACAGGGCCATGAGCTTCTTGCTCTTGGCGGTCTTCTTCTTACCAGCGGAGGAGAACAGGTCGAGGGCGGCGAAATCGTCACGCATGTGATCACCTCTCCAATTTCCCGCACTCTACACAGATCGGGCTGCCGTTTTGTGGCGGATCGGTGAAGGTTTAGTGATGGTTATTCATGCCCCTCAAGCGCCGGGCGCGCATTCCATGCGCTGGGCTACCGCGCCAAGCTGTACCGCCTGTGTGACCGCGGTTTTCGGCAGCGCGGCGGCCCTTGGCCGCGGAAAGAGTCCCGAGGGACTCTTTCCGCCCTCACCGCAAAATCAGGCGAGCGCCTCTTCCACATCGAGCGCATAACCCGCGGCGCGGACAGTGCGGATGATGTCGGCATCCTCCTCGCCGTTCAGCGCCTTCCTCAGACGGCGGATATGCACATCCACCGTGCGCGGCTCGACATAGATATCAGGCCCCCACACGGCGTTCAGCAGTTCCTCGCGCGAGAAGACACAGCCCGGATGCTGCAGCAGAAACTGCAGCAGGCGGAACTCGGTCGGGCCGAGATGGACGTGGCGGCCGCCGCGGGTCACGCGGTGCGCGGCGAGATCCATGGCGATGGTTTCATATTCCAGCACGCCCTTGTTCTGGCTGGGACGCACGCGGCGCAGCAGCGCGCGGACGCGGGCCATCAGCTCGGGCAGCGAGAAGGGCTTGGTCAGGTAATCGTCGGCGCCGGTATTGAGACCGCGCACCTTGTCACCTTCCTCGCCGCGCGCCGTCAGCATGATCACCGGCAGGTCGCGGGTGCGGGGTTTGCGGCGGATCTGGCGGCAGACCTCGATGCCTGACATGATCGGCAGCATCCAATCCAGCACGACGAGGTCCGGATTGCGCTCGGCCAGCAGGGTCAGCGCCTCTTCGCCGTCCATCGCCTCGCAGACGCGAAAGCCTTCCTTTTCCATATTGTAGCGCAGCATGGTCACCAGCGAGGGCTCGTCCTCGACGATCATTACCAGCGGCTTGGCAGCAGTTTCACGATCCATCGGTGTTCCCCATTACTCGGCTTTGGCTTCAGGTAGCAGTACGCTCTCGCCCTTGGGGCGCGCTTCGCGGATCGGCACGCCTTTGACGTTGAAGTGAATGGTCTCGGCGATGTTGGTGGCATGGTCGCCGATGCGCTCGATATTCTTGGCGATGAACATCAGATGGATGCAGGCGGTGATGTTGCGCGCATCCTCCATCATGTAGGTGATCAGCTCGCGGAACAGGCCGGTGTACATTTCGTCCACCTCCTCGTCCTGCACCCAGACCTTGGTCGCCCGCTCGACATCCTGTTCGACGAAGCTGTCGAGCACCTCTTTCAACACCTGCTGGACTAGGCGGGCCAGGCGCGGCACGCCCGAGACCGGCTTGGCCGGCGGCAGGGTGTTCAAGACCAGCACGCGCTTGGCGGCATTGGCGGCGTAATCCGCAATACGTTCGAGATCGCCCGAGACTTTGAGCGCACCGACGATGCCGCGCAGATCCTGGGCCATCGGCTGGCGCAGGGCCAGGAGACGCACCGTGAAGGCGTGGACTTCCTGTTCGAGCTCGTCGACCTTGGCGTCGGCGGCGACGATGCGGCCGGCCAGGTCGCTGTCGCGGCGCACCAGCGCCTGGATCGCGCCGTCGAGCTGGGCTTCCGCCAGGCCGCCCATGCGCGCGATCAGATTGTTGAGATAGGACAGCTCCTCGTCATAGGAGCGGACGGTATGTTCGCCGTTCATAATGTCCCTTTCCTCAGCCGAAGCGGCCGGTGATGTAACCCTGGGTCAGCTTGTGCTGCGGGTTGGTAAAGATCTTCTCGGTGGCACCGACCTCGATCAGCTCGCCCAGATGGAAGAAGGCGGTGCGCTGCGAAACGCGGGCCGCCTGCTGCATCGAATGGGTGACGATGACGATGGTGAAATTCTCACGCAGCTCGTCGATCAGTTCCTCGACCTTGGCGGTCGCGATCGGATCGAGCGCCGAACAGGGCTCGTCCATCAGGATCACTTCGGGGCTGACGGCGATGGCGCGCGCGATGCACAGGCGCTGCTGCTGGCCGCCCGACAGGCCGGTACCCGGCTCGTTCAGGCGGTCCTTGACCTCGGCATAGAGGCCGGCGCGCTCGAGGCTGGAAATCACGATCTCGTCGAGGTCCGGGCCCGACTTGGCCAGGCCATGGATACGCGGACCATAGGCGACATTGTCATAGATCGATTTGGGGAAGGGATTGGGCTTTTGGAACACCATGCCGACCCGGGCCCGCAGATGCACGACGTCGAGATCGCGGTCATAGATGTCGCTGCCGTCGAGCACGATCTCGCCGGTCACACGCGCCCCCTCGATCAGATCGTTCATGCGATTGAGGCAGCGCAGGAAGGTCGATTTGCCGCACCCGGACGGTCCGATCAGGGCGGTCACTTCGTGCGCCTTGATCTCGAGATTGACGCCCTTCAGCGCGTGCTTCTCGCCGTAATAGACATTGGCATCGGTCGCCCGCATCTTCACCGCGTCGCTGGCGGGACGGCTGCTCTGCTGGGTCGACTGGGCTTCGCTGATCATGCTCATCTCTCTCACCACCGACGTTCGAATTTTTTACGCAGGTAAATCGCTGTGGCGTTCATCACCGCCAGGAAAACCAGCAATACGATGATCGCCGCCGAGGTCCGCTCGACGAAGGCCCGTTCGGAACTGGCGGCCCACAAATAAACCTGGACCGGCAGGGCGGTGGACGGATCGAGCGGGGTGGCCGGCGTGTCGACGACAAAGGCGACCATGCCGATCATCAGCAGCGGCGCGGACTCGCCGATCGCGCGGGCCATGGCGATGATGGTGCCGGTCAGGATGCCGGGCATCGCCAGCGGCAGCACATGATGCATCACCATCTGCTGGCGCGAGGCACCGAGCCCTTGGGCCGCTTCGCGGATCCACGGCGGCACCGCTTTGAGCGCGACGCGGGCCGAAATGATGATGGTCGGCAAGGATACCAGGGTCAGGGCCAGGCCGCCCACCAGGGGGGTAGAGCGCGGCAGCCCCATCACATTGAGGAAGATTTCCAGCGCCAGCAGGCCGAACACGATCGACGGCACGGCGGCCAGATTGTTGATATTGACCTCGATCAGGTCGGTCCAGCGGTTCTTCGAGGCGAATTCCTCGAGATAAATCGCCGCCGCGACACCGAGCGGGAAGGACAGGATCAGGGTGATCGCCAGCGAATAGAACGAGCCAACCACCGCGCCAAGCAGACCGGCCAGTTCGGGCTGGCGCGAATCACCGTTGGTGAACAGATAGGTGTTGAAGCGGCGCTTCAGCGCACCCGAGCGGACCATCTGATCGAGCTTGGCCAGCGCGCCGTCGGACAGGCCGCTCGATTCGTCATGGGCGGCATTGCCCTTGACCACCTGATCGACCGATGACGAGGCCGGCAGCCACAGATCCGCGCTGGTGCCGATCAGATTGGGATTGGCCAGCACCATCTTACGCAGCTCGAGTTCCGCCCCCTGACTGATCATCTTCTGCGCGTCGCGCCTGGCGGTACGGTCGTCGGCGATCTCGGGGAATTTCTTCTCGAGCGCGGCGCTGATAACGCCGCGATAATCGGCCGTGGACAAAGCGCTGTGTTCGCGCGTGCCATCCGGATCGATCGTCTCGGCGTCGAAGGTCACCGGCAGCTGGATATAGCTCATGGTGAAGGCCGACCAGCCGCGCGAGACGATGGAGGTCAGCAGCACCGCCAGGAAGAACAAGGCGATACCGATCGAGAACAGGCCATAAGCGCGGAAGCGCTTCTCGGCGCGGTAGCGCGCCTTGAGGCGTTTCTCGGCGTCGGAACCGACTCCGATCTTCGGTTGGGTCGATTGGGTCATGCCGAGTTCAGTCATATTTTTCGCGGAATTTTCTGACGACATTGAGAGCCACCACATTGAGGGCGAGCGTGACGCAGAACAGCACCAGACCAAGCGCGAAGGCCGAGAGAGTCTTAGGGCTGTCGAATTCCTGGTCGCCGACCATCAGGGTGACGATCTGCACCGTCACCGTGGTCACCGACTGGAAAGGATTGGCGGTCAGATGGGCCGACAGGCCGGCCGCCATCACTACGATCATGGTCTCGCCGATGGCGCGCGACACCGCCAGCAGCACGCCGCCGACAATGCCGGGCAGTGCTGCCGGCAGCACCACCTGGCGAATGGTCTCCGAATGGGTCGCGCCCAGACCATAGGAGCCGTGGCGGAGCGCGTCGGGAACGGCGCTGATGACGTCGTCGGACAGCGACGAGATCAAGGGGATGATCATCACCCCCATCACGATACCGGTCGACAGCGCGCTCTCGGCGGAAATATTGAACCCCACGCTCGCCCCCAAACCGCGCAGGGCGGGCGCCACCGTCAGCACGGCGAAGAAGCCATAGACCACCGTGGGGATGCCGGCCAGGACCTCGAGCAGCGGCTTGGCCACGGCGCGGAATTTCGGATGGGCGTATTCGGCCATGTAAATAGCCGACAGCAACCCGACTGGAACGGCGACAATCATGGCGATGACGCTGATCAGCAAGGTGCCGGTGAACAACGGCACCGCGCCGAACGCGCCCGACGAACCGACCTGGTCCGAGCGGATCGCCGTCTGCGGGCTCCAATGCAGCCCGAACAGGAAATCGGTGATCGGCACCTTGGCGAAGAACCGCAACGATTCGAACAGCAGCGACAGGACGATGCCGATGGTGGTGAAGATGGCAACGGTCGAGCTGGCGATCAGAAACAGGGTGACCATGCCCTCGACCGCATTGCGGGCGCGCAAGCGCGGCGAAACGCGGCGCAGGCCCCACCAGGCGCCCAGCAGCGCGGTGGAGAGGGCGGCCACCGTCATGGCGGCGAAACTGATGGTGCGCAGCCCGTGATAGCGTTCGGCGGCGGCCCGCGCCACATCGTCCGAGGCATAGCGATAATCGCCATTGGCGGCCATCTGGCTGACTTCGTTCATCAGCAGCGACAGGCGCGCGGCCGGCAGCGACAGAGCGTCGGGCGGCAGGCTGTCGAGCACGATCGACTTCAGAATCATCGGCGAGAAGATCATCCAGCCCGCGGCCAGGATCAGCGCCGGCACGCCGCACCAAAGGGCGACGTAATAACCATAATAGGAGGGCAGCGAATGCAGCGCACCTTTGGCCGTCCCGCCGAGGCGCAACGCCTGGCGAGCGCCCAGGCGATAGACCATCGATGACATCAGCAACAGGGCGAAGACAAGAGTCAGAAACTGCATCGGGCGCGGTCCCGCAAGAGAAGACCGCCCGGCGGGTGTGACACCGCCGGGCGGATCGATATTACATCGTCAGGTTGGTCAGGGCCTTACCCTTGGCCGCTTCGGCCTTGCGCTGGGCGTCGGGGCTGGGGATCAGACCCTTCTCGACCAGATAGCCGTTCTTGCCCCAGGCCTTCTCCGAGGTGAACTCGGCGATATATTCCTTGATGCCGGGGATGACGCCGACATGGCTCTTCTTGACGTAGAAGAACAGCGGACGCGACACCGGATATTTCGACGAGGCGATATTCTCGTAACTGGGGGCGACGCCATCGATGGTGGCGGCCTGGATCTTGTCGCCGTTCTGGTCGAGATAGGAGAAGGTGGTCACACCGACCGAATAGGGCTGGGTGACCATCTTCTGCAGGGTGACGGTGTAGTTCTCGGTCACGTCGATGAAGGCACCGTCTTCACGGGCGGTCTCGCAGGCGGCCTTGCCGGCGGCCTTGTCGAGCGCCTTGATCTCGGGCTGGCCAAGGCAGGCCGGGTCCATGATCAGCTCGTTGAAGGCGTCGCGGGTGCCGTGATTGGGCGCCGGAACGTAAAGGACGATGTCTTCCTTGGGCAGCGACGGGTCGATGTCGCTCCACTTGTTGTAGGGATTGGCGACCAGCTTGCCGCCCACCACCACCTGCTTGGCGGCGGCCTTGTAGAGCTGTTCTTTGGTCAGGGCGAATTTCGGCCCCGCCTTGGCGTTGGCGATGACGATGCCGTCATAGCCGATGGTGATCTCGGTGATGTCCTTGACGCCGTTGGCGGCGCAGGCCTGAACTTCCGACGGCTCGATCCGGCGCGAGGCATTGACGATGTCCGGGCTGTTCTCGTCGGCGCCGGCGCAGAACAGCTTCATGCCCCCACCCGTGCCGGTGCTCTCGACCACCGGGGTCTTGAAACCCGAGGTCTTGCCGAACTGCTCGGCGACCGTGGTGGAGAAGGGATAAACCGTCGAAGAGCCGACGATACGGATCTGGTCGCGGGCCTGTGCGCCGCTGGCCACGGCGGCCAGGGCCACGGCAGCGACTAGGGTCTTCCTGAACATGGGAGCCTCTCCACATAAGATAAAATGCGGCGGTATGCTGCCCACGCCGCGGGCCGCACAATAGCCCCGTTGTGTGACAATGGGATGAAAGTTCTGTTACAGTTGAGCCGGACGGATAGCCCAGCCTCACCGAAGGGCGCGGATATTGCCTGCATAGTCGGGCGTGCGGAAAACCGCACTTCCCGCGACCAGGACATCGGCCCCGGCCTCGACCAGCTTCTTGGCATTGTCGGGCACGACGCCGCCATCCACTTCGATCTCGATCGGACGATCGCCGATCATCGCCGTGATTTTTTTGATCTTTTCCAGCGACGCGGCAATGAAGCTCTGCCCGCCGAAGCCGGGATTGACCGACATGACGAGAATGAGATCCAGCTTGTCGAGCACATAGTCGAGGACGCTCTCCGGCGTGGCCGGATTCAGCGACACGCCGGCCTTGGCGCCCAGCGACTTGATCAAGGCCAGCGAACGGTCGAGATGCTTGGTCGCTTCGGCATGGATGGTGACGATATCCGAACCGGCCTCGATGAAGGCCTGGATATAGGGATCGACCGGCTCGATCATCAGATGGGTATCGAAGGTCTTGGCGGTGTGCTTGCGCAGGGCTTTGACCACCATCGGCCCGATGGTCAGGTTGGGCACGAAATGCCCGTCCATCACATCGATATGGATATAGTCCGCCCCGGCCGAGTCGATGGCGCGCACCTCATCGCCCAATTTGGCGAAATCGGCGGAAAGGATGGAGGGGGCGATCTTGACCATGGGCGGAGCCTTAATTAGTGGATCGTCGGATCCAGAGACCCAGACTTGTAGCGCTTCGCCATCTCGCTCAACGGCAAGACTTTGATCTTGGACGCCATGCCGGCGGCGCCGAACTGTTCGTAGCGCTCCTCGCACAGTTTCTGCATCGCGGCCATGGCCGGCTTCAGATAGGCGCGCGGATCGAATTCGGCCTTCTTCTCGGTCAGCACCTTACGGATCTGGCCGGTGATCGCCATGCGGCAATCGGTGTCGATATTGACCTTGCGCACGCCGAACTTGATGCCCTGCTGGATCTCCTCGACCGGGACACCAAAAGTCTGCGGCATCTCGCCGCCATATTCATTGATGATGTCCTGCATCTCTTGGGGCACCGAGGAGGACCCATGCATCACCAGATGCGTGCTCGGCAGGCGCTTGTGGATCTCCTTGATCACACTCATCGCCAGGATGTCGCCGGTCGGCTTGCGGCTGAATTTATAGGCGCCGTGCGAGGTGCCCATCGCGATGGCCAGGGCGTCGACCTTGGTTAGGCGCACGAAATCGACGGCCTGGTCTGGATCGGTGAGCAATTGGGAATGATCGAGCTTGCCCTCGAAGCCATGGCCATCCTCCTTATCGCCCATGCCGGTCTCCAAGGAGCCCAGCACGCCGAGTTCGCCCTCGACCGAGACACCGACCATATGGGCCATG
>Ga0116226_10002517_pt1 | contig 15996 bp, 9 predicted proteins | sample S1TSphfallax_FD_89692 | JGI IMG/M metagenome (GOLD analysis project Ga0116226, IMG submission 89692) | Host-associated microbial communities from peat moss isolated from Minnesota, USA - S1T2_Fa - Sphagnum fallax MG | ecosystem: Host-associated > Plants > Peat moss > Unclassified | place: USA...
TATATACTAAAATGACATTGTTGTAATAATGGTTGTTTTGTATAACCATATATAACACGTATTATTTGTATATGTTCATATTGAGAACAACGAAGATGTAAATGAACGAAATTGGATTGTTGAAGACAGGAACTTTCGAAATGTAATGTTTCAACATTTGCAATAGTTGAATGAATAAGAGATAAAAGAATAAGATGGAATAGTAGTACCATTATTATTGAAGAAGAGATGGATTTATGCAAGTTACGAGAGACAACGACAACAAGTTATGTTTGTCATTTGTCGACAAGCGACGACGGGACGAGGTCGGTGTGTTGACAAATAGATGAACATCAGAGGAAATAGACAAGCAAGAAAAAGGGAGAGAGAGAAAGAGAGATAAGGGGTAGTTGATCTCGAAAAAGAAGAAGACAAAACACTTTCACGTACAAAAAAGCAATCCCTTGATGGTGATAGTTATGCAACAATATAGTCAGTGGAATACCACATTTCGAAAAGATATATTTAATTGAAGGTCTTATGTCTTTACTGATTATATGACAGTACACATATCAAGAAGAAAAAGAATCCAATGAACGTGTTTTACTTACGATTTAATTCACCTTGTTCTTCATCATTTGGTTGTAATTTGACAATATTCGTGTCGATTATATACACGGAATCTGTTGCTGATTCATTATCTGAGATCGGATAGGTATCTAGATGTACATAAAAATCAAACGAGGTGGTAAGGTATGTGCAAGGAGAAAATAGAAACATTTTTTTTTCTTCTCATTTTACCTCCTTCAATTATTCTTGTCATTGACAATGTAAGTCCTTCAACACAATCATTTGACAAAATTTCTATTAAAAAAAAAAGGATGAAATTGTAACTAATCAAATTTAATTTCTTTACCATGATGATCATTAATGTGTGGGTTTGTTAAATTTTCTTTTTGAACAAAAAAACAATGAAAATAAAATGAGATTTGAATTTTTACCTTGATTTTCCATTTTTCAAATCACTAGACGAAAGAAAAACATAATCATAGAGTTCATATTCATTACTGAAGCAAAAGATATGATTACTCTTACTTTTTTTTTCCTTCGTCTTTATGCTTCGCTCGCCGTCGTCTGTTCAACAGAGAGAGAGGGAGCGTGCGTCTCTCTTTTACCTATATATAATCTAGAAAAACGGAGAAGAAGAAGAACGAATGAAAAGGAAACGAACAACGACTCACACACACACAATGTGCTTCCTCTCTTCATCGTCTTTTGTGTGTTACTGTGCTGAGAAAAGAGAAATGTTTCCATCCCAATGGTCCTCACACTATATCAAGAGTATGTGGAATCACGCGGAGAGAAAGAAACGAAGAACAGCAATAGCAGAAAAAAAGTGCCAACGACGACGACGGTGAGGCCAAACATTACAAATGCTTCATCTTAACATACGTTCAGTCAAATAACATTTGTGTTACTTTCAACAGTGACAAAAAGAAATCAATTAGAATAAACTATTTTTTTAATGCACGTGTCCGTACACCGTCTAGTGATTATAATGTCTGTCTTTTGTCTAACAAAAGCTTCTAATGCATCTATAAATGATGCTCATAAACATAAATTAAAGATCATTAATGATAGATTTAACTATAATAATGAATGAGAACAAAAAAAAGCTCATTGATCAAATGATCTATATGAAAATCACACTAATCCTTCAATTTTTCATATCTTGACTTGTGACACAAACAGAACATGTCGTTCAAGTCTCTATATCACAAGGTTAACCATTGTTTATAATCTAAAAAAAAACAAAAGAACATTTTATAGATCTTTTCTTATATGTTACGGAAGATTTTCTTTTTTTATTCTTTTAATTTAAATACACGACATAAGCCTTGCATATAAGCACAAAGTAAATGTCGTTTATCTTTCGTTATAATCATATCCATTATTTCACAACCTTGACCACCACCACTTTTCCATTCTTTTAATGGTTCACCATTTCTGATGTCTATTAAACGAATATGACCATCAAGACATGCTGTATATAATAGATAACCTTCATTTAACAAACATTTAACAATTCCACTTTGTAAATTAAGTGTTGAACGTAATAATTTCGTATTTATATCCCAGATATAAATATAACCTGATAATGTACCACAAATAAGTAAATGACCAGTACCAAATGTAACACTTTCAATTGTTGTTGCTGTTGATTCATCATCATCGTCGTCGTCTTCTTCTTCATTGTTTTTAGTTGATGATGGTTGAAAGCAAGCAAATGATGAAAGGAGTTTACCGTTATTCAAATTAAGCACTCGACAATTTCCATCAGCTGACCCACAAGCTACTAATGTTTGTTCATCATTCAAGCACATTGAAATACATTTGTTATTATTATTATTCATTGTACCATCACCTTCACCACTATTATCATATTGCCAAATAATTGAACATTGTTTAAGATCCCATAATTTAATTTGACCATTACCATAACCACACACACATTGTTTACCTAAAAGAACAGTTTGATTCCTGGGAAATTAAAGCGATGACTTAGGAATCAACAAAAAGTAGCACATATAAGACATCAGAAGATTAATTTAATTAAACCTATTGAAAAGAAAAGGATCAACTAAAGCTTTAGTATTACATGTACGAAATATTAGAATAATAGCCTGAAGTCGCGGTGGAACTTTATTGATTGAAATACTGTGATAAATGAAGTATTGGACGGAGGGTGAAGGAGTAATCAGTTACTATGTGACCTCAACCTCTGAGCTTGCGTCGTGCGCTCAAGGCGAACACTTGAATATTACACTTCAGTGATATTCTGATGCTTCGAATAAACAACGACCGATATTACAAATCGAATAGAGACCTGCATTATTTCGTAGGATGAATCGGGCTAAATAATAGTCGTGTGTTCAAGTAAGCATTCAGATTGCTAATTACTCGAGAGAATAAAGTACAAAGTGAAGACTATCCGTTAGAACTAAATATTTTCTTGATCATTTGTATATCACTATTACTTGCTATAATGGCATAAGAGTCCTGTTTTACTACTGTAACACATTCTGCTATTTATAGGTTTTGTATCTGCTTTGTGCATTGATTAAATGTTTGTCAGATACGAACATATAGTTAATCTGCTTCCTTATTAATATTTATTTTATTATTTCTTATGTCTATGTGAGAGCAATGCTATAAACAGAAGGAAATACAAAAACAATCTAAATACTGTATTTTGTTTTCATAAGATAACTTGATATCAAAGCTAGTTAACAAATATATTAAGTATCCTATCATAAATTTTCGCTTAATAGGATAGTCCAACGCACTAGAGCCCGTCAGGTTCAACGGTTTTTCGGACCCGCATCTTAATTACACTCTTAATATTCAGTTCAAGTTTATTTCAATTCTTTCGAGGAAAACGAATTATGAAATTTTCTTACCGGTTGAAAGTATTTCTAATGTTATAATTTCTGTATCACTTCCTCCATGCATGATTTTATATTCTCCTGATGGAATTTTAAATAACCATAATTGTGAATCATTTGTTCCAACAAATAAAACATGTGCTGATGGATGAAAACGCATTAATTCAATATCAATTCCTGTATGAAATGACCAAACTTCATTTGTTGGTATTCCATTTTCATTATCAATCCAACAACGTATTTGACCACGCATATCACATGCACATAAATATTTTCCATCAAAACTCCAACAAACTTGATGAACACTATCTTCGAATGATGGATATTCATGAATTAATTCACCGGTATCTAAACGCCAAAGAAGACAACGATCATCTTCACCACCCGAACAAACACGATTTTGAGTTTGTGGATCAATTGAAATCGTAAAAATTGAATTCGAAGATTTATGATGAGAAATTGTTAATAATGCATCATCTTCTTCTTCTTCCATATTGTCATCTATATCAAGTGTATCTAATTGATTTTCTGTTGATGGATCAACATCGATAATTTCAAATGCATCATTGGCATCGATATGAATATTATCCTCATCATCCGAATCAGGATGATGTGTGTGACGTTCAGGAGAATTTTTATCTTGCATTTTCTTTTGTCTAGAAGAAAGAAATTTCCTTAATCAACAATGATGATGATACCACTGTGAAGCTAGCCGAACCGGATCATCTAGCCGGAAGAAAAACGTCATCCTATTGGTCGATCGGTTCTCCAATAGATATTCTAGTATTCATGATTCACCAGTAAAGAGGACTACGAAAAAATTACATTCTGTACTGTAATTGATTTACTCAAAACCTATCATTTGAGGATTATTTCCAAGAGATTTCAAATCTTATTCTCTGATCATATTCGTTTCAATTAGTTAGAGAAAAAACCGCACATAGAAAAAGTAATTAATTACGCTAGGTATAGGTAATTGTCTATCAAATGGCTGTTCTCGTTCAACCTGAGTGTGAGACTGAGATTGTTTAAGAACTCATCGGGTTCTACCGATTCATTGCGGGCAACGATAGATCTCGATGAGTTGTTCAAGAATCTGTTTCCCGCACCTAAAAAACTGTCCTCTGAAACTAGCACAAATTCATGTATTAGTCAATAAGATACACCACTAGTACTATCTGAACCAAAGAAAATTTGTGCTGGGTTCTTAATGGCAGCAATCGATAGATCTCGATGAGTTGTTCAAGAATCTGTTTCTCGCACCTCAACAACTGCCGTCTGAAACTAGCACAAATTCATGTACCAGTCAATTAGATATACCACTGCTACCATCTGAACGACAGAAAATTTGTGCTAGGTTCTAAATGGCAGGAATCGATAGATCTCGATGAGTTGTTCAAGAATCTATTTCTCGCACCTAAACAACTGACGTCTCAAACTCGCATAAATTTATTTATTAGTCAATTAGATACACAAGTAGTAAGTTACTAATTGTGTATATAATGGAGAAATACATGAATTCGTGTGGGTTGCAGACGGCAGTTAGCGAGGAGCGAGAATGAGATTCTTCAACAACTCATCGCGATCTATCGATTCTTGCCATTTAGAACCTAGCACAAAATTTCCTCCCTTCAGATGGTACTAGTGGTATATCTAATTGACTAATACATGAATTTGTGCTGGTTTCAGACGGCAGTGGTTGAGATGCGAGAAACAGATTCTTGAACAACTCATCGAGATCTATCGTTTGCTGGCATTTAGAACCTAGCACAAATTTTCTTTTATGTACAGGTTGGCGGTTATGTATCTAAATGGCTGTCAGTTGAATTTTCGGTGGTTTCAGAAGAGACTTGTTGAGGCGTGAAAATGAGGTTATTCAGCAACGGTGTGAGCTCGATCGATTTTTATCTGTATGACTCTGTGAGAATTTGGTTCCTCTGCACGATGTGCACACCATAACGCTAATTGCTTTGATGTATCGCGGCACATAGTGTGGGTGAGGGCAAAGTGGTGTGCATATCGTGTAGAAGCACCCAGAATTTTTTTCATGTATTTTTTTCCGCTAGGACTGCGGAGATGATTTTTTTCTGTAACTACGCGATGGTGTTACATAGCTTCGGTATATTTTTGTGGTATTATTGGAAATAGTTAAAGGTGATGAATATATGGGTGTGGCTGTCTCGCGGCTTTTCAGATATTAAGCGTTGCGGTGACCGTATTGTCCTTTCGAGTATCACTTATGTCCAGATTCTGTATGTTGTTTCAATTTTTTCTTTTGAATCAATGGTTGTTAGGGTAGATTAGTTGGTATTTAGTGGATGCCTTTGGGTATTTTCTGCTCGATTGGCGATTGGTGAAAGCTGAAGAAGAATCTGATTGGCTGTCCGGCCAGCTTCCATGAGGTAGTTTATGATGACTTAATCTCTCGATAGATGTCGCGGCGGGTATATGATACGATATTCTCGACTTGACGTGTTTATAAATCGATCATGATTCCATCAATGCAGTTCATTACATTGAAGCAATTCCTATTTTGTAATGTAATTTATTACTTTCGTCGTAAACTGTCTCAAAGTTTTTGTCCTGAAATTGCTTTTGTTTTAATTTTATTTTTACTTCTGTCATATCTGTCTACTGTGAACGATGGCTGAGAAATCTGCTCGTGATTCTCAATAGAATTACGAAGCTGTAAGTAGAAACTTTAAATCATATTTTAAAGATTTTTCTTTATTCATAGAGTTCCAATCGTGTCTTGCCGAATTGTACATCATTGAATAATCGACGTGGACACAATGAACCTACTGGTGAAGTATTCTCACTTACTGAACATGTCAAAGATATGAAAATAGTTGATCGAGCACAACTTACACGAGCAGAACATACCAATAAGTTCGTTATTTATCATTTTCTCTCGTCTATTTTAAACATAGTATTTGTTTAGAAAATAAAAAAAGAGATGAAAATCATCCAGCAAATTATGACGCGACTCGATTTAAAGGTCAAACATTACTTGATGATACATCAAATATTTTATATCAATCAAAAACTGAAGAAATAAAACGAACATAGGAATTTTGACTTTATTTCATTGAAGAGACTATTGGTGATCAGGTTTGTTTTCGAAATAAATATCGTATTTAATTCTTCTTTAATTCAGAATCAAATTGTCTTAGGCAATGTTGCTGATGAAAGTTTATTTTTACTTAAAAATGATAAAGATCGTAAAAGCGGCGAAATCAAATTGTTATTAAATACGAAAATTTCTGATGAACGTTTTGCTTTTCTTACTAATCTCGGAAAAACAAATTACCGATTAGTCAACGAATGCTGAAAGTGAGTGAATAGAAAAACGGGTAATAATTGATAACTAATCTTCTATGTTTAGTTGATGTTATGTACGATGTCAATGTTCAATTTGAAGGTTCAAATAATGATTAAGAAACGCAAATGGATGATAGGATTACAGAAATATATCTTAATAAAACAGTAAATTCTATTCTGTTTAATAAAAATGAATATTTGTATTTTTTGTAGACTAATGATTCGACCCGAATAAGTAAAAGTTGACAACCGCATACAATTGATGCATTTTGATGAGAACAAAATTGAAGTGAATTTTATCCTGAAGCGACAGACACTCAAGTTAAAGCTGAAGAAGTCCTTGAGATTCTTCGAACAGTATCGGATAATTATGAATTAGAAAATAAACTTGTTATATTACTTGTTTGTGACAAATTTAGTTTTATTAAAATTTTACGAACACATCGACAAATGAGTAAGTCTATCTTTCACTAGAAATTAATAAAAATAAATCGTTATTTTGATACTTCTCTATTATATCTTACTTGCATCAGCACAGAATGCATTGGACAAAAGTAGAAATTGAAGAAAAATGAGAGATAATCCAGAATTAATTTGGATTTTAGAAGATTTATCAACATTACAGGTTAATCGTGATCATGGAATTCAAGAAATAATGGAAACAGGAAATATTAATACAATTGAAGTAAGATTAAAAAAAAAGAATTATTTCTTTAGTCTTCAAACTCACAACAAGTTCTGAATTTGGAAGATCTAATATTTCTTCAAGGAAGTCATTTTATGGCTAATAAAACATGTCAATTACCAAAAGGATCGTCTCGTTTACAGAAGAAAGGTTATGAAGAATCTTCTATTAAACTATCACCACTCGATCGAGGAGAAGTAAGTTAAATAAACATTTGTTTCGTTGATAAATCTGAGATTCTTTATCGAATTTCTAATTTATTTAAATACTAGCGGAGATACCCACTGCAAAGAGGACGCCATTTACGTTTTCCATCTACAACAGTGCTCTTCTCGTCACGTACCAGGCCTCTCTATTGGTATTTACCCGTCGTCTATCGAAAAATCATCACGCTCTCCTTTCCCGCCCTGCCTAAGCCAGTGTAGTCCTTCATCGTCGTCATTCAGCGCGTGTTAGATGTCTTCCACACGTCTTTTCCTCCGTACTGAAGCCCGTCCTATATCCCTTTTCGCATCATGCACCAGGTCTTTATTTCAGAACTTTTTGCATCGCTTCATTAGTTCTTTTCTACTGGTCTTGTTTCGCTATGCATACGACATACAGCTCTGTTCCTTTTAAACCCACTCCTACTGTCCCGCTGCAACTCCAGTCCCTTTCTACACCCACTGTCTTGCTGCAACTCCAGTCCCTTTCTACACGCACTGTCCCGCTGCAAGTCATTCTCTAGTTTATAAACTTCACTGAGACTCCAATACAGGTAGAGTAGTCATTTCACTCCAGATTCAGATCTTTTTGAGAAACCAACCCCGGCATTGCAGTTGTCGACCTTGGATGCAGACACTCACACCCACTTCGCTTCGATGCGTCACACCCACACTCAGTACTTCCAAGTTCCAGAGAAAAACGTGGAACTGACAGTTTATCGACGCTGGATGAATTCTCACCCAATCTCCTTCCTCTTTGAGGTGGCAAACCCTTCTCGACCTTCCGTGGAACTTAGGGGAATGCCATGAAATTTTTGGTGTCGCCAGCTATCAGTGGGATCGAAAAATCTTTATATGCCATGACCTGGTTGAATTTCACCTAGCTCACCCCCCCCCCCTTCCCAATTCTCCTTGGAGATGCCAACCCCCTCTCGACCTGTTTTTGGGACCTGTGCAAGTGCCTTGGAGAGTTCGATGACGCTAGCCATCAGAGGGCCCGAAAAGTCTCAGTATGTCATCATCCGGGTGAAATCTCATCCAGCCCCCTCTCCAACCCCTCGATGGCCGCGCCAACCCCCTCCCGACCTTTCTCTGGACCTAGGGAAGGTCCATGGAAAGTTTGGTCACGCTACACTGTAAAAAAAAAAGGTACTGTACGAAACCAAAAAAAGTTCTGTCCGCGGGCACACGCGCCGAACCTCACTTGGTTTCGGAAAAAGAAGGTTTCGTATGGAACTTATTCATGATAAATGAAAAAAATGGTTTCGTACGGAACCTTTTATACGAAACTTTTTCGACTTCTTCGTGTAAAGGTTTCGTACGGAACCTTGTGTACGAAACCATTTTTTTCATTTATCATGAATAAGTTCCATACGAAACCTTCTTTTTCCGAAACCAAGAGAGGTTCGGCGCGTGTGCCCGCGGACAGATCCTTTTTTGGTTTCGTACAGTACCTTTTTTTTTACAGTGTATGGTTTCGATGTATTGCGATTCGTGATCAATCGCCAATTTTGACTGATTTTGAGGACATGAATATTCATTACTAAAACATCTCAATTCTAAAATCGAACTCCATCAACGTATGCAAACAAGACCGATAACTATCTGGAAATACATAAAGCAAAAGAAAACAAATAAATGTTTGACTTTGCATTCTAAACTTCTTATAAACTAAATGTAAATTTTTAACGGTATCCTATCCCCCTCTTTTTTACGATTTTTATATCCCTAAGACGTAAGTTCGATCGGATTGACATTTTTATCATAGATAGACCACCTAAAATGATGAGACACGTGTTGGAGGAAAAAGTTCTCTAAGGCAGTTTCCATGGTTTTTACGAAAAATCTTGGTTTTCCATAGGTTTTCATTTTGACAATGTACGAACCCATCAGACTCTGTCCGATTTCACTGAAAATATTTTTGTAGATACGTACGACTATATCTCAGAGCTAGTTTTCAGTTTTTCTAAAAATCTCACTTTCTTTTTTTTATAAAAAAACTACGTAAAGGTTTTTGACAGGCCCAAACTTTTTTTGACGTTCAGAACCCTTTAAATCCGGATGAAAGGATCAGAAATTAAAACGGCCAATTGTAGCTCTGGAGAATACTTCAAAGTATCTGTGGTAAAAATTTCAGCTCGATCAGACGAAGTTAAAGAGGGGTTGTATGTGCCACAACTGGACGCTTTGGCGAAAAACGCAAATTTTTTTTTGAGAATTGTGCCGTTTCAGATAAAAGTTAAAAGTTCGGTTTTTAACGATTTCATGCATAATCTGTTATGACAATCGTCTATTCGACAGCGAAATTTTGACAATTTTTGAAACAACAGCTTTTCGTCAAAATGAAATAAAAATTAACGGCAGATCGGACTCAGCTCATCCAAGGGTATATCGAAAGGCCAATATCCAGTCTATCCTTAGAGCACACAAACAAAAAACAAAATTTTGTTTTTTTTAAATCGGGGTTTCCGTAAGACCATTGGAGAGCAGACTATCTATCTACCCAAGAACAGAAAAAAGCGATTAAAAACTACATAGATGTAGCTGGCCTCTAATTTTCGTTCCAATTGACATATTCCATTCGACGATCAAAGTAACTCAACACCACAAATCAGACTTCTGACTTTTTGAATATTCAAATTCCATTCTGTTTATGAAATATGTCTATTCTGAGTCTGTGCGACATCTAATTTATATATGAGCAGATGTTCATATTTGTGATCATGACGACAAATGTGTGTTAGCTGATAAATATAAAATCGAAGTACGTGAAGTTCTTATTTTGTAAATCTATATAAAAACAGATGTATGTGAAAGTAAGAGAAATTGATTTTTTTAAACATTCAATGATCGCATAGTAAATCCTTAACGAAATTCACATCATTCAACTTGAAAATGGATAGAAATAATAAAGCAGTTAACATTCAATGAGAGAAATCATATATTCATGTTGACAGAATTTTTTTTCCACAAGGAGATATAAAAGACAAGAAAATGGTAGACGTACTGAATAATATTCAACTCGAATATCTACATGATCTTCAACTTATTTTTGCTTTTCCAAATGTAAAATAAGATGACCTTATTTTTCTAAAAAGAAATCTCTAATTTTAAAATAGTCATTTTGTTAAGTTTATTAAATTAATCATATGATGTTTCAGTTGATTTTTTTTACTCAAATCTGAAATCCAATAATGGAATTACTTTTTTTCCTCTCCGTTCTCAAGTATCAACCGAAATAGTCTATTTTTTTCACAAGCAAAAAAATATTTATTTGATTACTTCTGTTTAATTAAATGTAGAGTTGAGCAACTCAGTTGAAAAAATGAGTTAATTCGACTCAATTCATTAAAAAAAATTTCAATTCAACTCAATTCAATAGTTTTCGAAAACTTTCTTAATTCAATTCGATTCAATTCACGAGTGTAATTGAATTGAATTGAATTGTTCAACTCTAATATATAGAAACGTGAGTGCGGCTCAAATACCTCAAAGAAAAGACCTAGATCAAACTTATAAAATAAAGCTATTGTTTATAGATGTTCACTTTATTAAATCTATTAAATAAATCATGTGATCTTTCGTTTATTTCTTTTCCAAAGAGAATCAAATGACGTTTTTTTCTACGTTCTCGATTATAAAATAAAATTAGTTTCGTTGTTCACCAAAAAGGGTTTTTTAGTTAAAATGTATCCGTTTTAGTATTTCCATTAAATCGACCTTGTGATATTTCTTTTCATATATCTACTAAATGAGATTCTGTTTCTATAAAGTAATTTTTGGGGTAAATATGTTTGCCTTATTATATCTATCAAATTTAGAATATTACATTCTTTTTTATTTCAAGTTTTTCAAATGTGAATTACATTGATCTATTTATCCAACAAAAGGAATTTGTTTGCTCAAGTATATTCATCTTCTAAAACGATAAAATGAATCGTATGGCATGTTTTTTTTTAATGTAAATTAATATATCACATCGCTCGAAGTAAAATTCAATTTTCTTGGTTAATACTCTTATTTTTAGTAAATCTATTAAATCAATCTCATGATAGTTTTTTTTTCGCTTTTTCAAGTATAAATAATTTTTTTCTTTTGAAAATGTATATCAATTCTAGTAATTGTCATATTTTCAGGTAACGTGCGAGAAATGAAAAGCGTGACTACATTTAGAAAGTGCGAAGCCAAAAATATTTTTCTTGTTTGATGATATAGTTCTTATTGTGTTTCGTAGCGTCAAAATCACAAATGGAATTGCATTCACTGACTGTTAGTCTAATCCGACGTATTATTTGTTTCAAAATATATGAAAAACAAATATAACTTCTAAAGAATAAGACTTAATGTCCCGTTCAATTTTAATTTTTGTTTCTTGGCAACTATTTATCTTGTTCTTTTTCTATTCTCTGCCGCTTTCAGAAGAACAAACGGGCACGTACCCTGTTATGTAAAATATTTTTAGCGCGTATATTTTATATCCTTTGCTTTCACTAAGTATATGAGTAATAAAATTAGATAAAATCTGCTAGAGAAATACATGGCGTTCTAGCGTCCGAAACTTTTTACATTTAAAAGTATACTATTGTTTTCGGACCAATTTATAAAAAATACATTTTCATTACTTTTCTTAAATGAAGAGTAACTTTTGATAGATTCTTTATTTTTTTCTTTATTGAAAGGACCATAAAGGAAGATTTTTATTCATACAAAAATGGACTCCACTAATTCAGATCTAGACGAATTTATATTTGACCCAACACTAGGACCCACAATTCTTACTGTTTCTGAGTTCTATATTTTGCAAAAACTCAAACTGCTCATATTCGCCAAACTACGAATCGGATTTCGCCAAACTGCGAATCGGGTTTCGCCAAACTGCGAATCAGGTTTCGCCAAACTGCGAATCGGGTTTCGCCAAACTGCGAATCGTGGTCGCAATACTGCGAATCGTGGTCGCAAAACTGCGAATCGTGGTCGCAAACCTGCGAATCGTGGTCGCAAAACTGCGAATCGGGGTCGCAAAACTGCGAATCGTGGTCGCCATACAGTGAATTGAGGTCGCCAAACTGCGACTCAGATTGTCGTTCAAAAGACCGACTTGTATATAATTATCACTCATTGTAACGTCGAATTGATAGTGTAAGAGCATCACATAGTGACATCTCAAGACTCTACAAAGATACAACAAAGAATGAATTCCTGAAAAAAAATATGACTTGCCTCCTAATTAAAATGTTTTTTTTTGTTTTTCTATAATTTCAAAATTTGTTGAAGAGTTGACTGGACTAAAATAAATTGAACAAACAAAATAAATGCTCTGATCTATAAAAGAAAAGTTTTTTTATATTACATAGCTGTCTCCATCTTCTTACTGTTCAAAAAATTTCTTTCTATTGATGTGGATTCATATCAAATCGACACAATGCTAACAAAAAAAATTCTGACATTCATACAATAAAACAGCACGTTTATATAGCATAACCATTCTGTGCTTGTTCCTTATCTTATGAGGAGAACAATCATCCAAGAACAGCGAACATTTGTGATGGCATTTTGTTTACATTAAAACATGACTCAGCAGCTTGTCCTGTTCTGTCGTAACTGCTATTACATAAGTGAAAGTGCAAACGATTATCACGTACTTCGAATTTTATTCTTCACTATCAGTGTTGCGTCACTTTTTCTAATTCCAAATTAATCATTTTTTCCAGAGAGTATACATTATTCTACCGAGTAAAATTCAAAACCTTTTATTGAAACTTCTTCCAAGCACATTCAACACCGCTTTTATCAACTGACGGTACAACATCATTTTCAATATTTTTTTTACTACATAATCTAGTCAGTCAGCAAAGCTAGTTTGTCGATAATGATTCACATTTGAAGATATCTTCTATGTTCTTTCACGCCATACTAGAAATTTTTAATGAAGTAACTAATAATCGGTCGATGGTGTTTATGGTTAGAATCTGAACGACAATTTTTTCGTACTGAAACGACGAAAATGATCGACCAAGTCCTTTATTCTAACAAAATTAGTTGTAAGCGATTAGAACTGCTATTCGCCAACATTGATACTGTTGATATGAATACATTGTCTTCAATAATCCTGATTATTTAATATTAATATCTTGCTAGCACTTCGATTAACTCCTGATGCACTAAATATACATGAGAAAAAATTAATTGATTTTCATCCAACGAAGGAATCATCATTGACTGGCGATGTTAATACATTAATTCAAAACAGACGACTTCAATCAAATTCTCACAACTGATCAATGGTACATTGATTCATTTAGAAGCATTCGATAAATAGAAACAAAAATGTTGTGAAGTCGATGAAAAGAAAGAAAGAGAACAGAACAAAAGACAAACGCATCCGATCACATAGAAAAGGAGAAGAGAAAAAACTGTACATTAACACAAGGAAGAATAGTGACTGTGTTCTATTACCATTCAAAATAATTAAGAGTATTTTCTTTTCGCACTGAGGTGAAAATTTTTTTGATATTTGAAATGGGCGAATTTAAATGTCATCTCACTGCAATAATGATATACAGTGCTTTTGTCACATGCAAAACATTCGCATCAGAAAAGCTCAAACAACATGTAAAAAATAGACAAATTGATTGCCAGTGCTCTTCTAAAGCTTTCCTTGAATACAAACAGCATTGCTATAAATTATTGAACAATGATATTGTAGTTTGCTATAACTACAAGCAACAATATAAACATTGTTGTATTCTAAACGCACTTTTTCCATCAAACACAACATTTTCAATGCTGCTACCAAATATTTCCAAAGGGTACACAGATCACATAAAGATTGTATCGTCAATGAAATGGATAGACACCTGGAACTGATATTGGTAAAAGAACCTGGAAGTCGATTTTATTTCGGTTATGAGCACAAGAACTCTTTCATGTGCAATATTAAATTAGTCACATCGTTAGTAAATCAATACATAACGGTGCTCATGAAAACGTACACCATCTGTTCAATACACACCATGAGGCAACCATGAATTCTTGAAAAAACACTTATTTTCCATGAAAAATACCAAACCTCAGGAATTCCTAACATCAATTGATCAATGCTGATACCACCACCATAGGCAATGCTGTTCAACACCCACCCCGATGGAACCATGAATTCTTGAAAAAGCACCTGTTTTCGACGAAAAATACCAAACCTCAGGAATTCCTAACATCAATTGATCAATGCTGATACCACCACCACACACAATGCTACTCAACACCCACCCCGATGGAACCATCAATTCTGGAAAAACACCTGTTTTCGACGAAAAATACCAAACCTCAGGAATTCCTAACATCAATTGATCAATGATGATACCACCACCACACACAATGCTACTCAACACCCACCCCGGTGGAACCATCAATTCTGGAAAAACACCTGTTTTCGACGAAAAATACCAAACCTCACCAATTCCTGACATCAATTGATCAATGCTGATACCACCACGAACAGCAATGGTGTTCAACACACACCACGATTAAACCATCATTTCGTGAAAAAACCCCTATTTTTGATGAAAAAAAACAAACCTCAGGAATTCCTAAGATCAATTGATCAATGCTGATACCACCACCAACAGCAATGCTGTTCAACACACACCACGATTAAACCATCATTTCGTGAAAAAACACCTATTTTTGACGAAAAAAACCAAACCTCAGGAATTCCTAACATCATTGATCAATGCTGATACCACCACTACAACAAAAAAAGTTGATTCGCTGTAGATTGAGTACGAAAAATATCTGATTTGCGGAAAATCCGCTTGGAAAAACTTCGAGTGTTGCAAGTTCTGGGTGTACATATTTGATAATGTTCTTTTGACCTTTCGTACGAACACCCAAGCAAACGCATTTAATTTTTTTCGCATGACCCTCCTTTCAGTCGAGGGAATAAAGCCACAATAAATGATAATCACACACATCAAAAAACGAGAGAGTAACGGTAACGCTTTTTGAATGGTTAAAAACAAAAGCTAAAAATCACTTAAAAATTCAAATACTCCTCACAAGACATTTTCTTACATTATATTTGTGAAAGAAGGTTAAATACCGTAGAATGCTAATCCAAGAAAACAGACTGCTGATTCCGAGCAATAAACCAGCTGCATTATAATCATCGGTGACCTAAGAGAAAATCCGTGAATTTGAAGAATTCCCGGTAAAAATCTTTTCGATTACTTTAAGGGCCCCCCCCCCCTCAGAAACGAACTTTGTTATTTTTCTTCCGATTTCAACCAAATTTTGGGGGAATATTAGTCTATGCTAGGATACATTATGGGTGAAATATCCCCCCCAAACTTCAACAAAATGACCA
>Ga0116226_10002518_pt1 | contig 15996 bp, 13 predicted proteins | sample S1TSphfallax_FD_89692 | JGI IMG/M metagenome (GOLD analysis project Ga0116226, IMG submission 89692) | Host-associated microbial communities from peat moss isolated from Minnesota, USA - S1T2_Fa - Sphagnum fallax MG | ecosystem: Host-associated > Plants > Peat moss > Unclassified | place: USA...
GAGCCAGTACAAAGGCCAGGTCGTGATGGTCAACTTCTGGGCCACGTGGTGCGGTCCCTGCCAGCAGGAAATGCCGCTGCTCGACCAGATGTATCGCAAGTACAAGCCCGCGGGCTTCACGCTGATCGGCGTCAACGTCGACAAGGACGCGCCTCCGGTCAAGGATCTGCTCGCACGCAAGCCGGTGAGCTTTCCGGTGCTGCTCGATCCGAACAACGCGGTCAGCAAGTCCTATCATGTCGATGAAATGCCGAGTTCGGTGATCATCGACCGCCAGGGCAACGTGCGCTATGTCCACCGTGGCTACAAGCCGGGCGACGAGAACGAGTATCAGGACCGCATTCGCCAGTTGATCCGGGAGTAAGACCGTGACTCGTAAGCTGCGCAACGCGACATTGGCTTCAGGCGTGCTGCTGCTGTCTGCCTGCAGCAGCTTTCAACCCTGGGTCAAACCCTACGAACGCGACCGGCTCGCCGATCCCGTCATGGCCTGGGACCGCGACGCCCTTTCCGCGGCGTTCCTGGACCATGTCTACGAGTCGCGTGAGGGATCGCGCGGCGGCACCGGCGCGGCGGGCGGCGGCTGCGGCTGCAATTGATGCTGCGCCCCGCCGTCCTGTCCCGGCTCGCCACGCTCGGCACGCTCGCGGCGTTCGCCGGCCTCATCGCCGGGCGGCCGGCGGCGGCCGACGTGCTGCCCGACAATCGCGCGGACCTGTTCTACAGCAAGTACAGCGGCGGCGGCATGGACATCAGCACCTACACCGCCTCGGCGCACGTCAATGCGACCGAAAACATCGGCCTCGATTACAGCTACCTCGTCGACAAGGTGAGCGGCGCCTCGGTCGACGTGCTCAGCAACGCGAGCGTGATCAAGGACGAGCGCAAGCAAAACAGCATCAGCGTGACCTGGATTCACGACAAGACGACCTACACGCTCGGCTATTCGAACAGCCGGGAACGCGACTACATCTCCAACACGCCGCACTTTTCGCTGAGCCAGGACATGTTCGGGGACTTGACGACGATCACGCTCGGCTTCTCGCGCAGCCGCGACGAAGTCGGCGAGAACGACGGCACGGCGAATAATCCCAACGTCGTCTGGCTGGGTCACGCCGAAAGCCGCACTTACGACCTTGGCATCTCGCAAATCCTGACCCGCAACCTGATCAGCGGCATCACCTTCGACGTCGTCACCGACGATGGCTTCCTGGCGAACCCGTATCGCTCGGTGCGCTATTATTCGAGCAGCGCGCTCGGCTATTCGCTCGGCAGCCAGGTCTACCCCGACACCCGCACGAGCACGGCCATCGAGGGGCGGCTGAAATACTATCTGCCGTATCGCGCGGCGATCACCGGCGTTTATCGCTATTACCGCGACACCTGGGGCATCATCGGCGACACGGTCGAGATCGATTACACCCATCCGGTGCGCAACAAGTGGATCTTCGAGGGACGAGTCCGCTACTACAAGCAGAGCCACGCCAATTTCTATGCCGACATCTTTCCATACGCGGACGCACAGAATTTCGAGGGCCGCGACAAGGATCTGGCGGCCTCGGAAAATATAACGATCGGCGCAAAAGCCACCTACGCCTGGTTGCCGGACGGCTGGAAGGTGTTCAAGCGCAGCACGGTGACCGCCGACATCAGCCAGGTACGTTTCAAGTATCTCGATTTCCGCGACATCAAGGACTATAACGACACGCCCGCGGGCGGCGATTACGCGGCCGGTGCGGAGCCGCTCTATCATTTCAACGCGATGATCTACCAGCTCTATCTGTCCGCGTTCTTCTGAGCGAGCGCGCGCGCCTCCCGGCGCCACCAGACCAAGAGCATCGGCGCGAGCGCCGCGCCTATCGCGAGCGTGTCTGCGACCCAGTCCCAAAAGTCCCGATCGCGGTGAACGAACGACAGGCCTTGAACGAACTCGATCAGCGCGCCGAATCCGGACAACAACGCGGCGATCCAGAGGAGATCACGGCGCGGAAACGCTGCTGCGGCGAGGCCGGTCAATGCATAGAACGCGATGAAGTGCTCCGCCTTGTCCCAAGGCACGAGCTGCACTGCCTCACGCGGCGGGATCACGGCGCTGTAGAACGTGAAAGCGAGCGCCGCGAAAAAGCCTAGCTGCGCCAGGCGAACGAGAATTGCTATTCTGGGCACGGTGGTTCCGAAATCGATGGAGCATAGCAAACATGAGTGAAACGATAAGCCGTCGCGCCGCAATCAATCGCTTGGGCGCAGCCGTGGGGCTGGGCGCCGCCCTGCGCGTCAGCGGGGTCTTCGCCGACACCGCAACGGGCGCCGCGGCGCCGCACCTGTCGCCGTCCGATCCCGCAGCCGTCAAGGTTTCGTACATCGAGGAAGCCAGCCATTTGGATCTGAAAACGCATCCGAATTATGTGGCCGGCAGCAACTGTGACAACTGTCTGTTGCTGCAGGGCAAACCGGGGAACACCTACCGGCCGTGCACCTTGTTTCCCGGCAAGCTCGTCAAGATCGGCGGCTGGTGCAGCGCCTGGACCGCAGAGTTGTAGCGGCCGTCTCGCGGCCTAGCTGCGTGCGTCGCGAACCTGGGCGCCGATTGCCGGAAAATCGGTGAAGAAGCCGTCGATCCCAAGCGCGAGATAGCGCTCGATCTCCTCCGCCAGACGGCCATGGGCCGCGGGTGCGTCGCCGATGCGCAGCTCCTCGGGCAGGAATTCGTTCTCGGCGCGAAACGTCCATACGTGCACGGCCAAGCCGGCGGCATGTGCGGCCCGCACCCCTGCTGCGGTGGCGAGCGGCTTGTAGATGCCGATTGCATCGGCATAGCTCGCCGTTTCCGCCAAATCGCCCAGCGCGTGCTCGCGTAATTGCACGAGCGGCAGGCGGGTGAGCCCGCGCAGGAAACGCAGATTCGCCGGATCGAAGGATTGGATGAACACCGGCGAGCCGGGCTCCCCGAATCCGTGGCGATCGAGCGCCTGCAATACCGGCAGTTCGAGCGGCAGCCCCAGTGCCGTGAAATGCGCCGGGTGTTTGGTCTCCGGGTAGACTCCGATCGGTTTCTGGCCGGCACGGCCGCGGTTGGCGTCCGTGGCCAGGGCCAGGATCTCGTCGAACGTCGGCACGCTGTAGTGTCCGTCGAACACTGTATTGCCGGGGCGCAACTCAGGCAGGCGCTCGCGCGCGCGCAGCGTCTTGATCTCCGCGAGCGTGAAATCCTCGGTGAACCAGCCCGTCAGGGTTTCGCCGTCAATGGTTTGCGCGCGGCGTCGATCGGCAAATTCCGGATGCAGCGCCACATCGGTCGTGCCGCCGATCTCGTTCTCGTGTCGTGCGACCAGCACGCCGTCACGCGTCATGACGAGATCGGGCTCGATGTAGTCGGCCCCCTGGGCGATCGCGAGACGATAGGATTCGAGCGTATGTTCCGGCCGCTCGCCGCTCGCTCCGCGGTGAGCGATGACGGACACGGCACTCAAAGGGCAACTATGTCTTTGTCGGGCATTGGCGCATAGTGTACTCGTTCGCGGCAGGCAAGACCCGCGGGCGGGGCTGCGGCGCCGTCATCGTGACGGACGCCGCAGCTGCGGATGAGACCCCCTTTAATGCGGCGTCGGCAGGAACGGTTCACTTTGCTCGAATGCCGACATCGGCAGGACGCTGCCCGGCACCCAATGAGCGCGACTTGACGAAGCACTCGGGCGCTCGTTGAAGGCAGTGGGCTCGGCGGCAAACGAGACTCCCAGGGCGAACAGAGCTGCCGCGGCCAAGAGGACTTTGCGACGCAGGCGTCTCATTGAACTTGCGACGCATGCGGCGGCACGTTGGGCGGCACGTCGTAGACCACCGCGCCGGGCGCATGCGGCGGCACGTTCGGCGGCACGTCGTAGACCACCGCGCCGGGCGCATGCGGCGGCACGTTCGGCGGTACGTCGTAGACCACCGCGCCGGCCGCATGCGGCGGCACGTTCGGCGGCACGTCGTAGGCCACCGCGCCGGGCGCATGCGGCGGCACATTCGGCGGCACGTCATAAGCGTTTGCGGCGAACGCAGCGGTGGTCGAGGCGGTGAGTGCAAGGGCGGCAAGCAAAGTCGATTTCATGTAGAAACTCCTGAAGATGGTCGACCGGAATCGGTCCACTCATCAAAGGATAGCGACACGCCGGAGTGAATCCCCTCACGCTCCGGTGGAGATCTTTCGGCATCGCGAAAAAACTGTGCGAGAATGCCTATAGCTGCGGCCTACGCTTAAGGAATCACCCTACAAAATGCGTCCAACCGAGCAGATACCTCCCGAGACGAAGCAGGCGCAGTCGGTCGCCAACTTGACGCAATTACTGACCGAATGGCGCGCCGGCGAGCCCCAGGCACTGGAGCGGCTCACCCCGCTGATCTACGAAGAATTGCGCCGGCTCGCGCACAGTTACATGCGCAGTGAACGCACCGGCCACACCCTGCAGGCGACTGCCGTCGTGCACGAAGCCTTTCTGCGTCTCGTCCAGGGTAACGTCCCCCTCCAGGACCGCACTCACCTGTTCGCCGTCGCCTCGCGACTCATGCGCCGCGTGCTCGTCGACCATGCCAAGTCGCGAGGTCGCGAGAAGCGCGACGGCGGTGTACGGGAAACCTTGATCGACGACTGCGACGTACCCGTGGCGGAGGGGGGCTTCGATATCGTCGCCCTCGATGACGCCCTCGAGGGCCTGGCGCAGATGGAACCGCGTCTGGCGCGGGTCATCGAGCTGCATTACTTCGGCGGCCTGACCTATGACCAGGTGGCCGTCGCCGTGGGCATATCGACCGCTACCGTCCACCGCGACATCCGCTTGGGGCGCGCCTGGCTCCTGAACGAAATCGAAGGGCCGGGCCGCGCATCATGATTTCCGCCGAGCGCTGGCAACGCATCGAGTCGCTGTTCGGGGAGCTGATCTCGGCCGACGCGGATGAGCGCCGCCGGCGCCTGACGGTGATCGGCGCGGAAGACGCGCAATTGCGTTCCTCGGTCGAATCTTTGCTGGCTTCGGACGAGCGCGCCGAGGATCCGCTGGCCGAAGCGATCGGCGCCGCCGCCGAATCGCTGCTCGAACAGCATCAAGACCGCCTCATCGGCACGAACGTCGGCGATTACCGGGTGACTGCGATCCTCGGCCACGGCGGCACGAGCACCGTCTATCTCGGCGAGGGCATCGCCTCCCATCAGCCCGCGCGGGTTGCGCTCAAGGTCCTGCACCAGGCGGCCCTGCACCCGCGCATGCGCAGTCGGCTGCACAGCGAACGCCAGATTCTCGGCGCGCTGGATCACGCGTACATCGCGCAGCTGCTCGGCAGCGGCGATCTCGAGGACGGCACTCCCTATCTCATGGTCGAGTACGTCGACGGCGAGCCGATGCACGAGTACTGCGATCGCCAGCGGCTATCCTTGCGCGAACGGCTCGAATTGTTCGTCAAGGTCTGCGAGGCCGTGCAGTTCGCGCACCGCAATCTGGTCGTGCATCGCGACATCAAGCCCGCCAACATTTTGATCGAGCGCAAAGGCACGCCCAAGCTGCTCGACTTCGGCATCGCCAAGCTGCTCGCGCCCGAGAGTCTCGCGCATACGCTGACCGTGACGCGATTGCACGAACGGATCATGACTCCGGAAAATGCCGCACCGGAGCAGGTGCTGGGGCGGCCCATCACGACGGCAACGGATATCTACGCACTCGGGGTGCTGCTCTATCAGTTGCTGACCGGACGCTCGCCCTACCGGCTCATGAGTTTCAGCCAGCTGCAGCTCGAGCGGGCGATCTGCATGGACGATCCGGTGCGGCCGAGCCAGATGGTGATCTCCAAGCTCAGTGGCGAAACCGAGGCGGATCGGACCCGGGTTGCGGAGAAGCGCGGCCATACGCCGGCCAAGCTGCGCGCCGAATTGGGCGGCGATCTCGACGCGATCGTCGCGATGGCCATGCGCAAGGAACCCGAGCGGCGCTATCCGTCGGTCCAAGCGTTTGCCGAGGACGTGATCCGTCATCTGTCACGCCGGCCGGTCACGGCGCGGCAAGGCGACTGGCGCTACCATGCGGTCAAGTTCGCGCGACGCAATTATGTCGCCGTGCTCGCGTGCCTGGCCGTCGTCACCGGTCTCACCGCGATCGCCGGCCTCACGCTCTGGGAGAATCATCGGATCGCGCTCGCGCGCGACGCCGCCGCACAGGAGCGCGACCGCGCGCAGCAGGTCTCGGCGTTTCTCGTCGATGTATTTTCGCAGGCGGACCCGTTCAGGGCGCAGGGGCATGACACGACCGCCAAGGAGCTGCTCGACCGGGGCGCGCAGAAAATCGTCGGCAACCTCAGCCTGCAGCCGGAGGTGCGCGCGGAATTGCTCGAGAGCATCGGCCTCGCGTACCGCCGGCAGGGTCTCACGGACCCCTCCATCGGCCTGTTGGAGCAGGCTGTAGAAATCCGGCGTCAGCAGCGGCCCATCGACAACCGGCGGCTCGCCGCGGCACTCGCGAACCTCGCGACCGCGCTCTCGGAAGCGGGCCGCCTGCCCTCGGCCGAATCCTGTCTCGTGCAAGCCCTGGAGATGTTGCGCGGCGTAGACGGCGCGGACGCACTGGAAAAGGCGGATATCCTGACGCAGTACGGGCATCTCGCGCTCGACGCCGAGAGTCAGCCGGACAAGGCGCTGAAGCTGTTCAACGAAGCCCTCGACATCGCCAAAACCGCAACCGATTTCCCGGCCTTGCAGCGCGGGGACATCGTCAACGGCCTGGCAACCACGGCGCTATGGCAGGGTAATTTCAAACAGGCGGAAGGCTACCAACGCGAGGCCTTGGCGCTCTACGAGGAAACGACCACGCACGATTATCCGGATCGGGCGGTCGTCATGGCGGGCCTCGGCTACAGCCTGATGAAACTAGGTGCTTATGCCGAGGCGGAACGCAACCTGCGCGAGGCGCTCGACATCGAAAAGCGCGTCTTCGGGCCCACCGACCGGCGTATCGCCGAGATTGAGTCGACGTTCGGCGCCGTCTACGAACATCAAGGCGACCTGCCGCGTGCCATCGAGGCGGCCGCGCAGGCGGCGTCCATTTGGGCGCAGAGCCGCGGCAAGGAGCACTACATCACGGGCTGGTACCTCGATGGTCTGGCTAGGCTCTATCTCAAGGCGGGAAACATCGAGGCGGCGGAGACCAATCTGCGCGCCGCAATGGCGATCTACGCGGCGTCCCTGCCGGCGCGCCACCTCTATATTGCCGCGGCTCATGGGGAACTCGGCGAGATTGAACTGCGCAAAGGGGATTTGGTGGCGGCGGAGACCGAAATGCGCGCCTCCCTGGACATGACGCGCGCACTCGTGGGGGAGGACACCTGGCGCTCGGCGCGCGCCCAGGCCGGACTCGGCTGGGTGTTGATCTCTGCCGGCAAATTTGCGGAGGGCGAAGCCCTCTTGAAGGCGGCGCACTCAGTTCTGCTTGCGGACCTCGGACCGCGCGACGAAGCGACTCGTGAGGCGACCGATCGCCTGGTCGAGTATTATCGCGCCCACCATCGCGACGACGAAGCGGACAGGACGCAGGCCTCGCTCGCGACCAAATGATCCGGGCCATTCGACTTGGGGGGAACTATCGCCCTGCGTCGGGGTCCGCACCCACGTGTTCGTTGCTTTGTGATTTGCGAGGAGAGCCAATGTATAAGAATGGAAAAATGAAAGTCCTGTTGCCGGGCGTCGCGGCGGCCGTGATCGCGCTCGCGGGCGGCACCGGCGTGGTGCGGGCCGATGCGCGGGAGGACGCCTGCTTGTTGACTGCGACCGAGGTTCTGCAGGAAGTCGAGGGGATGCCGGATCAGCGCTTGCCCGACCTGCTGTTGCAGCGAGCGTATGGAATCGCCGTGATTCCCGATGTCGACAAAGTGGCCTTCTTTTTCGGCGGTCGCCGCGGCAAGGGAGTCTTGGTGGTGCGCGACACCTTGACCTCGCCTTGGAGCAACCCGAGCTTCATCACTTTGACGGGCGGCAGCTGGGGACTGCAAATCGGTGCGCAAAGCTCGGACATCATTCTCGTATTCACCACCAAGACCGGCATCGAGGGCATCGCCGGAGGCAAGCTCACGCTGGGCGCGGACGCCTCGGTGGCGACCGGGCCCGTCGGCCGCCAGGGTTCGGCGGCAACCGACCTGAATTTCAATGCCGAGATCTATTCGTATGCGCGCACGCGCGGACTGTTCGGCGGGATCGCGCTCGACGGCAGCGTGATGAAAATCGATCGTTCGGCCAACGCGGCTTTTTACGGTCGGAGCGGCGTTACCGCCACCGAGATCTTCTCGGGCCAGGCGCCCGTTGCGCCGGAATTTGCGCGGCGCTTCCTCACCCGGCTCGCGCAATCGACGGGCACCGCTGCGCGCTCCTCACCGGTTCCGCAGGCGGATCAAGCCGCCAATCCGGCTGCCGGCGCCACGACCGGCGCGCCCGCGAACACAGCGCCGCGCACTTACCCGCTCGAGCAGCAAACGCAGAGCGTCGAACACCCGACGAACTGACGCACGGGCCTTCTACAGGCCCATGCGCTGCAATTCGGGCTGCTTGTCGATGAACTGATGTTTCAGCGCTGCACCGACGTGCAGCGCGAGCAGCGCGTACAAAGCGTAGCCGCTCCAGGTGTGGAATGCGCCGAACAAACCGTGCAGGGATTCTCGCGTGGTCGGATCGAGATGCTGGATCTGGGGAATGCGCGGCCATTCGAAGAGGTTGAACAAGCGCATCGGGTGGCCGGCCGCATCCTTCCAGGCCGAGTCGTGCATCCAGCCGGTCACGGGCAGCGCGATGATGATCAAGTAGAACAACGCGTGACCCGTGTGCGCGGCGATACGCTCCCAGCGCGGATAGCTCGAGGGCAGCGCCGGCGGCGTGTGGCCGACGCGCCAAAGTATGCGCAATAAGACCAAGCCGAGCACCGTGATGCCGATCGATTTGTGCGTGTCGATGACCGGACGAACCCAGGCATCGGGCAGGGAATCGGCCGACAAGCCGGCGACCACGTTGGCGATGATCAAGACGGCGATGAGCCAGTGCAGGACGACCGCAACAGGCGTGTAGCGGACCACCGCCGCGTTCATTGCGCATTCACCTCGGCGAGGGCGACGCTCGGGGTCACACCCCAGTGATGGCGCCGCGTGATGAAGGCGCACCAACCCCAGGTGGCACCGGCGTGTCGCAGGACTTGAAAACTGAATGGTTCGACCAGAGCCGACAACAAGGCCATCCCGAAGCCTCCGAGGCCGGCCCGCCGACCGGTCCAGCGAGAATAAATGTGGACCCACCACAGATGAAAACCGATGTCGATGAGGATTTTCGTGCCGATCACCGCGGCGACCGGAAGCACGATCGTCAGGCGCCCGAGCGCCGCGAAGGAGATCAGCAAGACGAGCGCGGTCAGACCATAGATCGGCTGCATCGTATCGATCGCCTTGATCGGCAGCATCCAGCGTCCGACGCTGCCGTAACGTCCGTTGAATGTCATGTCGCAGTTCCAATACTGGGTTTGCAGGAATCCCGCGAACCACCGACGCCGCTGTCTGAGGAAACTCGGCAAGCTCCCCGGTGCATCGGTGATCGCCTGCGGCGCGCTCAAGACCCGCACCTTCCAGTCGACGCCATGGTCTCGGCCATAGCGATGCAGACGATGAATCAATTCGTAGTCCTCGACCAGGCATTCGGGATCGAATCCCCCGACGCACAGCAGGGCGGAGCGGCGGAACCCGGCGAACGCGCCCGATACCAGCAACAAGGCATCGGAACGCATCCAGGCAATGCGCGAGCAGAAGGCGCGCATGTATTCATAGGTCTGAAACCACTGAAACACGCCCGCGAACGCGCCGCCCGCACACACCGGACGAATCACGCAGCAAGCCGCGACCATGGCCGGCTCGGCCGCGAATGCGCGCCGCAGTTGTGCGAGTGCGCCCGGTGCAAGCTTGGTGTCGGCGTCGATGGTGACGACGAGTTCGGTTTGCAATAGCGCGAGTCCCGCATTCAGCGCGCGCGCCTTGCCGCCGTGCACGTTGCACCAGACCTTGAGGCCCGGGTGCCGGTCCGACCGGCCCAGGGGCGAGTCTGCGGTCCATTGCACACCATAAGCCTCCCCGAGCATCTCGAGCGTACGGTCGCGCGAACCGTCGTCGACGACGAGCAAGACGTCGCCATCGGCCAGTTCCGGCAGCAGGGCGTCGAGCGTCGAGGGCAGCGCAGGCGCTTCGTTGAACGCGGCGATCACGATGCCGAGCCCGGGACCGGGGCCGGTGAACTCGGCGGCGATCGGCGCAGGAAGCTCGCGGTGAATGAACGCCGTCTTGCGCGCAATGCATATCAGCAGCCAGGTATCGTAGATCACGTACAAGAGTCCCACGGTCCAGGCGAACACCCCCTGCGCGAACCACGCGGCGATCGTCACCATGACCCATAGCGCGACCACGGCGCCATAGATCAACAGACTGCGCCAGGAGACGCGCGGCCTGGTAAAGCGGGGCGAGACCCGGCGCAATGTCGACACGAGTTCCTGTGCCGCGAGCTGCTGTGCCGCCATCGCTCGTGCCGCGTCTTCGCGGGCAACCTGCATCACGACCAGCCCCGCCATTTTAACCACACGATCGGCAGGATCGTGCTGAGTGCGATCAGCCCGAAACCGTAGGCATAGCCCCAGGTCCAGTCGAGTTCCGGCATGTTGTGAGAATTCATGCCATATAGGCTCGCGATGAACGTCGGCGGAATGCCGACCACGGAGGCGATCGTGAGTACCTTGAAGATTTCGTTCTGCTCCGTGTTGATGAATCCGAGCACCGCATCCAGCAGAAATTGCACCTTGCCCGAAAGGTGCGACTCGAAATCGGTCAGGGAGTTCACGTCCTGCCGCACGGTCTTCAGGCGCGTTTGGATATCTTGGTGCAGCCAGACGCCCTGGGTGTCGCCGGCGAAGCCAGACAGCCTTTGCAGCGCCGTGAGACTCTCACGGATTCGTGACAGGCTCTCCGCTGCATCTCCCACTTGCACCAGCATCTCACGCAGCAGCTGATTGGCACGCGCGACGCGCGGTGCGTGGCCACCCTGCGGGCGAAGCAGATGCACCGGCCAGGGCCCCGCTTGCGGGAAACGAATAACGCATGACTCATGGTCGCGGATGCCTCCCGGCTTTGCAACCCGACGGGCTTGGGCCATCATGCGGGCGATGACTTCGCCGCCCGTCGTCCCGGCGGTCGGCTGCCGGTCATTACCTGACCGGGGAATGCTAAGATCGCGCCATGAATGCCTCGAGCGACACGGCGGCAGTTCCGGCCAGCGCACGGCAGTGGCTCGACGCGCTGGTGAGCGGAGCCTGTGATGCGCCGAGCTTCTTACGCGGCATCGACAGCCTCGTGCAAAGTTCCGGGGACGAAGCCTGGGAAGTGCTCTCGCTGCTCGACCAATACTACCGGCGGGGCAAGCTGCCGCTGGACCAATTCCGCTCCTTGAAAGCGCACGTCGACCGCATCGCGCTCTCCGCGACGCACGATGTGGCCCTCTTGCCTAGACCCAAGGTCGTGGCTGAGGCGGCGGTACCTGCAGCACAGCCGGCACCCGCGGTACAGGCAGCACCCGCGAACGACGCCGAGATCGAGGAAGCCGCTCGCGGCAAGCGCGCGGCGGCCGATGTAGCCCTCGCCACGGACGCACCGACCGATCTAGCCGTCACCCCGGCGGATCCGCCCGTTACACCAGCCGAAACGCGCGTCGCAGCCGCCGACATCGGGCGCGCACCGACCGATGCAGTGGACACGCCGTTCGATGCGAACCTCGCTCCAGACGATGCAAGCCTCGCGCCCGCGGAGGCGCACATCGCACCGGTGCAGGGCGCTCCCGGTGTCGGCTCCGTGCTGCGTGGCCGCTATGAACTCGTTGCCGTACTAGGCCGGGGCGGTATGGGCACGGTGTTCGAGGCCGTCGATCGTTTTCGCGTCGACCTTCCACAGGCCTCGCATCGCTTGGCGATCAAGGTCATGCACACCGTGGTCACGGACCGCCCGGAACTGTTCGACGAGTTGCGCAGCGAATTCCAGCACCTGCAATCGTTGTCGCATCCGAACATCGTTCGCGTGCACGAGTTCGATCGTGACGGCGAGACCGCTTTCTTCACGATGGAGCTGCTCAATGGAACACCGCTCAATCGCCTCTTCGGTACGCGCAAGGATGCGCCGATCGGGCGCCCGTACGCGCTCGCGATCATTCGCGACATCGGCGCCGCCGTTGCGCATGCGCATTCGCGCAATGTCGTGCATGGCGATCTGAATCCGCAGAACATATTCGTCACGCAGGCCGGCGAAGTTCGCGTCTTGGATTTTGGCGCAGCACACAAATTGAAACGGGGACCCTGGGTTTCCGATTTCGAAACGGATCCGCAAGGATCCGCGGCAACGCCTGCATATGGTAGTTGTCAGGTGCTGGAAGGAGAAACCGCGGACGTTCGTGACGACGTATTTTCCTTCGCCTGCGTCATTTACATGCTCTTGATGGGACGGCATCCCTTCCAAAGTCGCACCGCGATCGAGGCACGCAGCCTGCGCCTCGTGCCTGCGCGTCCCAAAGGTCTGACGCCGCGTCAGTGGCGCTGGCTGCGCGCCGGTTTGGCGTTCGAGCGCGAGCGCCGGCCCCTGGACGTGGAGCAGTGGCTGCGCGACCTGCGTCTGCGCGGTGCGGCGACTCAGCTGCCGAACCTGGCCGCGCTGGCGAGCGAACCGCCGCGGCGTAACTTCTCGAGTTTCTATCTGGCGCTCGCGCTCGGGTTGGTCGCACTCGCCGGCATCGCCCTTTGGACCAAGACCAAACAGGATGCGCCGGTCGGCATCGACTTGGAGCCGGCCGGCCCGGCTGGCGTACCGGCGGACAGCGACGCGACCACTGCAACGGTCGCCTCGGATACTCAGCCCGCCGCGGCGCCCGCGCCGACGGACTCGGCCGCGCCTGCGATCGTCGAGTCGCCGGTGCGCAAGCCGTCGCCGCAGGAACTGCCGCCTGCGGCGACCTCTGCCGCACCCACGGCCGTGGAACCCGCCCCGGTGGCACCCGCCCCGGTGGCGCATGTCCCGAAGGTACCGGCACCGGCGTCACCGCGCGCGACGACGGCGCGAACCGTCACTGCTCCGCCACGTCCCGTAGAAAGCAGTGTGGCTCCCCGCTCGCGCATCGAACTGACCGCGCCGACCGTCGAGGTCGTTCCGGGCGAACCCGTTGCGCGAGTCACCCTGCGGCGCAAGGGTAGTTTGAAGGGCGACGTCAGCTTCATGTGGTGGACCGAATCAGGCACCGCCAAGTCCGGCGTCGATTTCGCGGCATCCGCGCCGCACCTCGAACACATGGCCAACAACCAGAGTCTCGATACCTTGTTGATTCCGATCATGCAGAATCCGAGGCGCCATGAAGAACGCAGCTTCTATCTGGTCATCGACGATGCCGGTCCCGATGCCGGCGCCGCGGTCATCGGGCGTACCACGGCGATGATCACGCTGCTGCCATAGGAGCCTGTCCGAATATTTCTCGTCCTGAGGCACGGGGCAGCGCCGTTTCCAGAGAATAACGCGATCGAGCTCACAGAACCTCGACGCGCCAATTCAGTTTCCCAGCCCTAAGCCGTCTTCAAAGATCTGCGGAGCGACGCAGGTTTTCGGAGACCGGTGCATGAGGGGGCGAGCGACAGCCGGCAATCGTCGACGCGGTATCCTGGCAGGCGGTCTCGTCTGTATCGGCCTGGCCTGCGGCGCCGCTGCCTCGGCTGCGGCCACGCTGCTGAGCGGCAATGTGCACAATATGGCGCAGGCTCGCTACGATCGCGGCGCCGTGCCCGCTTCCGCCAGGCTGAACGCACTCGAACTCGTGCTCCGACGCAGCCCCGCGAGCGAGGCCGCGCTTGCTGCGTTCCTCGCCGCACAGCAAGATCCCCACAACGCGCAGTACCACGCGTGGTTGAGCGCGACGCAGTTCGGCGCACGATTCGGTGCCGATGCGAACGACATCGCGGCGCTCGAATCGTGGCTGAGCGCGCAAGGCTTCCAGCTGCTCGGCGCCAACCCGGGCCGAACCCGCCTGGCGTTTCGCGGCTCGGTCGGGCAAGTCGAGACCGCGTTCCATACGGCCATCCACTATTTTGAGATCGACGGTGAGCGCCATTATGCAAACGTGACGGCACCGCAGGTTCCCGCTGAGCTCCTGCCCTTGCTGCGCGGCGTCCGCGGCTTGCACGACTTTGCCCCGCATCCGGGTGCGCGCGTGCGGCCGCACGCCGAAAGCTTGCCGCAATGGCAAAGCAGTCCGGGTCACGATTACGTCGGTCCGGCCGATTTCGCCACGATCTACAATCTCACGCCGCTCTACGAGAAGGCGCTCTCGGGGGCCGGCGTCACGATCGCGATCGTCGCACAGAGCGATTTCGACACGGCGATACCGCAAGCGTATTGGCAGGCCTTGGGCGTGGCCGCCGGCCAACAGATCAGCGCGCTCAAGGTCCCGAACGGCTCCGATCCTGGGCGCACCGGCGACGGCAACGAGGACGAGGTCTACCTCGATCTCGAAATTGCCGGCGGTCTCGCGCCGGGTGCTCATCTGGTCGTAGTCAGCGACAGCAACGCGATCACCGCCGCCGAGTATGCCGTCGATCAGGATCTGGCCGCGATCTTGAACGTGTCGTTCGGTACCTGCGAAGCGGCCGACGGCACGGCAAATGCGACCGTCAACGATCTCTGGCAACAAGCCGTCGCTCAAGGCATGACCGTCGTCGTGTCGGCCGGCGATGAGGGCGACGCCGATTGCGACTCCGCGCGCAGCTTCACGCAGGGCGCTGCCGCGCTCGACGGCCTCGCCGTCAATGGCCTCGCGTCGCCGCCCTCGGCGCTGGCGGTCGGCGGTACAGACTTCGACCCGACGCATGCAGAGGACTGGGCAACGACGAACACCACCGGCACGCTTGCCTCTGCCCAGTCCTATATGGCGGAAATGGTTTGGAACGATACCTGCACCAATTCGATCTACGCCAAGGACTACGGCTACGCCAGCGCGCTGGCCTTTTGTAATGCCCCAAGTGTCGGTGCGGGTACGCCCAACCCGTATCTGCAAATCGCTGCCGGCGGCGGCGGTTTGAGCACCTGCAGTGTGCAGTCCGCGAGCGGCGCCTGCGTCAGCGGCTATGCGGCGCCGGCCTGGCAATCGGGCGTCGCCGGCATGGGCACCTGGTCCGCTCGTGCGCTGCCCGACGTCGCGATGCTCGCGACCAGTTGGCTGCTGTGCAGCTATGAGAGCGCGAGTGATCCGTGCAGTCCGGGTACGGGTCATTTCCTGGTCAGCGGCGGTACTTCCGCGGCGGCTCCCGCGGTCGCCGCGATCCTGGCACTGCTCGATCAGTCGAAAATAGGCGGCGGTAATCTCGACGGCCGCCAGGGCCTCGTCGCACCGACGCTCTATGCGCTCGCGGCACTCGAATACGGCACGGCAACCGCACCGAACGCGGCCGGCTTGAGCCAATGCAACTCGAGTCTGGGGGCCGCCGGCGGCTCTGGCTGTGTATTCCATGACATCACGGTCGGCACCAATGCCGTGCCCTGCCAGGTTTCGGCGTGGGTGGGACCGACCGCAGGCAGCCTGCCCGCCGGTAACTGCGCAAGTGTCGGCGGCGATGCGTTCGGTCTCGTCAGTCTGTCCGGTGTGGCTGCCTACGCTGCGGGCTCGGGCTACGATCTCAGCTCAGGCTTGGGCAGCATCGATGCGGCGAATCTCGTCAATGGCGACCGCTCGCCGTCACCACCCACGAGCCTGACCGCAACGAGCAACGCCACCACGGTCACCTTGACCTGGACTGCCGTCGCCCGGGCATCGAGCTACGACGTCTACAGCGGCACGGCCCCGGGCCAGGAGGGCGCGACCGCGGCGCAAACCGCGATCACGGGAACGAGCGCGACGCTTGCGGGCTTGTCCTCCGGCACGACCTATTACTTCACCGTCAA
>Ga0116226_10002519_pt1 | contig 15995 bp, 13 predicted proteins | sample S1TSphfallax_FD_89692 | JGI IMG/M metagenome (GOLD analysis project Ga0116226, IMG submission 89692) | Host-associated microbial communities from peat moss isolated from Minnesota, USA - S1T2_Fa - Sphagnum fallax MG | ecosystem: Host-associated > Plants > Peat moss > Unclassified | place: USA...
CCGCCTTTCGCCAGGGTGCTTTTGACGGCATCCAGCACCAGGTGCGCTTCCGTCTCCGGGTCGGCGCCGGGGTGGCCGGTCGCAGGGTCGATGCCCAGGTGTCCCGACACATAAAACGTGCCGCCGACGCTCAGCCCATTGCTGAACGGCGGCGAGGAATTCGGGTCGTAGCCGTCGGGTACGACGTAGGCGCGCCCGGCGGCGGTGGCTTGCGCCTGAGCCGCGAAAATTCCCGCGACGATCATCGACAGCAGCATTTTCGAATTCATTGACGGTTCCCGCTCAAGTCTTGGGAACCACGCCCGCAGGCGTGAGTTTGTCGATCGCCGCGGGCAGTATCTGCGACAGTTTTGCCGCCAGCACATCGGGGGACAGACCAACCTTCGCGGCCAGCTCCTTGACGGTATCGGATCCGAAGGCTTGATGAATCTGATCGGCAGTGATCGGCTGGTTGGCGCCGGCGCCGATCCATGAGCGCGCCGTGCCGCCCAAACCCTGTTGCTCGAGCTGCGTGATGACGCCCTGTACGCCGCCGTGCTTCTCGATGAGTCCATTGACGACCGTGGCCATCTCACTGCCCACGATGCCGCCCAATAATCCGTCGAACATTCCCATGGCAAACCCTCCGTGATTTAGAACGCGAAAACCAAATTGACCGTCGCGACCGTATCGATTTTCTTCGTCGGCGGTGTCGGCTTCGTGTTGTCCAGGAAGCCATAGCCGACGCTCAGCGCCAACTTTTCCGACATCTTCACCGTGAGCGCAATCTTGTCGTTTATGTTGGTGTTCAATGTTCCCGATTCTATTTGCAACGTATTGCTCAACACGGTCGATTTGTTGAATGCGTGCGAATAGTCGACACCGAGGGTACCGATGGCCTCACCCTGCGAATTTTCGGGAATGCGGTTGATGACGGCGCCGTCGGCGTCTTTGTTGATCTCCTCCGGGCGCAAGCGACTTTAGCCGGCACCGACTTGGACCGTCAACTTGTCCGATTTCGTATCGAGCACCTTGTATCCCAAACCTGCGGTGATGCTGGCTTGATACTGAAAGCCGTCGAACTCGTCGTGCTCGTAACGCAGGCCGCCGAAGGCAAACAGATCGCCGGATATCGTGTAGTTCGACTGCTCCTTCGCCTCGATGCGCTCGGCCGAGGTTATTCCCGAGCTCTTGCCGTACAGGCCGGCGATCGTCAGCTCGTTCTTCCACGCCCCGTCATAGCGCATGAGGTCGAGCGCGACGTTGGCGGACTCGGCATCACTGTTGCCATGCGAGTCCAGAAATCCGAACTGGCCTTTTCCGATCCACACCCCCATCGGCGGCGGCGGTGCGGGCGAATCGTCCGCCAGCACGGCAACAGCGGGCACGAGCGACAACAGCGCCGATGCGATGACTCGATTCTTGGTCATGATGCTCCTGAAGAATAAATGGCAAACCGAACGGTCTTGGGCGGACAGTCAGGTCGATTGCGGCGGCCGGAGCCGCCACACATCGGAACGCGCGACTTAAGCCCGCTTGGCGAGCAGGTCGCGAATTTCCGCGAGCAGCAGCTCCGATTTCGGCGGCGGCGCCGGCGGTGCCGGAGCGGCCGGTACGGGCTTCTTCAGCTTATTGATGCCCTTGATGGCAAGGAATAGCACCAGGGCGATGATGGAGAAATCGAAGATCGTTTGGATGAACGATCCGTATTTGATCAAGACGTCCTTGCCGGTGGGATCTTTACCGAGCGTTATCGCAAGGTCCGAAAAATTCACACCACCGATGACTTTGCCGAGCACCGGCATGATGACGTCACCCACCAAAGAGGAGACGATCTTGCCGAATGCGGCGCCGATGATGACACCGACCGCCAGATCGACGACGTTTCCCTTCATCGCGAATTCTTTGAATTCCGATCCGATTCCCACTTCATCCTCCTTCAAGCGCCGGTGTTCCGGGGCGATTTTTCTGTTCCCTTTGGACGCGATTCGTCCACGGGACGGCGCCTCAAGCCATGTTACTGAGGGATCCCGACGCGGGCAAGTGATCCCACTTCAATGTGCGGCTTCAAAGACTCGCTTGAGCAGGTTGCTGGCTTGACCGAGCGGATCCTTGCGGATCGCGCGTTCCTCATCCGCCATGATGAGAAACAGGCCGTCGAGCGTCTTTTCCGAGACATAGGATTCCACGGAGGCATCCTCGGGTTTGAGGATGCCCAACGCCACGCCTTTTTGCGCGACCGCGTCGTATTGCTCACTGAGCTTCACCTTCTGGGTGGCAGTCGCAATGATGGGTGCAAATTTTGCCTTCAGCGCCACGGATGTCACACGTCTGAAATACTGTGTGGCCGAATCCTCGCCGCCGGTGAGGATTTGTTTGGCATCTTCGATGCTCATGTGATGCAGCGCCTCGATGAACAACGCTTTGCTCTCAGGCACCGCCGACTCGGCGGCGCGATTCATGGAGGTGATGAGCCGATCGAGTTCGCCGCCGGCCCCGAGCGTGCGCAACAAACCCTCGGCCTTGGCTATTTTCGGCGGTAGATCAATCTTGACGCGCGGATTTTTCAGAAAGCCGTCGGTGACGCCGAGTTCACCCACCGCGCGATCGATTCCCTGTTCCAATGCTTTTTTGAGCCCGGCCGACGCGTCCGTGTTGGAGATGGCACTCAGGTCGGCTGCGCCCGATGCCGCGCCCCACAGGCAGAACAACGTCAATACTGAGCGTGTACTCGTATTGCGAAGACCGAAACGGGGCCGCGGTCGCGATTGTAAGCTGGGTGGTTGATCCATTGGTAATCCAGGCTGACGTGCAGATAGTTTAAGAACGCGGCCGAGTAGTATGTCTCGATGATTTGCTCGGGACCCGGATGCGGCAGCTTGCCATCGCCGACGAGTATGCCAAGTCCCCCGGCATTTAAATAGCGCTGCCGCGCGGCGGATGCGTTGTTGTTGATTGCCACGATGCCGATGGTGTCGTCGCTGCGCCGCCATGACGAGCCCAACAGGCTGAGGCCGAGCGCCGCAGTTCTGTCGACGTCGGTGAACTCGTAAGCCTCGACATTTCCCCCGGCCTTGCCGACGCGCCCGAAGAATCCGCAATCCGTGGTCAGCTGCTGCTCGAAGCTCATATCCGCGCCGAGGCGCGTCCTGTAAGCACGCACGTCGGCGACGCTGGGAGTCGTGTCCGTGGCCTGCGCGAGCTGCACGGCTTGATCCAACAGGCCCATGCGGCCGCGGCTGTCAAAGGCTGTCAGCAGCAGTCGGCCCTCGCGGCCGGCGATCAGATGGCGGTGTTCGACTTCGGCCACGATCTGGAACTCGTGGGCGCCGGGATCCAGGTGCGGGCTGTTGGGAATGGTGGAAAGATCGAACAGCCCGCCACGCACGGTCCACGCGCCCTGGTACCACTCGAGTGCTGCGCCCACGGTGTACCCCCAGGCATCCGCGGCGTAGTCAAAGGTGCCCGTGTCGATTGCCGTCCAATTCAAGAACGCGGAGCGCTGGTCTTGCGCGTAGCGGTTCGTGTCGAATACGTCGGTCACGCTAAATTTGCCGACGGTGATCTCGACGCGATTCGAGGAGTGCGAGCCGGCCAGTTGGTTGAGGGCGGCCGGCACAGGCTGCGAGTCGCCTTGCAGGTTGAAGGTCTGCCGCAAGAAGAACCGTTGCAGCCTGAAGTAAGGTTGATTCTCGCCGACCTTGAAGGCTTCGCCGCTGGGGAAACCGGCCGCCCCGAGCGTATCGTCGAGACCGAATCCCTGATCGAGTTCGGGATTGATCCAAAGCTCCGCCCCCGCCCAGGGTCGTGCGCCGACATAGATCGTCGCGTCCGTGGTCTCGGCTCCTTTGTCAGGCGAGAGACTGTTGGTGCCCCGATAGGGCGCGGTGAAATTATTGCTGTCCTGCTCAACGTAGGTGAACTGGGCATGGAACGCCCACGATTCCTCATCCGCTGCATGAGCGGGTGCAAGCAAGAAAGCGGCCGAAACGATCGTCAACAGCATCGCGGCCAGGTGCATCCGCACTCGACGCAGCGATCGGCGGTAGGACGATGCCGTCACGGACTCTTCCATTGCGGGTCAACCACGGTGGCGCTATGGAGCATATCAATCAACGATACCGTAGGTTAGTGTCGTTGCCATGGCGCGTATTCTCACCATCAACGGCGGCTCATCGAGCATTCGGTTCGCCCTGTTCGACATCGGCTCGACCAGCACCCGGCTATTCGACGGAAAAATGGAGCGCTTGGGGACCCCCGACGCCGTGATGAGCGCGGCACGCATTGGTCAGAAACCAACCACGTTGAAGATCGAAGCCGGTGCGGAATCGGCTGTCGATGCGCTGCTCGGCTGGCTGCAGCAGCAAGGAACCGACGGCGAACCGCAGGGCATCGGTCACCGTGTCGTGCAAGGGCTGCAGCACATGGATCCGGAGCGCGTGACGCCGCCGCTGATCGAGGAATTGAAGCGCCTCGAGCCCTACGATCCGGAACATCTGCCGCTCGAGGTTGAGCTCATCGAACTCCTGCAGCGCCGCTTTGCGTCCGTGCCGCAGGCGGTGTGCTACGACACGGCATTCCATCGCAACATGCCGCAGGTGGCCCGCCAGTTCGCCATCCCGCGCCGTTACTTCGAGCGCGGCGTGCAGCGCTACGGCTTCCATGGTCTTTCATACACATTTTTGCTGGGGGAGCTCGAGCGATTGGGAGATCCCGCAGCGCGCCGCGGGCGCGTGATTCTGGCGCATTTGGGCGGCGGTGCCAGCATGGCGGCGGTGCTGGACGGACGCAGCATCGATACCAGCATGGCGTTTACGCCGGCGGCCGGTTTGGTGATGGGCACACGCAGTGGCGATCTGGATCCGGGCCTGATGAGCTATCTGTTGCGCGCTGAATCGATGGGTGCGCAGCAACTGCAGGTCATGGTCAATCACGAGTCCGGCCTGAAGGGAATCTCCGGGACCAGCGCCGATGTCCGCGACCTGCTGGATCGCGAGAGCGGGGATGCGCGCGCGCGCGAGGCGCTCGATCTGTTCTGCTATCAAGCGAAGAAATGGCTGGGTTCGTTCACCGCGGCGCTCGGCGGCCTCGACACGTTGGTGTTCGCGGGGGGCATCGGCGAGAACTCCTCGGCGGTGCGCGCGCGCATCTGCGCCGGCCTGGAATACCTTGGCGTGCGTATCGATGCCGCTCGCAATGCGCGTCACGAGCCGGTCATATCCCAGGGCGAAGCTTCGGTCAGAGTGCGGGTGATCCGCACCGACGAAGAGTTGGTGATCGCAGAATCGACCGCGCGCGTGTTGTGCCTGAAAAGCGAATAGGAGTCGATCGTATGCAAGAAGCTCAAGTCATCCCCGTGCTGGATGCGGATCTGGCCCGGAACATCGACGCCTACTGGCGTGCCGCCAATTATCTGTCGGTGGGTCAGATCTACCTCTGTGACAACCCGTTGCTCAAGGAACCTTTGGCGCCGTCGCACATCAAGCGCATGTTGCTCGGCCACTGGGGCACGACGCCGGGGCAAAATTTCATCTACACGCATTTGAACCGCGTCATCAAGAAATACGGCTTGAACATGATTTACATGTCAGGCCCGGGGCACGGCGGTCCGGCCGTGGTGAGCGGTACCTATCTGGAGGGCACCTATAGCGAAGTGTATTCGAATATTTCACAGGACGAAGCCGGCTTGAAGCGGCTGTTCAAGCAATTTTCGTTTCCGGGCGGAATTCCCAGCCACGCGTCCGCGGAATGCCCGGGTTCCATTCACGAGGGCGGGGAGCTTGGCTACTCATTGAGCCACGCTTTTGGTGCAGTGTTCGACAACCCGGGCTTGGTCGTCGCGTGTTGTGTGGGAGACGGCGAGGCGGAAACCGGGCCGCTGGCCACCTCCTGGCATTCCAATAAATTCTTGAACCCCGCCAGCGACGGTGCAGTGTTGCCGATCCTGCATCTCAACGGCTTCAAGATTGCGAATCCGACCATCCTGGCGCGAATTTCCCGCGACGAACTGACACAGCTGCTGCGCGGGTATGGCTGGACGCCCTACTTCGTGGAAGGCAACGAACCCATGCCCATGCATGAGGCGATGGCGGCAACGCTCGACAAGGTGGTGGAAGAGATCAGAGAAATTCAGCGCGCCGCCCGCGAGCTCGGAAAAACGCAGCGTCCGCGCTGGCCCATGATCGTGTTCGCATCGCCGAAGGGTTGGACCGGCCCGAAGTTCATCAATGGCAGGAAAAACGAAGGCAGCTACCGGTCCCACCAGGTGCCGTTGACCGATCCTGCGAAAAATCCGCAGCATCTGCAGCAATTGGAATCATGGCTGCGCAGCTACCGGCCGGAGGAACTGTTCGATGCGCAAGGCAGGCTGAAGCCGGCGATCGCCGCGCTGGCGCCGGCCGGCGAGCAGCGCATGGGCGCGAATCCCAATGCCAACGGCGGATCGCTGTTGCGCGACCTGCATATGCCGGATTTCGCAGACTATGCGGTCGATGTTCCTCAGCCTGGCGTTGCCGGTATCGGCGACACGCATGTGCTGGGCCGCTTCCTGCGCGATGTGCTGCAAATGAATTCGCAACCGCGCAATTTCCGGCTGTTCGGCCCGGACGAGACCGTATCCAATGGGCTCGAAGCCGTGTTCGAAGCGGCCAATCGTCAGTGGCTAGCGGATACGACCGACGATGACGACTTCCTGGCGCGCAGCGGCCAGGTCATGGAGATGCTGAGCGAACATCAATGCGAGGGCTGGCTGGAGGGCTATCTGCTCACCGGCAGGCATGGATTGTTCAATTGCTACGAAGCCTTCATCCACATCGTGGATTCGATGTTCAATCAGCATGCCAAATGGCTGAAGGTGACGGCGGGCCTGGCGTGGCGGCGCAAGATCGCGTCGCTCAACTATCTGCTGAGTTCCCACGTGTGGCGGCAGGATCACAACGGCTTCACGCATCAAGACCCCGGGTTCATCGATCACGTGGTCAACAAGAAGGCCGGCGTGGTGCGCGTCTATCTTCCGCCGGACGCCAACTGCCTGTTGTCCGTGATGGACCATTGTCTGCGCAGCCGTCACTACGTCAATGTCGTCATTGCGGCCAAACATCCCGCGCCGCAATGGTTGTCGATGGACGCCGCGATCCGTCATTGCACCGAGGGCATCGGCATCTGGCAATGGGCCAGCAGCGATCAGCACTCAGACCCTGACGTGGTGATGGCCTGCTGTGGCGATGTGCCGACGCTCGAGACGCTGGCCGCGGTTTCCATACTGCGGCGTGAGCTGCCCGAACTGAAAGTGCGCGTCGTCAATGTGGTCGATTTGATGCGGCTGCAGCCGCCGTCGGAGCATCCGCATGGATTGAGCGACCAGGATTTCGACTCCATCTTCAGCCGGGATAAACCCGTCATTTTCGCCTTCCACGCCTACCCGTGGCTGATTCACCGCCTGACCTACCGGCGTAATAATCACATGAACCTGCATGTTCGCGGCTACAAGGAAGAGGGCACCATCACCACGGCCTTCGACATGACGGTGCTCAACGACGCGGACCGGTTTCATCTGGTGATGGACGCGATCAACCGCCTTCCGCAAACGGGCAGCCGCGGTGATTACTTGAAGCAGCAACTCTCCGACAAACTCATCGAGCATCGGCATTACATCGAGCGGTATGGCGAAGATATGCCCGAAATCCGCGACTGGAAATGGGCCAATTAAAGGACGTCCTACACTCTCTGTAGACCCCTGCCTACAGCGGCCGGCGGGCCACTTGCCAATAATAAGTTACGCTCAAATGGGGCGATCACGATGGAGCGCCAACATGCTCGCACTATTCTCCTTGACCCAGGTGACCCGGGCGATAGGCACAACGGCCTCTGCCGCCAACGACCCACGAGGCAATTCAGGTTTCGCGGCCGGGGCCGATTCGATGTGTTACGACGCTGAGCTCATCGACCGCGAGATCAAGAGCCACGTGGAAGCCATCGCGCTCTATGAGGATGAAGCAACCAGTTCCGACATCCAGCTGAGCACCTTTGCGCAGCGGATCTTGCCGCAATTGCACAGGCACCTTGACCGTCTACGATCGATGAAAACGGGGAATTGACATGACGAATGACACTGATGATGGGCGCGGCAAGCTGCGGTCGATGATCAAAAAGCATCGCTTCGCCATGCTCACCACGCGTCACGAAGATGCGCTGCGCAGCCGCCCGATGACCACCATCGATCACGCGGCGGACGACAGCCTGTGGTTCTTTGCGGCGTCCGACTCCACGGCCGCCGAGGAACTGCAGCAGCACGCGCAGGTTTGCCTGTCCTATTCAGACACCTCGAAGCCGGACTTCGTCAGCGTTTCGGGCGATGCGACCGTGGTAAACGACGTGTCGAAGAAGCGTGCGCTGTGGAACAAATCGGTTCAGGCCTGGTTTCCGGAAGGCGCGGAGTCACCGCACGTGGTACTGGTCGAAGTGCGTCCGCAGCACGCAGAATATTGGGACACCGACAGCAACAAGCTGGTGCAGTTGTTCAGTTATGCGAAGGCAGCGGCCACGGGCCGCGCTCCGCGCGATCTCGGCGAGCATCGCGAAGTGCCGCTGGATCGCCGTCCGTAGCAGTGTCAGCCAGTAGTTCCTCCTACGATCGAGGTCATCAAACTGCCGGACTGCCATTTCCCAGGGGCGCCAACTGGGACGGCAAGGGCGTCAATTTTTCCTTGTTCTCGGAGGCCTCGGAGTCGGTGGAACTCTGTCTCTTCGGTGCCGACGGCGGCGAGGAGCAGCGCATCCGCATCCGCGAAAGGACCAATGGTGCATGGCACGTGTACGTGCCCGGCGTTGCTCCCGGCCAGCTGTACGGCTATCGCGTGTACGGACCCTATGTGCCGGAGAGCGGCCTGCGGTTCAATCCGAACAAGCTGCTGCTCGATCCTTACGCCAAGGCAATCGGCCGTCAGCTGATCTGGGCTGACGAGCTGTTCGGCTATCAGCTCGGCGATCCGAGCGGCGATCTGTCGTTCGATGACCGGGACAGCGCGCCGTTCGCGCCTCTCGGGGCCGTCATCGATACGCGTTTCGACTGGAGCGGCGAGCGGCGCCCCAGCTTTCCCGCGCACGAGACCATCATTTACGAGGCCCATGTCCGCGGCATGACGATGACTCATCCGGATGTGCCCGAAGGGCTGCGCGGCACCTATGCCGGCATGGCCACCGAGGCCATCATCGAACATCTGCACAAGTTGGGGATCACCACGCTGGAATTGATGCCGGTGCACTATTTCGTGCAGGACCGGCATTTGCTGGAGAAGGGACTGAGCAACTATTGGGGCTACAACTCTCTGGGATTCTTCGCTCCCGATGTGGGGTACGCGTCGAATCCGGCGGACCCCTGCGATGTGGTGCGCGAATTCAAGCAGATGGTGAAGGATCTGCACAACGCCGGCATCGAAGTCATCCTGGACGTGGTCTACAACCACACGGCGGAAGGCAATCATGACGGGCCGACGTTGTCGTTCAGGGGCATCGACAACCTGGCCTACTACCGCGTGGTGCAGGGTGATGCCCGCCACTACATGGATTACACCGGTTGCGGCAACACCCTGAACATGGTGCATCCGCACTCGCTGCAGTTGCTGATGGACAGCCTGCGCTACTGGGTCACGGAGATGCACATCGACGGCTTCCGCTTTGATCTGGCCTCGGCCCTGGCCCGCGAACTGAAGGACGTGGATCATCTCGGCTCATTCTTCGACACCATCTATCAAGACCCCACGCTGGCGCCGATCAAACTCATCGCCGAGCCATGGGATCTCGGCGACGGCGGCTATCAGGTCGGCAACTTTCCGCTCGGGTGGATGGAGTGGAATGGCAAGTATCGGGACACCGTGCGCAGCTTTTGGAAAGGCGACATGGGATTGCACTCGGAGATCGCAACCCGCCTCGCCGGCAGCGCCGACCTGTACGAGACAACGCGGCGGCCGCCCTCGGCCAGCGTGAATTTCGTCACGGCGCACGACGGCTTCACGCTGCAGGATCTGGTGACCTACGAGCAAAAGCACAACATCGCCAACGGCGAGGACAATCGCGATGGCGCGGATGACAACGCCTCGTGGAACTGCGGAGCGGAGGGTCCCACCGACGATGAGATCGTGATCGAATTACGCGAACGCCAGAAGCGCAATTTCTGGTGCTCGTTGATGTTCGCGCAAGGCTGTCCGATGGTCAGCGGGGGCGATGAGTTGAGCCGCACCCAGGACGGCAACAACAATGTTTATTGCCAGGACAACAAGCTGTCGTGGTATCAATGGGATTTGGATGTGCGCCGTCAGGCGTTCCTCAATTTCGCCATACGCGTGGTGCAATATCGCAAGCAGCACCCGAACTTCCATCGCTATGCGTTCTACGACAACGACCCGGTTGCCATTCATCCGGACAAGAACATCGTCTGGTTTCGAGCCGACGGCAAGCGCATGGGTCCGAAGGATTGGGAGGAGGGCGGTTGGATGCGGACCTTGGGCATGTATCTCAACGGGCGTGCGCCGGAGATCCGCGATAGCGAGGGCCAGTGCACCGAGGACATGGATTTTCTCCTGCTGCTGAATTCACATCACGAACCGGTGTCATTCCGTATTTCGCACGAACTGTTTCCGACCGGGTGGAAGATCGCCTTCGACACGGCGCGACCGGAGATGGAGACCGACAGTGAGTTGGTGAGGCGCAATCGTCTGGTGAGTCTCGAGGCTCGATCATTCGTGTTGCTCAGTCATGAGCGCTGATTGGATCGCGACCTACCGCCTGCAGCTGCACGCGGGCTTCCCGCTGGCTGCGGCACAGGAAATATTGCCGTACCTTGCGCAACTCGGCATCAGTCATGTGTATTTGTCGCCTTGTCTGCAGGCCGTTCCCGGCAGTCAGCACGGCTACGACGTCACCGATCCTGCCAAAGTCAGCGATGATCTCGGCGGCGATGCGGCGTGGGCGGCGTTTGTCCAGGCTGCGCGCGCGCTCAAATTGCGCGTGTTGCTCGACATCGTGCCGAACCACATGTCCGCCTCGCATCACAATGCGTGGTGGGACGATGTCCTGATGCATGGACCTTTCAGCGAGTACGCCAGCTTCTTCGATTTCAGGATTCCCCGCCTGCAGCCGTTCCGGGTGCACTTGTGCTCGCTGGCGCGACCGTACGGTGCGGCACTGGCGGCGGGCGAAATCGAAGTGGATCTGGTCAATGGCCGTCCGCGAATCAAGCATTACGACAACAGCTGGCCGCTGAGCCCGGCGTCCTGGTCGCATCTGGTGCCGGGAAACGAAGCGGGCTTCGAACGCCTCCGACACCTCGTCGACATCGAGAGGCCCAACAACGCGCAGCGCGGCGAATATGCGCGTCTCGCGGCACAGGCTGGTGCCCTGGTGACCGAGGCGCAGCATGATGGACGGCTGCAGGCTGCCGTGGAGCGGATGCGCGGCGACGCGAAGGCCATCGATGATCTGTTGCAGTCCCAGTTCTATGTGCTGCACGGCTGGAAGCTGTCGGGCGAGCTCACCAACTATCGGCGATTCTTCGATGTCGGCGGTTTGAGCGGGATCCGCACGGAATTGCCGGCCGTGATGGCGGCTGCGCATGCGCGCATACAAACGATGATCGGCAATCGCGACATCGACGGTGTGCGCGTCGATCATCCCGATGGCTTGCGGGCGCCGCGCGAATACTTCAGACGTCTGCGCAAGATGCTGCCCGAAGGCAGGATCTACGTCGAAAAAATTCTCGAGAACGATGAAAAGCTGCCGGAGGATTGGCCGATCGACGGCACGGTGGGCTACGACTTCCTGGCGAAGGTGAACCGTCTGTGGATGGACGATCAGCGCACCGACGTGCTGACCGCCGCCTATGCCGATTTTACCGGGCACAGCGTGAATCTTGGAAAACTGGTGCGCGAGAAGAAACGCGCCATCATCGAGTCAACCTTCACCAGCGATCATCAGCAGCTGGCGGCGGCGGCGCTCCGTATCGCGCGTGCGCGGCGGGAGACCCGCGACTTGAGTCCGCGCCATCTCGGCGAGGCGCTGGCGCGCTTGATCGTCGCGATGCCGGTCTATCGGACCTACCGTACTGCGGACACGTCGCACGAGGAGGACATGCGCATCCTGCTCGAGGCCATACAGAGTGCGCGGATGAGTTCGTCGGACATCGATCCGGCGGCGTTCGACTTTCTGGCCGAGCTGTTCGGCAGGCCCAGCTTGAATGCCGCCGAATCGGATTTCGTCGCGAAATGGCAGCAGTTGACGCCCGCCGTGATGGCCAAGGGGGTCGAGGACACCACGTTCTATTGCTTCGACCGGCTGGTGAGCTGCAACGAGGTCGGCTCGCAGGCGTCCCTGGTGGGGATATCGGCGGATCGTTTTCATGAGTTTTGCCACCATTTGAGCGAACGCCACCCGAACAACATGCTCGCCACCTCGACCCACGACAACAAGCGCAGCGAGGATGTCCGCACGCGCATTTCCATCTTGTCGGAGATTCCTGAGCGTTGGTCGGAGGTCTTGAACCAATGGTCGACGCTGACGGCCGCGGCATGGCGTAACCGCACGCCCGATCGGCACGCGGAATATCTCCTCTATCAGACGCTCATCGGTGCGTGGCCGATCGACAAGGAGCGCTGCTGGCAATACATGCTGAAGGCGTGCCGCGAGGCGAAGATCAAGACGTCCTGGCACGAGCCCAATACGGGGTACGAGGAGAACATCCGCGGCTTCGTCGACGGCGTGTTTCAGGTGCCGGAATTCATCTCGGCGCTGGAGAAGTTCGTCGCGCCGCTGATACTTCCCGGGCGCATCAACAGTCTGGCGCAGACGCTGATCAAAATGGTGGCGCCGGGGCTGCCGGATTTTTATCAGGGCACGGAGCTTTGGGACTTGAGCCTGGTGGATCCGGACAATCGCCGCCCGGTGGATTTCAAGCTGCGGGCAGAGCTCCTGAGCCGCGCCCGTGACATGACTGCCGCGCAAGTCTTGCAGGAGTGGGATTCCGGTCTGCCGAAGCTGTGGATGACCATGAAGATTCTGACATTGCGGCGAGAACGCACTGAATTGTTCGCGGCGGCGAGCAGATATCAACCCTTGGTGGCGCAGGGCAGCCATCTGGGCAAACTGCTGGCCTTTCGCCGCGGCGCAAATATGATCGCCGTGGTGCCGCGGCTCACCATGAGTCTCGCGGCGCAGTGGGGCGACACCGTGCTGCCGCTGCCGGGCGGCGAGTGGCGCAATTGCTTCACGGAGGACGTGGTGCGGCGCGAAGTCGCGCCGGCCTCGCTGTTTTCCGTATTTCCGGTGGCATTGCTGACGCGGGTGCGTACATGAGATTCAGTGTTTGGGCGCCAGCGGCCAAGACTGTGGAGTTGATCATCGGCGATCAGCGCATCGCCATGCAGGCGCAAGAAGGCCGATGGCAGGTCGATGCGGCCCTGAATGAGGACCAGGGCTATCGCTTCTCGCTCGACGGCGGCCCGCCGGTTCCGGACCCGCGCTCGCGCCGGCAGCGCGACGGGGTTCATGGCGCTTCCTTCCTCGTCGACCCGGGGACGCTGCGCGATGTGGCTTCGTCGGGTGACTCTGTGGGTTTCCAGGCGCTGCCGCTGCGCGATGCCATCATTTACGAGCTGCATGTGGGCACCTTCACCGCCGAAGGCACCTACCGCGCCGCACAGGGCAGGCTCGCGCATCTGAAGAATCTGGGTGTCACGCACGTCGAGCTGCTTCCGCTCGCAACTTTTCCCGGCAGGCATGGATGGGGCTATGACGGGGTGAACCTGTATGCGCCGCTGCCGGCGTACGGCACGCCGCGCGACCTGGCGGAATTCGTGCAGGCCTGCCATCGCATGGGACTCGCGGTGTTATTGGACGTGGTCTACAACCATCTCGGTCCGGACGGCAACTATATCGGCCAATTCGGCCCGTATTTCACGGATCGCTACAGGACCGGTTGGGGTGAAGCGGTCAACTACGACGGACCCCACAGCGATGAAGTACGCCGCTTCGTGATCGACAATGCGCTGATGTGGCTCGACGACTATCAATTCGATGGACTGCGCTTGGACGCGGTCCATGCCATCTTCAGCTTCGAAGCCGTCCATGTGCTCGAACAGCTCGCCGCAGAGGTCAAGCGACTCGCCACGCAGTCACGCCGCAACCTGGTGGTGATCGCCGAGAGCGACCTCAATGATCCGCGCTTGGTCATGGATGTGTCGAAGGGCGGTCTCGGCATGGACGCCCATTGGTGCGATGACTTTCATCATGCCCTGCATCGATTCTTCACCGGCGAGACCGACGGCTACTACGCTGACTTCAACGGTCTCAGCGACCTGGCCACGGCACTGCGCGACGGCTATGTCTATCAGGGCCGCTACTCGGTTCATCGGCAACGGCATCACGGCCGGCCGCCGCGCGGCATCGGCGCGGACCAGCTGGTGGTGAGTGCACAAAACCATGATCAGATCGGCAATCGCGCGCAGGGCGAGCGGCTGAGCATGTTGCTGGGGCCGGCGCAATTGAAGGCCATCGCCGCGTTGATGTTGCTGTCCCCCTTCGTGCCCATGCTGTTTCAAGGCGAGGAGTGGGGCGCGCGCACGCCGTTTCTATTCTTCACCGACCATGACGAAAAATTGGGGCAGCTGGTCGCCGAGGGACGCGCCCGGGAGTTCAGTGCCTTCAAATGGCAGGGCGAGGTGCCGAATCCGCAGAGTCTCGACACCTTCTTGCGCTCAAAGCTCGATTGGAGCGAGCTGAGCCAGCCTGAGCATGCGGATTTGCTCGAGTGGCATACGCAATTGATCAGGCTGCGCCGCGCCAAGACCTCCGCGATCGCGGCGCGCACGAAGCCGGCGGTGAAGATCAGCGCGCCGAAGCGGTGGCTGACGTACGCACACGGCGGGGTGCTGGCCGTGTTCAACTTTGCCGAGCGCGCGCAGCGGGTGCCCATGCCGTCGGGCGAATGGGAGCTGGTGCTCGGGGGTGCCGAGGCGAGTGAGGTGCCGGCGCAGGGGACGCTGATCTATAAAAAGCGGGCGTGAATATCGCTGGCTTTTGAATGTGTCCTAACGGAACAATTATGTTGCTTGACGGTTCTCGGGCCGAACGGGCATATATACAGCGGGTAGGCACTGCTCCGATCCCCGGGCCGTCAGATTTTGACGCATCAACAAATCACGGAGCAGATATGTCTTGGTACGGATTGATTAGTTTCTGTGCGGTCTACCTTGCTGCCGTGGCGACGCCCGGTCCTGGGGTGACGGCCGTTATTGCCAGGAGCGTGGCGCAAGGTCACAGCGGCGCCGTTCCCTTCCTCGGTGGTTTCCTGGTGGGAGACTTGCTGTGGTTTTCGGCTGCGGCCCTGGGTTTGGGCGCCCTGGCGCATTCGGTGCCGGGAGTTTTTGTCGTGGTGAAGTATGCGGGCGCTGCATACCTGTTGTTTCTCGCGTGCAAATTGTGGTTGAGCTCCGGGGCGACGATGTTGCAACTGGAGGATGCAGGCCTCGAGCAGACGCGTTGGTATGCGTTTATCGGCAGCTTGACGCTCACGCTCGGTAATCCGAAGCCGATGATCTTTTTTCTGGCGTTGCTGCCGACGGTGGTGCCCCTCGAACAGCTGGATGCTGCCGGCTTTGCGGAAATCGCATTCGCGATAGCGTTGATCCAGACGCTGGTTCTTGGTGCGTACGTACTCGCGGCGTCGCGCGCGCGGCGCATGTTTCGCAGCCCACGTGCGAGCAAGCTGCTCAATCGGGGGAGCGGCACGCTGATGGCGGCGGCAGCCGTTGCGGTGGCAGCGCGTTAGTCATATGAACACTTCGCCGGCTGCTCTCGGCCGGAACGGCCGCATCGATCTGCTGCGGGGTGTCTCGATTCTGCTGGTCGTCATTCATCATCTGGCGCTGCGGATCTCGCTGGGATCGGGCCCGCTGGGTGCCGTGCTGCCGAAGCGCGTGATCGACGGTTTTTGTTTCCACGGCTATGAAGCCGTGTTCGTGTTCTTC
>Ga0116226_10002520_pt1 | contig 15994 bp, 9 predicted proteins | sample S1TSphfallax_FD_89692 | JGI IMG/M metagenome (GOLD analysis project Ga0116226, IMG submission 89692) | Host-associated microbial communities from peat moss isolated from Minnesota, USA - S1T2_Fa - Sphagnum fallax MG | ecosystem: Host-associated > Plants > Peat moss > Unclassified | place: USA...
GTAATTGGTTATGATGTTCGGGATCAGTTCTTTACGATCATTCCGCCAGATGTTTATGGACCAAAAGGCGTTATAACCCTTTCAGATACGCCAGAACCCGTCATTGTTCCGTGGTCGCCAAATACCTATTATCGGATTGATCAACTGGTGACCTACAAGGGTATCACCTATCAAAATTCAGCAGCCCATACCAGTGGCGCTAGTTTTACATCATCGGCTGAGTTTACTTATTGGACGGTTGTTGCAAGCAGTTATCCACAAGCGCCGCGCGTAATCTATTATCTCAATGGTCTTTTGAATACTACCGAGAAAATACCATATGGTACTATCTTTTCGACTATTCAAGAAGTATCCGATTTCTTGCTGGGTTGGGAACGCTGGCTGTTGACACGCGGCTGGACATTCGATGTCATGGGAACTGATGGCCTCAATAACTGGAACAATGCGGTTAAACAGTTTTTGTCTTGGCAGCAGATCAATTGGGCACCCGGAAACTTTATTGCTTTGTCTCCCGGTGCCACGGAACTGCATTTTCAGGCAAACACGGGAACAGTATTGAATGTAGAAGATACCAATACTGGATTTTTTGGATTGTTGGATCGATCAGGTGCGCCGATCAATAGTCGATCAGTTCAACTTTCGCGTTTGGCTGGTGATTTAATGCTGATCGCCGAGACCGCTGACATTTATTGTTGTCGAGTGCGCGTCGTTGATATCGAACATGCATTGATTTTCAGCAATCAAACAATCTTCAATGATGCTGTATATCTACCTCTCTATAATATGCAGCAGCCGCGTTTGAAGATTCTTGGAAATATCACGTCTAATTGGGTTGGACGTTTGAATGCGCCCGGTTTTATTATTGAAGGCAGTTCGGTTGTCCCAAGTTTTTCGAGGAATGTTGAAGACATTCAAGTGATGTTTGACATTGAGAAATCACTGCGTAAAGATTTCACTGATTTTGCTCGTCATAATATCGGCTATCAAACACGCGATTATCTGCAAGATTTGCTATTGGCAGAAGTGGAGCAGTTCGAATTTTATCAGGGCATGATCAAGCAAAAAGGTGCGCCCGGTGTATTTTCGGCTCTGCTCAGAAGCACTCGTGTTAGTGCGAATAGTGATATTCAATTTCTTGAAGAGTTTGCTATTCGGTATCCGAGATTTGGTGGAGCGTTGCAGCCTAGAATCGCATTTTTACTGGCACAATCTTCTGTGCATACCAATCCAGTTTTCATTCGTTTAGGTAACTATCCGCAGCTTGATCCATCTTGGGTTATCTTGAACTCTAACAGCACAAACTGGATCGATACCCCGCCAGTCAATAAGCCGTTTTTTCCACTTATTACGCAAGATGCCTATCCAACACCGAATCTGATCCCGACGATTGGACCAGTACGTCTCACTGATGCTGATTACAAATTGTTCTACACAGACGAACTAGCAAGTTATTATCAAAGTGCATTGGCTAATGGCGCCAATAGTCTTGATTTGGGTGATGGCACTACTGGTATTTTCGCAACTGGTGAACGAGTTTGGATTTATCAAGATGACGCAACCTTCAAATGGAATATCTACGAGGTCTTTGAACTTGGTAACTATCCAAACTATATTACTTACACAGTAACGACTGCCGATGATCCAACCGTTCAAGGTTTGCGCATTTATTTCGCTTATCCTATTGGTCTGACAGCCAACAATGTCGGTGATTACATCGTCGTTGACGGTAAAGCTTATACAACACCGGAAATACAGGGAATACAAAGCATTGAAGTTGTCAACAGTGTAGGTAATTACATAGACATTGACTTCAATGCAACCGCTGGATTTAATTTTCTAACTAGCGGTGGTGAATTAGCCGAACCGAATGTTCGTATTCTACAAAGTGTGCGTTTTGCTAACACGACTGCCTTTAACGCATCAACATTAAATTGGTCGAGTGGTGATCTGGCTTGGGTTGATAACGATTTCGTACAGAATGGTTTATGGACTGTATACGAGTACACTACCAGTGTTATATCAAACGTTAATGTTGATACATGGTCGTTGGCTCGAATTCAGCCACCTAAAGTGGATATTCGTGCCATCGATATTGCATCAGTCTATGATCTTTCAACTGAAATCAATATTAGTGGTAGTACAAGAGAGATTGTAAAAAACAATCCCGTTATCGACGATCTGGCACTGGTTGATCCGCTTGCTGACGTGTTTCCGGGTGCTGCCAAGAAGGAAATCGATTTTTTGAGTCCGTTTGATCCAGCCAGATATTCCAACACGGTTGTTTTGAGTACCTCACTCAATGCATGGGGCGATGATCAGGTCGGTAAAGTATGGTGGGATTTAAGCACCGTTCGCTATCTTGAGCCATATACCGATCAGATTGGTATAAGTGATGCGCGTGATCTAGCAGAACTTGATTATCGTACTGCTAACTGGGCAACGATTGCTCCCGGAACATCAGTTGATGTCTATGAATGGATTAAAAGCGATCTAACACCAACGCAATATATGGCGGCAGCCACAGCCAATCCCGGCAGCTATGGCACAATCTATGTTGGATATAATGGCGTATTGGCAGAATCTCCATCCTATGCTCAGCAACAAGTCTATAGTTCGGCATTCAATACGGACATCACGTATTACTATTTTTGGGTTAAGGGTCTAACAATAGTTCCAAATGTTCCATTTAGAAGCACACCGGTAGCTGATATTGCCTCGATTTTGGTAAGTCCAACGTCACAAGATATTCCTTGGTTCGCGCCGATTATGCAAGATGGCATGTTGGCAAGTGGCTTGGTGCCTTATCTCAATGATACCAGCACTGTACTAAAAGTAGAAACGTCAAACAACACCAATGATCAAGGACATAGCCAGTGGTTCTTGATGCGTCCAAATGACGAAACATCGTTACCGCCTGATTGGTTATGGCGAGCCTTGACGAACAGTCTTGCTCAGTTTGATGAAAACGTAAATCCGCTCCCTAGTCCGACATTGAGTCCGTATCGAGCAGTAGGTATTTTACCGAAGCAGAACATGTTTGAGATCGATCAAAGCAATCCGGGAGATCGCCTTGGTCTGCTTGGTGCCAGAGAAAGCTTTGTCGGTATTGTAAACAATATTTGGGCACAAAATCCGATTGTAATTCAGCGTCCATTGACGATTGGTGCCTTGGATCGTTCAACGCCAATCAATGAATATCTAGTTTGGACACGTCCAGATGATTCCTATGTAATTGAACCACCACCTTCAAACGAGTGGCAATATAAGGTATATTCACAAAGTGAACGAAACAATCTGCTTTTACAGCCAGAGTTTATTGCTGCTGCCAGTAATGGTACGACGATTAATGTATTGATCGACGGAACCAACACATCTACTCCACAATGGAGTATCTGGTCATTTGTAGGATCAGTTGCGAAAGATTACATTGGTTTGGGTGAAAGTGACGGTACACCTGCATTTGAAATCTTGTATAATAATGCAAACAAAATTTTCACGTTGGCGACTAGCTATGATGTGAGTGTAGAACGTTATTCTGATCGTAATAATCTGACCAATCTGGCAATAGGAACTCGCGTATATGTTGCTAATGATGAAACCGCCGAAGATTTTTGGGTGATTTACACCTACGAACCGTCAAACAGTCAAGCAGATTCAAACGGCTTTATTGTTCATCGAGTTCAATCTTATCGCACCAGTAATTTTTACAGCATTGTTGATTGGTATGCCCAAGATTTCTATAATGGTTCACAGACCATTTCATTTTCTGCCAATAATCCGCCTCAGGTAAGCTACACTTCTACCTCGGCGGCTTATTTGGCAGAAGGAAAAAATCCAACGAATGTTTTTATTGAGATTAATCCTTCAACAGGTGGTTGGTTTTGGCAGTATTATTTGACAAACGCTTCGTCTACAACTGGGACGTGGACAACAGTTGCTCAAGAAGCAGCAACTGTTGCTCTCTCAACACAGTTCTATAACCCAAATACAGTCATTCACGCAGTCAACACCATTAGCACCTCCACTATCTTTAATCGTGACGGTTCTTGGGAACTCAAGGTGCTTGCGGATGCAGCACGCGGCAATGGTACATTGATTGATTCTGAAATCAACGAAGTATTTTTCAGTATTGTACATTATGTCCATTCACAACAGGATCAAGTTGATTGGATATTCAAGACATCCTTCATGACTGTAGCTGGATATGCTATACCTTTAACTCAGACTGCTGTTCAACAAGAAGATGTTAGCAACAGTTTGATTTCGTTTATCGATGAGGTAAAGCCTTATCACGTCAAAGTTCGCGCTTACAATGCTCAATATACGCCTGCAATCGATTCTGCTAATGTCTATGCCACGGACTTTGATAAACCAGTATATCTTGATAATACTCTCAATGCATATCGAACACTCAGTCTCACAACTGATTTGAGCATTCTTTCAACGCAAGAACCATGGCAGGATTGGTATAATAACTATACGCTGCCTATGGTGCAGAATTCAAATGGCTTCTGGCTGAATCCTGTTCGCCATATGAAAATCAAGCTAGCATTCGATCGTGTGACTGATCTTGACAGTGGTTTTGATCGCTATGGATTTGATCTAATCGGCTTTGATTTAAACGAATCTGGCGCGAATACAGCACTTGATCGTATTGCTGATTTCTATACGCCATTACCCGGTATGCCATCAGCCAGTGATGTACCAAATCTAATCAACACATTGTATCGTTTTCCATCTGTGCCGATTGATGGGAATCAGTTGTCAAATGCTTCCTACGATGTGGATTATGATGGGATTGTTTTTTCAAATGTTCCAAATACTTCAAACATATCTGTGAGCATTAATCCTCAAATACCTCCAACTGGATATGATCCAGCCTATGGTCGTATTTCCAATACCACTCGTACAGCAACTGACTTGTTCGTGGATTACAATCATCCAGAAGAGCGTGTTGCGACGATTACTGATGATGCTGTGTCAATGGTTGTCACAACTCATGGAGTGCCCGGTGCTCCATTGCAATGGGTGCGCTCTTTCAACACTTTCGCAAATACAAATACATTTGTTTATAGTGAGATTGCTCAATCAGCCAATGGTGTATTGGTCTACCTTGATGGAATCAGAGCCAATCTTGGAACCGATTATACCGTGGATTATTTTGGGAAAAGCATCACACTATCAGCTAATGCCGATCAGGTCGCTGTTCGCGTGTTTGGCTTCGGTGGGAATACTGGAATCATCGAACAACAACTGTTGAGCTTCAATTCTCAACCGATTGTTCTCAACTCGAACACTACCGCAAGTAATATACAGGTCACCGTTGATGGCTTCTTTAGTGATTTCACTTTAGTTTCTAACGTTGTTACATTATCACCAACACCAGCCGTCAGTAGCGATGTCGCGGTGACTGTATGGGATTCTAATGTGGCGAATGTCTGTGAAGTTCAGATACAAATGCTTGATCTGACTTCTGGTAGCACAATGGGAAATAATGTTTCGTTTGTTCTTCAGTATCCAGATACAAAAACGATCCCAGCTTATGCTGGAACCATCGTCGAAGCAGATGGAATGAGACTGCTGCCACCCTTGACATATTACGGAAACTTTAACAAAAATAATCGATACATTGGTGTGGATTTTGACATTAGCATTCATACTCAAATCGATTTGATGATTAATGGAACTTACTATTCAAATGTGGCTGTACCACGTTGGAACGGTGTGAGCACCGATGGTTTTAATACCGGTTATCCATTCAATCTAATTCCTGATCTATCGCATATTCCAGATCAGTCTGTGCCGGGCGATTTTGTGATCTATGATCGTTACTTGGTTTCTGTAAATCCAGCGTTTATGGCACAAGAGGTCATGGCGGTGTTCTATGAAATTCAATATGTTCAGTATCAAGTGATTGATAATAGCGTTGTGATTTCAGCAAATATTGTCGCGAATGCCTCATCGATTGTCGTGACGACATTCTCAAATGCTGAAGTGATGGGTATCAAGACCTTCACTTATTTCGCATCCTTGGATTCGCAATATCCGATCGATACGCCATTAGCGGAGCAATACTCTTTGGTGAGTTTCAATGGAAAAACATTGATACCAGCAGTTGATTATGATTTTGCGGGAGTTCTTGAGAACTTTGGAGAGACTGTTTTCGGAACAGCTTTTGGAAATCAGGTTTTTGATGGCAGTGTTTTGACGATTCCATTAGACCCATCGATGAGCAATAATATTGGTGGTATGAAGCCGGTCATTGCCACCATCTTCAATGGTGTTCCAGCACAGATGCCGGGTGTTTATCGTGCTGCGACAACCACACCAGCAAATGGACGCATGGTTCCAGCAAAGACAGACGGATGGGATACTGATAGATTTAGCACTACTGGTTTTGATTCATTCAATTTAGAATATGAATATCCACGATATGGAAAAAGTCCAGCACAGGTCTTTCAGATGGATGGGAAATGGCAGTTCACAAATCAATCTGTATTCAACACCGGTGTTTTGGTCAATGATCTTGCACCACGCGATAACACTATAACCGTTGCCTTGAATCTTGATGATGTTTCTCCGAGACTTTGGCCTATCCAGTTGATGCCTATAGTTTCAAATGCCGGAACAACCTATGTCTGGATCGGACAGGTTTTTGCCATCCCTGATGTAGTTAATAATAAGCCCGGAGTTTTGTGGATTGAAGGTGAGAGAATTGAATATTACAGTCTTTCCTATGATCCGCCGAGCTTTTCAACATATCCAACAACTTTGACGGCACCAAATGTGATTTTGAGCGATTTGCGTCGAGGCACCAAAGGAACGACTACCAAAAATGAGAACAGAATTGTCAGCGTCACCGCTTGTAATGGTTCGGCTGATGTTTTCACTGTCAATGCAGTAGGTATCCATACAGATGTGCAAGTGCTTCGTGGATCGGCAAATACTGTAGATTGGGTCGATTATTTTGTTTCTTTTTCAAATACCACAACTACAACGACTGCTGAATCTGTAGATCACATCTGGCCAACATTGAATAATATGTCGATATCAAACACCGTCGAAACAGTTGTGACCATGGATATTGCCCCGCCGATAGGTTCGTTTGTGGTAGTTGGTGTGACGATAAATCATTCCTACTTGGCTGGAACATCGGTCGCCGATGGCACTGACGTATTTGATCCGATCAGTTTTCAACATCCTGATCGTTTGTATTACACGTCAGAACGAGTGATTTAAGCTAGATAAATAGGTCTATTATGAGCGAAAAAACGATTGATCCTATGACCATCAAAGTGGTCGATCATTTGGTGATCCGGGACAAGGACACACAGGAAGTGTTTGTCAACAAGCGTGATCACAAACGCGATCAAACGAAAGACATTTCAGCATTGGTTTCCATTAAAAATGAACGAAAATAACGAAGATAAGGTCGATAAGATTGGTCTAAGTATGCGCGGTCATGTTCTAATTCGTGACAAGAATACTGGTGAAGTTTTACGCGATGTCTGGAATGCGATTAATTTAGAGACGATGAGTGAGGCCATTGCATTAGCAGTGGCTGATCGCTCAAGTGGTCATATTCAAAGCATGGTGTTTGGCAATGGTGGTTCGGTAGTATCTGCGGTTGGAACCGTTCAATATTTGCCGCCTAATGTCACTGGATCAAATGCCGCACTTTATAACCAGACTTATTCGAAAGTGGTTGATGATCAAAGTCCTTTGAATGTAAACCCTACTGATAACTATATACAGATCAATCATACTGCGGGCACGTTTTATTCAGATGTTCAAGTGACATGCACGCTTGAATATAATGAGCCATCAGGTCAAGCAGCATATGATGACATCACCGTCGTCAACGGCACTACTCAAAATCTTGGCAATACAGGCGTCGATGTCAACGGAACCTATATTTTTGATGAGCTTGGTCTGACGAACTTCAATTCGACGACTGGCACTGGATCATTGCTTACACATGTAATCTTTCATCCAGTTGCAAAGTCTTTGAATAGAACAATCGAAGTTGTTTATACACTTCGATTCATCTTGTCGTGATGTGCCTTAAATATGGTTTTAATCGCTAATAAATAAAGTATATTCTGTAGGATTTGAGTCGTGCCATACCCAATTACGCTATCTGATGGCGTTACCACACTGATCACCGTCCCTGATCTAGCGATCTTGGGACCATCTCAGACAAATTCTCCGTCCAACTGTTCGCTCAATCTCATTGGGCGCGGCGCCACCAACTTTGGTGACGCACTAGATACGAATTTTGTCTGGTTATTGCAAAACTTTGCTAGTGCCACTTCACCAGTGCAGCCATTGGCTGGTCAGCTTTGGTATAACAACACGTCGGGTGCGTCCTCACTCAATATCTATAACTCGGCAGGAAAGTGGGTGCAGGTTGCCACAGGTGATGTTCCATTCACGATGAGTGGAAATCTGATTGTTGAGGATGGTGTGGGCGATCTGGTTGAGATTTATGGTAGTGGTGCGATTAGGCTTCAGAAAACCAACTATCTCCCGCATGTCACTTTTGAAGGTTTTGCGAACTCAACCAATTGCGTCACTTTGAGCCTTGGTACGGATTCTTTTGGCAGTCCTGATTTGACTATTCACAGCCCAGTGTTTCCGTCTGCAACGCCGGGATTCATTTGGCATTCGGATAATGTCACACCCTTCGATCTTGAAAAAGACAACACTGCGATCGGCAACAATGCATTCACTGGTATAAACACGTTTACATCTACGATGTACGTTGATCAGATTATATCAAATATTTCGAATGGTGTAACAAACGCTGTTCCTTATGTTTCTATTTCTCCCGGTAACATTTCCGTCGTAAACGTTGACAATGTTGAAGGTCCACAATTCAATCTGGCCTCGCCCAATCCTGCAAGTCCTAATTTTGTTTCGGTCACCTTTGCCGATCCTGAAGTATTATTCGACTTTTTTGCAAGTCCTAGCAGCGGAAATCCGGGTATCAATGGAGCGGGAGGTCCCGGTCTTGTAAGATCAGGTTCTGTGCCACGAGGCACGATGACATTTACACCATCGACTGATATTTCTGGTGAAAACACCGTCTATCATACCGGCAATCTGTTGCCGATTATCCAAAATCCCGATAGTGGTAGTCTTCAGACAATCGCTGGCAGTCTTGCTTTATCAAATAGCGGAATCTTGACAGTTAGTGGAGCAATCGTCGGCAACGGTGGTGGACAGTTCACTGCACCTCTTACCGTGGGTGGCAATGAAGTCTTCACGATCACTGGTGGTACAATTACAGGCGCCGTGACTATCAATTCCTATTTGAATGTGACTGGCGGCGCTAAAGTCACCAGTGGTTTTTTTGCTGATGGTATTACATCATCGGGTGGTTATGTAAATCTTGGTTCAACTGGTGACGGAAATCTTATTCCACAAGTTGGCTTTTATACTACTGCTGGCTATGGTGTCGCAAATCTTTTTGCTGATTTGAGTTCAACTTCTTCATACAACATTGGTTTGAGTTTTAATAATTCAAATTTGGTTGGTGCTGGTGCAGCTACCCAAACTGGTATTTGGTATATGACATCAGATGGAGACGTTTATAATACTCGCAATCTAACAGCACAAGCTGATATTGCTACTAATACTGGCAGCGTGCTTGCGCCGCTTGGTGTTTTTGCTGGTGGAGGTTTTTATTCATTATCACAAAGTACCGGAGAACTAGCATCGGTTTATTTTGGTCTTTATGGTGGTGGATCGAATGTTAATACGATTACCGGTTTTACGGCTCAGATTAGCTCTTACAACAATACATTGGTATTTATCGCTGGGGGCGGCTCAGCGACCGGACAGGTTCTCAACGGTATGGTGTTGGATGCTGAAGGCGATTTGACACTCTATACCTCATCCACTGGTGCTGGTAATTTCTATACCCAAAATGGTAGCTTCAATACTACAAATGGTGGTTTTACTTCACAAAACGGTGGAAATTTCGCAACAACATCCGGCAATTTTACATCAAGTTCAGGAAATTTTTCAACTGCTACTGGCGCAATGTATGCTACCGCCTTCAATACATCGTCAGACGCTCGTTTAAAAACAAATATTACCAACATTGATAATGCACTTGAGCTTGTCGCGCAATTACGAGGCGTTCGCTATACGCGCAAAGACAGTAAAGATAATAGTCCCGAGATCGGCGTTATCGCCCAAGAGGTCAAAGAGGTTGTCCCAGAGCTAGTGTCTGAAAATGAAGATGGTATGTTGGTGATGGCTTATGGCAATGCGCTGGCGCTGTGCATCAATGCCATTAATGAGCTTCGTGCTCGCGTCGAACAGCTTGAAGCAAAAGCTTAAACAGGAATTAACATCATGACCACTAATTTTACGCCACCACCGGTTTATCCTGAGGCACCAAAGCAGGTAGCGTCCCTACCACAAAACGTCGCAGACCATAAGACTAATATGGCAGCGGTCGTGGTTGGCATGGTCAATGCGGTAGCAGCCTTGAAGGATTCTTTTCGTCAACCAGTTAACCTAAGTAATAGCGTCAGCACCGGCAATTCGGCACCATCGTCAAACTCGATTGGATAATCAAATCGATCGATTTGTCCCAGCCGACGAAACAAGTTAGGCAACCTGAGAGAGAAACCTTCGTCTCGCTTACTCGTTATAAACGAAGTTCGGCTATCCGGGTTTTAGTTCGGATCATTTTCTCGAACCTGTAATAGGGGCGCATAGACTGTCATAGATCGTTGATAAGATTGGATAAACTCTTAGGATTGGATTGTTTCACGGACAAAATCTCTCGGAATTTATCGTCTTATTAACGAGTTCTCCAAAATAAAGGGTTTACGATCAGGCTTTAGATGTTTACACCTTGGCGTGCCGGTCAAAATCGTTTCCTCAGGAGGCTATGAAAGTGAATGCAAGCTCTTTTCGTCTAACCTTCAATCTCCCGGCCGAAAACTACTTCTTTGAAGGAGAAGACATTACCGGGATGCAGATCAAGATCGAGAATGATGTGATCTTTTTCAGACCGGTTCGCACTGAAGATCAGGGATCACCGTCATTCGACGATGGATTGATCGGCGAAGTTTCCCTCATTCCCCGACCGCGCGGCGGCAAGGAAGCAGTGATTGAGGGTGATCAGAGCGATGAGCTTATGCGCGTCCTGTGTAAGGATGCTTCACTCAAGTTTCCTTTTTTCATTGTCAAGCGGGCACGAGGTGAACAGAGTGGCTGGATCACCATCGAGCATTTTGGTGAACCGGATTCACCGCCGAAATTCACGCCCCACATGCGAGTGTGGTTTCCTCGCAACAGGATCGAAAATGGCTTTAAGGCGCCGTTGAACGATGATATCAAGGAAGTCCTTGGGGATTTTGTCGATACTGTTCGCGGTGCTCGGGAAGTCATCGCGCATTATGAATCCGATCGGCGCATTGGTCGTCCGCCGAGAGAAGTTCTTGAATCCCGGATCATTCTGGACAATTTTCGCGATCTCGTAAACGAAGTGATGCCCAATTCCAATATTGCCGAGATCGTCCAGCCTGTTCAGGCGGCGACCGCCATGTTGGTCGAGTTCATCAAGACCTATGGTACCGATGAAGCGTTGATGGGTGATGTCAAACCCACAACCATACATACTTTCATCGAGCGTGGACCACCAAAGATCGAAAAGCCGATAATCGATGGTAAGTCTATTTCAAGAAAGGTCGTCCCTAAGAAGCGCGGGGAGCAGCAGCAGCGCAAAGTTCGTCGCGCGTAAAACACAAAATCTATGTGACCAACTCAGAGGGTGTGCAAAACGCGCACCCTTTTTTGTTGTCAAAAATAGGTAGAAAATCTAGACTCACGATATGCACGCAGACGCACACTTCATCTTAGAAGCCTATATTGCTGCCATCAGAAGCAAAGACAAGCGAACTCAGGTTGGCGCCTGTATTGTTGATCCTGATGGAGTGATTCGCAGCAAAGGCTATAATGGTCCTTGTCGTGGTGAAAACGATAATGATGATAGCATTTACGAAAACCCGTTCAAAACCTTGCTTTTTGAACATGCTGAAAGAAATGCGATCTATAATCTAGCTCGCGTCGGCGTGTCTGGCATTGGTTGTCGTATGTATGCAACCAAACATCCCTGTGTTGAATGTGCAAGAGGTATTATCCAAAGTGGAATAGCGGAAATAATTTTACATAAACAAGCACCCAATGCTTTGACACTGGATCATTCTCAACAACAAGCAGCTACCTTGTTAGCAAGAATTGGATTACCGGTGCGTTGGTGGTCTGGAAAAATACCAAGTTTGAATATTCTGGATGACGGCGTTTCATATCCATTTTGTGATGATAGCTAAATATGGGAGAAATACCGGGATTCCCGAAAAAACTATGATCGATCTCGAAAAACTAGAAGATTCATCTCATCTACTAGAGATTCTTATCACTTGTGAAGATATCCTCGATAGCATGGATATGTACGTTTATCCAAACTGGTTTGAAGGTGAGGTAATCGAAGGCCCAATAGTGCGCCGTCATTGGGTCTCTGTCTCGCTGCTGTATCCACACGACAAGATGCCCGATCCACGCGCTGCCCTGCGCCTTCTCAAGCATAACGTCATGGTTGAGTTTAACAAAGTACGGCAGAATGGCAAAGAATTTCATCCATTGGTTGACCAAAAAACCCAGCCAATCGAATCACCATCCGATCAAGCCGCTGACGATCGCAAACCGGATCGTTGGTTCTGGATGATCAAGCTGAACTTTCCGCGTCGTCTTATGGATCAAATGGGTAGTGATCTTGATTTTTATTCAGACGAAGTGGATGTCGAAAATGTCGAAGATGCCAAGGACACTGGTATTGATAATGAGAGCGCCTACAGCAGCGATGAACAAGAACCGCTAGGAGGTTCTGGCGGAGCACCCGGAGCGGGTGCCGAAGGTTCTGAGGAACAGCCGTTCCCACCGGGCGCTGGGGGCATGTGATGAGCCATAGCACTCGTCATACCCATACGGGTCTCAGCAGTCTCAAAGACGCTTCCAAGCCCTTTTCTAAGCCCGTTTTTAAGCACCTAAGAGAAGGTATGCGGGCGGGTGATCTGGCTGATCTTTTGCTGCCTCTGATCTCCGTCGATGAATATGTCAGTACTGTTGACAAAAATGCAGTGACAATCGGCTTCTATGTTCACGATCAAGATGCCGCGAACGACCTTAATCGATTTTTGCAAAAATCATCGGTCTCAATCCTAAGCAGTGAAGTATCGCCTGCACCGGATCAGCATGGATACTTTCTGGTATTCATTGAACTTATGGATAATGAAGGTCTTACAAAGAATTTAGAAGATATTCTGCAAGAAATCGAACCGTTGTGCGATATCGACAACTGGAAAATGCACGTCAGAAAGACTGACGGGGCTGTCCCATTTACTGCAAAGAACTTTAGTCAGGCACTTCAACGTGCGCGTGCCACAGACGAGGAAAAAGTTCTTGAGTTTCTAACTCCTAGTCTCTTGAGCGATGCATCGATTGTCAATGGGAATCTTCACATCGAAACGGCGACAGGTCAACAGCGAGACTACCGCGTCGTCGCCTTCGCACCGATCACAGATATAGCTAAAAAATATAAAATATTCGAAAAAGCACTCGGAATTAGTATACCGCAGGTTGTGCGTTCCATTCAGGTCACTACTATGCTAGGAGAAGGATGGTTGGTGAATGAAATCGACGATTACATATTGTTACAACACGAGTGTACGAATCATTGCCTTCTTCTGTCAGAAAGCGTATAGTCTCTCCCTCCCAATTGATGCGCTTGAGTTCCATCACGTTTTATTGAGTTCAGACCGAGAAAGCTAACCTATGTTACTGCGCATCTCTCGCCTTTCAGACTTTGTACTGTCAACAATCGTATACACACATGTCAAAAAGTGCGCGATCACTTAGCTAAGCAGTTGATTGACCGAATATTTTGTGTCTTGATTTAGATCGGAGGCTGTTTGATTCGCATCAATAAAAAATGTGTATATGTGAGGAACGGTGAGTACCATATCTGATATTCCTTCTACGTGGCGGCGTGCGTGTTTAGGTCCTTCGCTAAACTATCCCCTCTCAATACTTAAGGGATACGGGCAACTTCCCACGGACAAAATAGCAGTCTTTCTGGTCTGGTATGATGGTTTCAATGTGTCAGCAAAACGTGCATGGTTAGCTGAGAATTTCTCAACGCCTCCAAAGCTGTACACCAGATTTGTCTGGCAAAGTTATGCTTTTCAGACGAGTAAGCAGTTTACCGGGCTGGTGTTCAGCTTTACAAATGACTATGACGCAATGTTGTTCAAGCTTAGATGGCTGCATCAGCCTGACTGATTCACAAAAGTGATTATTGAGACATTTACCATGTACAGAGACAGTTTCAAAACTGTCTAAATAAAACCGCATCTTCGAAAGACGATTCGGTGGACGGTATTATTAGCAGCCTTTTGGGACTTCTTCTCAGTGGTAGCCCGCACGCAATCAGTGCGATACTCATCTTGTTTATTGTTTTATTGCTATTTGATCGTCGTCGATTAATCGACGAGATAGCCAAGAAAGAAGAAAAAATCGATCATATTATTGACGATTATTACAAGGGTAATGTCACGCTGGCTGATGCCTTGAATTCTTTAAAGTCAGTATTATCTGAAATTCGCTCGAAAATATAAAAATAAAGAGAGATAAGGTTAAGCTTGTCTTTCTAAATAGTTTTGTTGATTTAACGAGGCGTATTTATGGTTTGGCCTTTTAATAGTAGCAAGCGTGAACTAGAACGCGAAGAAGATCGCCGTGTAAAAATTGCTGCAAGTCAACAAGCTTTATTGGAAGCAGCTACCACCACGGCAGACGCAGCACAGCATGTCACATCCAAATTAAGGCAGCACCTTGAGGATAGCATACGCCAGTTCGAATCTACTGCGCGCCTTATCTCTGATGCTTTGATTGTCTGCGATAGTGCTGGTCAAGTGATTGCTTTTAACCCAGCAGCAGAGATCATTTTTGCCATTTCTAGTAAAGATATTGAATCAGCTTTTGTTGGTAAACTGTTCCGTATTAACAGTCAACCAGTGTCTGATATAGAAATGCTGTGGAAACATATCGAAAATGGTTCTGATGAAGGTAATAATCCAATACTTAGTGGCTATAGAGGTAGTGATGAAAGTTTTTTCATAGATGCTTCGCTTACACGTTTGGGTAAAGAAGATGGTACCACTCTTATTTTGCTTCTTGTTCGAGACCTGTCTGATCATATAGAATCAAAAAAACTTGTCGCCGTTCACGAACAGCGTTTTCAAAGTCTGTTTAATTTCAGCTTTGATGGTATTCTAATCATTCAAGATGCTCATATTGTTGCTGCGAATAAAGCCGTTGCTCAAACTTTCGATGTGGAACCTGCTGATTTGTTGAGTATGACGACCAGTAAGCTTTTTCGTGAAAATATTCCTGTATCAACAGGAGAAAATACAATTGACGAGGGAAATCTGCATCTACTCTTCAGTTCAACGGATATTACATGGAATGGCAATCCCGCTCACTTGGTGACAGTCAAGGACGTATCTCAGCTTCATCAGCTAAGACAAGCCGTCAAAGGTACTGATAGCGGTCGAGACATGATTTGCGTCTTTGACAAAGACTTTAAGATAACCTTCGCCAATTCGTATTTCAGTGAATATTATAACTGCCCAAATCCCGTAGGACAGGATATGCGCGATTTGTTGCCACCCTCAGATCGTGACACGTTCAGTCTCAAGATGCTGACCATGACCCCGGAAAATGCTACCATGCGAAATCAAGTTCAGCATATGCCAACTTTTGGACCACCACGTTTTCTAGACTGGATTGATCATGCCGTATTTGATGAAAATGGCAATATTATAGAGTATCAACGTACCGGAAAAGATATTACGTCAATCTTAACGAGCTTGATGAATAGAAGCTTGCCGACGACCAAACAGCCAGAACAAAA
>Ga0116226_10002522_pt1 | contig 15992 bp, 10 predicted proteins | sample S1TSphfallax_FD_89692 | JGI IMG/M metagenome (GOLD analysis project Ga0116226, IMG submission 89692) | Host-associated microbial communities from peat moss isolated from Minnesota, USA - S1T2_Fa - Sphagnum fallax MG | ecosystem: Host-associated > Plants > Peat moss > Unclassified | place: USA...
CCCTTCTTTTGCCCATAACTTGGGCGACAGATGTCCAAATGGTCAATGCGAGGCCATTTTCGATATCTACGCTTCAAGAACTTTCCAATGACACCAAGAACACTTCAATGCAAGGTGTTTTGAGCTTTGCTGTCGAACCCTAAACATTCGGGAGTCCCGGAGGACTCCAAATCCCCAATTTTGGAAGTGTTGGGCTTCATCCCCACACTTGGCCAAAGTGGGGTTGCGACATGCAACCTTTGTTGCATGATGGGGAATGTATAGATGGTTGTGTTGCATCTAAACTTGAACTGCATTTACAACAAACTCTTCCTTTGTTATGCCTTGAACCTTATAAATACCTAAAAAACAACCAAATTAAACCTTAACACCACTAGAAAAGAAGGTGATGGCAATAAACTAGCATCACTTTCTTCGTTGGAACACCACCACAGAAGAAGATGATGGTGCATTGTTGCATCGTCATCTTCTTCTTTTCAAACAAAGAAAAACGCAATGGTAATTTGTTGCCATCACCTTCTTTGCTGCAACAACACCAAAGAAGAAGACAATAATGCATTGTTGTCATTTTCTTCTTCTTTAACACAGAGTAGAAGGCAACAACAACTTGCCATCGCCTTTGTTGTTACAACAACACCACATAAGAAGATGACGACAATGATAACGCATTGTCATTATCTTTTCTTATTTACAACACCACCATAGAAAAAGAAGACAACAATGTGTCGTCGTCTTCTTCTTCTTAAACACAAAAAAGACAAAACACATAAGAAAACAATAGAAAAAAACCAAGAGAAGGGAGGGAACTTATCTTCAAACTCCTGTTTTGCCCTCTCACTTTTGGTTCCTGCTTTTGCCCTTATGTTTCAAGCGCTTTATCCTAGCTACCATTTTTGCCCTCTCACTTTGGGCTCATAGTTCTTCCCTCCCTCTTTTGCCCTCCTACTTCAAGCTCTCCCAAGCTCTAATGATGGAATGAGAGCAAAACAAGGTGAACTAGTAGGTAGGAGGGGAAAATTTTGGGATGACAACAAGCTTGTTATTGTCGCCTTCTTTGCAAGAAAAAATATAAAATAATAATAAAAAAAAACAACAGCACATTTATTTCATCGCCTTCTTCACTTCAAATAGAGACAAATGAATGAAAGAAGAAGACAATGGCATCTTCTTCTCAAACAAAAAAAACAAAAAAACAGAGAAAAAATTATCATAGAGAAGAAAAAAATGTAGAGAAAGGAAAGAGCTTACCTTTCCTTTGAGATGAAATGCTCCTCTTGCCTTCTCCTTTCCACATCCCTTCAGTGTTGAACTCTCCACCTTCCTCAAGCCTTGTGACTCACGTTTCCTCAAAGCTCTATGTTATTCAAGCTCTTGAGCTTTCCTGAACTCCCAAGATGGAATGAGTGGCAAAGGAGGTGAAGGAGGTAGGAGGGGGGAGGTAGGTAGAGGGAAGCAGGAGGGGGGGGAAGTAAGTAGGAGGGGAAAATTTTGGGGCAAAGAAAGGGGTTGAAAAATCCTTGGGCACAAGAAGAGGATGTGATTTTGGTTCATCCCCAAAATGGCTTGAATGGCCTCATCCAAAACTAGTGCACTAGTGGCTGCTGGTTCACTCCAGCAAGCATGTTGCACTTCTTGCATCTCATGGAAGTATAGTGATGGTCAGGGATAGACGCTTAACACCACAAATGTCATTAAATGTAATGGAAGGGAAATTGCATTTCATGGGTCATAAGTTCCAAACTACATTTCTTATGATGGGTGAAAATTAGTGTTGAATCTTGATAAGATAAACCACAACAATACATTGAATATAATGTACCATCCCTTTTTTTGGATGATTCTTGCTTTGTAAAGAATGTTCTTATCTACCATGTAAAAAATGTAAAATTTGGGCTCGTTTTACACTAGCAATCAAATTTGGTGCCAACTTTGAGAGGCTTGTTGTTTGGCCCCAAGTTAGTAATAACTACTAGAATATTGACCTTCAAGATATTAACAAATGCTGGAACATTAGCTCCAAGGGTTGCAAAGTGGCTTCCCAAATTCAACTGTATCCTTTATTTAGCCTTGGGGGAATATAAGGCCATAAAGTTCAGCATTTATTACTAGCTTAGGGCAAATTAAATATTTTTTAAAAATTTTAACCTTGAGTCCTAGTTTAAAGCCCTTGGGACTGATTTCAACTTTGCACCAATAGGAATGCTTGATTTGCGTTCAACATTTGCCCTAACTTTTAGTATAAAGAAGGCCTGAATCACATTATGCATTATTGGTGCCCTTAAACTTGATCTTTTAAGTTTTTATGCATCTTGGTCAACTTCCATAGATTTTTTTGGATATTAACTTTGAAAGACAAGGGTGACACAATTGGCAATAATCAATTCTCCAAACAACAAAATGGTTGGAATGAACCAACAACCACCAGTGCACCAGTTCAGGATGAAGTAGTTCAAGCCATTTTGTGGATGAACCAAAAACACATCATCTTCCCCTGCTTAGGGATTTTTCAGCCCCTTCTCTGCCCCAAAATTTTCCCCTCCTACCTACCTCCCCCCTCTTACTGCCCTCACTTCATTTCCTGTTGACTCCATCTCTAAAGCTCAAGAAAGCTTTCGAACTTTATTAACATAGAAGTTTGAAGAAATTTGAGACACAAGGCTTTAAGAAGCTAGAGAGCTCAACATTAAAGGGACATGTAAAGGAATAGGCAAGAGGAATGCTTTATCCCAAATGTAGAAGCTAGACAAGAAAGGTCAGCTCCCTCCCTTCCTTGCATTTTTTTTTTCTCTATGGTCTTTTTTTTCTCTGTGTTTATTTATTTATTTGCTTCAGAAAAAGAAGATGCGATCATCTTCTTCTTTCATTTTTTTGTTTATGTTTGAAACGAAAAAGGCCAAAACACAAGCGTGATGTTGCCTTTTTTTTCTTCTATTTTTTGTTGCGAACAAGCTTGTTGTCATCCCAAAATTTTCCCTTCCTACCTACCTCCCCCTCCTATCTTTTATTATGCTAATGTTGTAACAAAGAAGGCAATGACAACAAGTTGTTGTTGCCTCCTTTTCTATGTTTGAGAAAAAGAAAACAACAATAATGTGTTGTTGTCTTCTTTTGTGGTGGTGTTGCAAAGAAGAAGGCGATGGCAACAATTACCATCACCTTCTTTTGCGGCAAGAAGAAGGCCATAGCAATTGCCGACACCTTTTTTATGGGGGGTGTTATAAAGAAGAAGAAGGTGATGGTAGCTACCATCACCTTGTTCTGTGGTAGGTGTTGTAGAGAAGAAGAAGAAGTTGATGATAGTTGTTATTGCCTTCTCTTGAGGGGGGGGTGTTGCAGAGAAGTAGATGGCAACAAAAATTATTATCACCTTCTTTTGTGGTGGGTGTTGTAAAGAAGAAGAAGGCAACGACAACAATTGTTGTTGCCTTCTTCTATGGTGGTGTTGCAACGACGAAGGCGATGGCATTTATTGTTGTTGCCTTCTTTTGTGTATTTGAGAAGAAGAAGAAGACAACGATAGCTTCCATCACCTTCTTCAATGGCTTTGTTGCAAAAAAAAGTGACGACAAGTGTCGTAGCCCTTTTCAATGGTTTTGTTCCAAAGAAGGTGACGGCAACAATGTCATCGCCTTCTTCTATGATGGTGGTGCTGTGAAGAAGATGATAGTAGTAAGCTACAATCGCTTTCTTCCTTTTTTTATTTTTCTTGTTCTTTGGTCTTTTTGGTCTAGTTCATTAAAATTGAAAATTAATAATGAAATGGTGGTTTTTCTTAATGTTGAAAGTTGTTGCTAAAAGAAAGAGATTAAAGAAAGGTGGCGAATTGGAAGCTTAGAAGCAAAATGTTGCTTCATTAGAATAGACAATTGGGAACCAAAATGTTGCTCCATCAAAATCAAAACTTAGGGAGCAAAATGTTGTTCCATCATAATTGAGACCTAGGGAGCAAAATGTTATTCCATTAAAACTGGGAATTGATGAATCAAGTAATTTATGTGGCTTAGAGTTGACAATGGTGAAAGTCTACAATTCAAATGATGACATCACTCCTAATACATATTGGGAATTTTGATTGACAATTTTTGGGTTAGATTATTTTAAATTTACTTACATTAGATTAAATGTAGAAAAAAAAATTGTACAAGTTTTTCAAAATTTAATTATATGCACAGCTTCCATCATTTGATGGAAGTTGTGGGGTTTTTTTTGTTAAAATGTTTTTATTGCACTACTTGAAAATAATTAAAGTTTGCAAGAGTTAAATCTAATTTTGTGATTTTATGTTTTGCAATACTTGCATTTTGTTTTTTTGAACTTTTTGTGTAAGGTTTTAGGGTTAGGGTTTTTTTTAATACAAAGTAATGATTTTTTTTAATATACTTTTTGGTTTAGGTCTGGAACTTGAAACCAACCAGGCCTCTTAGCCACTGACACCCCCTTGTCCACCTAATATGACTTGGAAGGACAAAGAATGGATGAAGGTTGGGTCGAAATGGAAGTGTAAAGTTGACACTTGCATTGTTACATATTGTGCCAAATGGTTGTTGACCAAACATTTTAAGGAGGTGCATGGCTTGGTGCTAGAAAAGGCCAAACCTGGGAGGCTTTCAACTTTTGAAAGAGGTTTTGGACATCAAGACCATGCTAAAATGAATGCTCACATCTTGGGAAATGCCATGGTCGTGCAAAGGCAGTATGATCAAAAGGTTGCTAATCATGCTCATGCCAAAACCTAGTGTGAATGGGATAAACTGGTAATTGTTGCAAAATATTGTCCACCATTGCCAAAACCAACTTTGGTCAAATTAACTTCAAAGTAATTATTGCAAGTTTTGGGTTTTAATGCCTGGGGCGTGGGAAACGTGCTTTGAGATGCAACACCATGGATGGATAAAGATGAAAATTTATAAAAAAATGATTCAATTGACCTATTCTACATATACACGATGATTGAAGATGACATGGCTTGTCAAAAATTGATTGATCTATTGGATTTCCATCAAGTTAAAATGATTCATGGAAAGTAACAAACAATAATAATCAATGTTTATTGTTTTCCTATAATTTTGTTTTCATCCAAGGTGTGTTAAGGTTTAATTTGGTGGTTTTTGGTGTTTAAAGGGTTCAAGACATAACAAAGGAAGAGTTTGTTGCAAATGCAATTTAGGTTTAGATGCAATGCCACCATCTATACATTGCTCGCCATGTAGTAAGGGCTACAAATGTAGTTGCTACTTACCGAGCTAAACACAAAATTGTAGATAATGACATGGTTTAGGGTTTCCATTTTATATAGTTAGGTAGATTTTTTTAGCACTTCCATTTTTTGGACTACCCAATTTTTGAACTTTGCTCCTTTGATATATTATGAAAAACCTTTTTTTTCATTAGGTTCTTTAATGATTTTTGATCCACCCATTTTTATACATCTTTTGTCTATAATATTTTCTTCTAGTCACATTTATTTGATGGGTATATGGTTAATGATATATGTCTTCATTTTCATAATCTTCTTAGTACTTTAAATGTAAAAATCAAAACTTAAATAGGCCCATATGAATAGCTAACATTAATTTGTCTAAGGTTTATAAAGATCAAAATGAACATTGTGTAATACCTACATCGAATGTAATGAGACTCACATCACCCAAAAATTTAAAAATAATACCCACATTTTAAACCTGCAATACCTACATCATTTTCTATTCTAAATTCCATAAGGCCATTCATTGCAATACCCAAATATAGGTCCCATAATAATCATTGGTTTTTATATTCATTGCAATACATATAGTTTTGTAAATATTTGATGATTTCAGGCATCTTTAGCAATACCCACATATAGGCTTCCAATGTAATATTTAACAGACTCATATGACATAATAATCTAATCTAAGTATCAACAAATAATGTCATAATCAAAGAATTATTAAAATTCCTCTAGATAATGGAAATGATTGATTATCATATTTAAACAATCAATTATTTTTTAATATTAATTAAATGGTTATTTGGTTGAACCTTAATTACCAGATAATTAAAATTTAGATTTAAAAATAAATTTAATAATTTGAAGTTAATTTGTTATATTAATTTTTAAAAATTAGGTCGATAAATTATTCAAATCATTATGTTAGATCATTATTCATGAAAATTAAAAGTCATAAAATTAATTGAGAATAATAATTAATTTAGGTATATAAAAAGACATATTTTCGGTACCCAAACCACTTAATAATTATTTTGAAATGATTTTACATGCGAAAATTACATTTAAGGTTGGGTCTTCACATAAGATTTGCCTCAATCACGTATGGATTATTTCAGAACGAACTTGCATGTAAGTATTACATCTAAGCCTTGGTCTTTAGTCAAAGGCGCCACCTAAATTACATATTGGGTACTTCGAAACAACCTTACATGTGGGTATTGCATTTAAGGTTAGGCTTTCACTTAAGGTTTTACCTAAATCACCTATGGGTTATTTTGAAATGAACTTCAATATGGCTATTCCATTTAGGGTTAGGGTTTCATATATTTTTCCATATTCACACACATACTTATTTTCAACAACTAAAAATTTGGCCTTAATTTTTTAAATAATTATATAAAATTTGTAACAAAACACATTAGAAGGTATGTCTCTTACCATTTGTTAATATTTCCAAGCTAATTTTTTTCACTTTTTTTATAAAATATATATTGTGTTGTTTTGCATATAAAATTTCCCCCCAAAATGCACCTTACATTTATTTTAATTGCTGTAGATTTGTAAAAAAAACTGTTAATTAATTTATATGTCCCAAACTCTAAACTTGAATCATAATCCAATAGTATATATTTGTAACGATTATTTGAAAAAATGTGCTTTCTTTTTAATAAGATTTTTTAGTTCAAACTTAATATGTTATAATCTAATAAGGAATAAACATTAAACTATCATAAATGCTTATTATGCTTACGTGGCCTAGGTTGATAAACTACCTACATAATCCTAGTGATGACATTCTTTATTTTGCACATTAAAATTCTTTAAAATTCTTCATTTAGCACCTTGTCATAACATTCTTTACTCGCGAATGTTTACCAAATTACAGTGGTTGATCTATAAATTTTTTTAAAATTCTTTAAAATTCTTGCTTCTTTGGGCTTCCATAACATTCTCGCACCAAGAATGTCATAACTATGTACATAATTAGTAGGTTTACCTAGTAAGTTCAACCACCTTGAATACCTACCTAGACCATTTAATATATTAACCTAAAAGGCCTACATTAGTGAATACATTACATACATTATGTAGGTAGCCTACTATGTACTTAGTTAGGTTACTTAACAAGTAGCTTACTAACCTATTATTTATGTTTAGGCTAGGTTGTCTAGCTTGGTCAATGTTGACCCTTTAGTCAATTTAACAACCTTAGCGATGAGGTTTTGTTGAAGCTAATAATTTGTCAAAACTACGAATTCTTGGTTGTTTTTTTATGAATAGTATTGTGTTTCTTAGATAGTCAAATCATGTTTCACTTTCTGAAGGTGTTGGAAACATTACATAACAACTTGGCCCTCTCAAAGCGTCCAAATCCACACAAACTTTAACATGGTTTCCAAGAGCTTATGAACATTTTCATACCTAGCTATTAATATTTTGGAATTTTTAAATTTGCAATAGAAACAAAATTCATTAAAAAAATTGCAATATACGTAACCATGTGTTAATATATATTATTTTAAATAAATATGAAGATATTATATGTATTGAAATGAATCAACAATATATTTGGACCAATATTTAAACCAATATTATACATCATAAAAAATAAAATTTACATAAGGACTTGTGTTACATATGTATAAAATATAAAATGTTTCTGACCCACGATATGATTATTTGAACCAATAAATTATTTACTATACATTAAGAAATTATTAAATAAATTTCCGGCAAACATATGATTAATATATGGGAAAAATCATTTTTATTATTATGTGAAATATAAGAAAAAATAGAAAATCATGTGCTTCGAATTTTTTAAAAACATGGTTTAAAATCTTATTAAATCAAAAACTTTACATATATATATTTTAAAATGATTTTACAGCTTTAAAAGGGGGAAAAAAATAATATGAACATGTTTGAAATTTCAAGCATGAATTTTTAATTTTTTGATCTTGAGAAATTGTGTATTGCATTTAGGGTTGGGTTTTCACATAAGGTTTATTTCTTACCTTTGTGTGATCTCTCCAACCTAATTTTTCCAATTTCTTTGACGAAGATATATAACAAAATTGTATTGTTTCACATATGTCTAAACCCTAGAAATTTCCGCCAATTTAATTTATGATTAAAAAATTATTTAACATACTTAATGAACTATCAAAAAAAAATCATATAATTAAATAATTAATAGACAAGTATTTTGGATAACTTAAATGATTAATTATTAAGAATTAGATAATCTTTTATTTATTTAAAAAAATTAACTTATCATTTGGTTAACTTTATTTACTTAGATAATAAAAAGTTGGATCTAAAAATCAAATTGATTAATTTGATATTTGATTAATTAACTTAATTATATTTTTATTTTAATAAATTATTGAAATCGCTATTTAATATAATTAATCCACGTTATAGATTGTAAGTTCAACTTTTCCATGAAAAATTCTTGCACCAAGATAAGCTTGATCACAATTGTCATTGTACTATATGTTCCACAAACAATACAACCTTTTTTCAATTTCATTGAAACAAAGTATGAATCACGGAACTCCTAATCAACAACCCCAACCTCTATACACACCTTCATTAACAAACTATTTTGAAATTAGCTAATTATTGTGGAGTGACCCAACATGCGAGTATTGCATTTATGGTAGGATCTTCATTTAAAGAGGCGTTATTTTCAAGTGACCTTGAATACAGGTATTACATATAGGGTTTGTCCATTAGACTCAGAAGCATATCTTCATAGGTCATCTACAACTAGGAAATTTTTTTAAACCATGAAGTGTCAAATGTTGGAAACTTTGACCTGGCCCATATAGGTACCTGGGTGTTTTTTGTTTTTTTACATAACTATGGGATCTCTATATATGTGGAACTGTATGAGCTTTCTGTTGTGTAGGTAGCCGGACTTTGCAGCACTGGAATGACTTGGTGCATTGTTTTGATATAGATGGTGGTGGAACCTGCATCAGCCATGCAACTTGCAGGCAACAACTTCCGCAAATTAGAGGATTGTAACCATATAGATGTATGCAAGCCAGTTAACACAAAGCATCCAAGCTACTCCATCCTTGTCAACATTCTCAGAAACTCTAGGCAAGGTAAAAAACTACAAGCCAGTTAGCAAACAACATCCAAGCTACTCCATCCATGTGGACATTCTCAGAACCTCTAGGCAAGGTACACAACCACAAGAAGTGTTTAGAGAATGTCATGCACAAGCTGCTGTAGTACGGATGCATTGATGAGGTTGGAGGTAGTTGGATGCCGCAAGGCGACATGGTGATCTCTTGGAAGGTTGTAATTCCAGTGTTGGGAAGTGTGAGCAGAACAGTAGGCTGGTGAATCATGTCAATAATGAAAAGGCATTGCAAGACACACTGACTTTTGCGAGGATCCAGAGTGCGTGTGCTGGTGTGATAGTACTTCAATGGATGTTCATGAACAGCCCAGTCAAAATGGTTTGCAAGTTAAATGTCTTTGTGGGGCACTCTGGAGTCGCCCTGTTGACTTCACACCCAAAATCCTAGAGCCTAAAATATCCGTAAGTACTATTTCCAGTTTGGGTCTGTTCTCATCTAGATACTACTATCCAATGCTACAGACCGTGGGTTTATATTGCTATTTGCTTCTAGACAGGGGCCCATTCAACATATATTTGTGGGAAGTTTGTGTATATATATACTGAGACTCTCACTTTCCAAGAGTTATCTTATGAATTTGGCACTTGAATTTTTTGATTCTTCCACACACTTGTACAGTTGCTGCTGATGAAATTCCAAACTGTGCATTACAACAGAATATGTTTTCTAGAGTACAGCAGTAGGCCTTGGTTCATGATACGTGTGAGGTAACTTTGTTGTTTTATCCATTCAAGATAAAATATATACAGTATATAACTACGGGAACATATTGTCACGCACTAATGTCAAACTATGGTATATACCACACATATTTTACATTGAAATGGATAAAGCCACAAAATTTACCTCACATTTGTTAGGAGCCAAGGCTACTGACCGTAGGAAAAGCCACATACTATGGTTGTAGAGGTAGTTATTCTCATGCTGATTTGTTGATGTCTTTCTTGAAAATATGGTCTTTTATCTAGGTCCATAATGTAGATATATGAGCACCCTGACTACATGTTATGTTCCTATGCCTTTACATCAAGCCACACTTCATTTGTGCATAGAGAATTCTAGAACTTAATAGAGAGGCACAACGCCAAGGTGGTTGCATGAAATACAGATGTGAGAGATGCCACAACGTGTTGGCATGGATCAAAATTATTAGGGTCACCAAACATGGATGATATCTGAAATGCTTCCTCTGAAATAGTGCATTCTGTTTGCTAGTTTGGCAAGCCTTACAATACAATCGTCCAAAAGCTTCACCTTTTACCTCACAAATAGCTTGCATGGAGGGAGAGAAATTCTATTACTATATAGAAATCTTCAAGTGTTTGTGACTCGTATTAAGCAACAGCAGCCATATCATATGTTCTAAACATATTAGTGAACGACAGGGCTCAAGCTTTGGAGCACATTTATATGTGATAAGTAGAATCAAATCCTTCCTTTGGACACATGATCCTGCAACAGAAACTATGGATTTGTGAAAGGACAGCTTCCAAAGGGTTTTGCTGTATGGTTCTCTTCCCACATGCATACTTATGTATTGGCAACAAAACTAAGAATGAACTCTTTGAAAATACCTGTAGAAACAGCACAAGTAGAAATAATTTCTTGAACCAGGGCTCTGATCCAGACTCCCTTCTTTACTTGCCATGTGAAATTGATTGCTGATCCCTACTTGTGGACTTGAATTTTCTAGGTTTCTCTCTTCTTGTAACTCTGATAGGATTCTTGCCCATGGACAGTTTTTGCTAGCTGCCCTCTGGAGGAGAGCTAGCATATTCAATTTTGCTTCATAAATTGCCAATCTTATTGAAGAGCTCTTTGGATGTGAAGACTCTAGTGAGATGCAAAGGTTTTTTTGTTTTCGATTGCAAGTTCTTATTTTAGCAAAGCTGATGGTTGGTAGATAGTGGATTCGAAATGTGACCATGTATGTAAGGCCTGGAGTTGCAATCTAACATTTCTTTCTATACATATGTTTCATTTCTTGCCGTTCATGACACGATTCTTAGATACATAACATTACAATAGTTCAATAGTTTGTATGTAGTAAGTTACAATCAAGAGACATTCATAGAAAGACACAACTCTTCTAGACCTTTAGATACTAAGGTTGTGTTCCTTCATTAAGTATAAAAAGAGAAGGTTTTATCAATAAAATTCAATTCATTTTCCTTTACTTTACTTTTCCAACATGGTATCAGAGCTGAGATATTTAAAATAATAAAAATAATTTCTTTCTCTTGGTCCAATCATGCGGATATACATTTCTCTCATGTTTAAATAAAATAAAGGAAGTTTTTCAATGTTGCAGATTTGACACTCCCAGCAGGGATCAACAAGCAATGGGAGAAATTGGTGTCGAATTGGGCCCTAGCAGATACATCACATTCTCCAGAGAAGAAAATACCTTTGCAACATTTGTTAAATGTTTCAATGAATATAATATGTTACAAATGAATAATTCCAGAAAATTGAAGTGGACTCTGAATGCCTTAATTAGAAATTAATAAATTTAAGAATCTGGAGAATGTGACAAAAGATGTCAATTAACATTAAAATTGACATCTGTCATATTTCGAAATTTGATGGAACTTATTTAAGCATATGGAAATACAGATTAACTTTGTTATTTAAATCAGAAAATTATGGCCTTTTGTCAATTGTATGGAAGCAAAACCCATTGCTCGTATGGTTGCTCAAACTTTCAAAGGACTATGCCAAGGACTTTCTTAATAAAAAAATTTTGATGATAAAAAAAATTACATGATAGTAACCTATTACTCACATTCAAAAAACATTCATAATTAAAATTTATGGAATTTGAATTTCTCTAAAATTCAATGTATGTTTTTATAATTTCAAAAGTTCTAGAGTCATTTACAACATGCCAATGGTGTGTAATACACATGACATACAAAACAAAGTTATAGCTTATGATAAAAAAAACTAAAACCCAAAGACTTTAACATATATTGGAAGGAATTGAAATTATGAAATTTAAAAAAATGAAATGCAGAATCTAGCAAACGTTTTACACTTTTAACAAAATCATAATTATTTGAAAAATATTAACATAAAATGTGATCCTTTAAAAAAACTATAAATAATTTTAATAACAAGTTACAAAAGATTTCATTTAAAAATTCCATTATGTGCAGAAGTCATGGGGATTAAAAAAAGGGCCATAGTCCTTTTGCAAAATAATCATGTTGGCTTGTTTGATTATGATCGCACCCAATGATAATTTGGCTTCCATCACCTTCTTTGATGGCTTGTTGCAAAAAAAAGTGACGACAATAATGTCGTCACCTTCTTCTATGGTGGTGGTGTTGTGAAGAAGGCGATGATAGCAAGCTATTGTTGCCTTCTTTCTTTTTATTTATTTTTTTTTTTCTTTGGTCTTTTTGGTCCAGTTCATTAAAATTGAGAATTAATAATGAAATGATGGAGTTTTTGAATTTTGAAAGTTTTTGAAAAAGGAAGGAGATTAAAGAAAGGTGGGATTTGGAAGCTTAGAAGCAAAATGTTAATCCATTACAATTGGGACCTAGGGAGCCAAATGTTGCTCCATCAAAATTGAAATTTTAGGAGTAAATTATTTTTGCATTAAAACTGAGATTTGATTAATCAAGCAAATTATGTGGCTTAGAATTGACAATGGTGAGAGTTTGCAATGCAAATGATGACATCACTCCCAATACACATTGGGAATTTTGATAGAAAAATGGTGGGTTAGATTGTTTTCAAAATTTACATACATAGAAAAACAAATTGTACAATTTTTTAAAATTTAATTATATGCATAACTTCCATCATTTGATGGAAGTTGCGAGGTTTTTATTGTCAAAATGTTTTTATTGCAAACCTTGAAAATAATTAGAATTTGGAAGAGATAAATCTCATTTTCTCATTTTATGTTTTGTAATACCTACATTCTATTTTTTGAACTTTTAATGTGTAAGGTTTTTGGGTTAGGATTTTTTTACTACAAAATAATGATTTTTTTTTCAATTTTTTTTTGGTTGAGGTCTAAAACTTGAAACCAATCAAGCTTCTTAGCCACCAACACCCCCTTGTCCACCTAATATGATTCGGAAGGACAAAAAATGGATGAGGTTGGGTTCAAATGGAAGTGTAAAGTTGGCACCTGCATTGTTACATATTATGCCAAATGGTTATTCACGAAACATCTTAAGGAAGTGCATGGCTTGGTGGCAAAAAAGGCCAAACCTAAGAGGCCTTCAACTTTTGAAAAAAGTCTATGACATCAATACCATGCTAAAATGAATATTCGCATCTTGGGAAATGCCATGGCTGCGCAATGGTGCTATAATTAAAAGGTTGTTAGTCACGTTCATGCTGAAGCCTAGCGTGAATGGGATAAGTTGGTAATTATTACAAAATAATGTTCACCATTACCAAAACCAACTTTAGTCAAATTAACTTCAAAGTAACTATTGTAAGTTTTAGGTTTTAATGCTTGAAGCGTGGGAAACGTGCTTTGAAATGCAACATCACGCATGGAGAAGGATGAAGATTTACAAGAAATGATCCGATCCATTTATTCTACATATGCGTGATGATTGAAAATGGCATGGTTTGTCAAAAATTGGGATCGAGAATCCACTAAAGCAAAGTGGACACAAGATTTGACAGATGTATTGGATTTCTATGAATTTATAATGATTCATGGAAGGCAAAAAACAATAATAATCAATGTTTATTGTTTTTTTATAATTTTGTTTCATCCAAGGTGTGTTAAGGTTTAATTTGGTGGTTTTTGGGTGTTTATAAAGTTCAACACACAATAAAGGAAGAGTTTGTTGCAAATGTAGTTTAGGTTGAGATGTAAAGCTACCATCTATACATTGTTCGCCATGTAGTAAGGGCTACAAATGTAGTTGTTATTTACCAAACTAAACACAAAATTACAAATAATGATATGGTTCAGGGTTTCCACTTTATATAATTAGCTAGGTTTTTTCAGCCTTTTCATTTTTTGGACTACCCAAGTTTTGAACTTTGCTTTTTTGATATATTATAAAGAACCTTTTTTTTCATAGGGTTGTTTAACAATTTTTGATCCACCCATTTTTGTAAATCTTTTATCAATATATTATTTTCGTATAGTGACACTTGTTTGATGGGTGTATGGTTAATGATATATGTTTTCATTTTCATAATCTTGTTAATATTTTTAATGTAAGAATCAAAACTTAAATAGGCCCATATGAATAGCTAACATTAATTTGTCTAATGTTTACAAAGATCAAAATGAACATTGTGCAATACCTACACTTAATGTAATAGGACTCAGATCACCTAAAGATTTTAAAAATAATACCCACATTTAAACCTGCAATACTTACATCATTTTTTATTCTAAATTCCATAAGGCCATTCATTGCAATACCCACATATAGGTCCCATAATAGTTGTTAGTTTTACATTCATCATAATAATTGCATATAGGTCCGTAAATATTTGATGATTTTAGGCATTTTTAACAAAATTGACATATAGGTCTCCAATGTAATATTTAGGGGACTCATAAGACATAATAATCCAATCTAAGTATCAACAAATAATGTCATAATTAAAGAATTGTTAAAATTCCTCCAAATAATGTAAATGATTGATTATCATATTTAGACAATTAGTTATTTCTTAATATTAATTAAATGGTTATTTGGTTGAACCTTAATTATTCAGATAATTAAAATTAAAATTTTAAAAATAAATTTAATAATTTGATATTTAATTTATTATCTTAATTAAATTGCTTTAGGTTAATAAGTTATTCAAATCGTTGTGTTAGATCATTATTCATGAAAATTAATAGTCATAAAATTAATTCAAAATAATAATTAATTTAGGTATATAAAGAGACATATTTTGGGTGCCCAAACCACTTATTAGTTATTTTGAAATGATTTTACATGCAAAAAATTGCATTTAGGGTTGAGTATTCACATAACGTTTGCCTCAATCACCTATGGATTATTTCAAAATGAACTTGCATGCAAATATTATATCTAGGCCTTGATCTTCATTTAAAGGTGCCACCCAAATTACATATTGGGTATTTCGAAACGACCCTACATGTGGGTATTGCATTTAAGGTTGGGCTTTCACTTAAAGTTTTACCTAAATCACCTATGGGTTATTTTGAAATGAACTTCAATATGGCTATTGCATTTAGGGTTAGGGTTTCATATAATTTTGCCATATCCACACACGTATTTATTTTCACTAACTAAAAATTTGACCTTAGATTTTTTTAATAATTATATAAAAGTTGTAACAAAACACAAAAGAAGGTATGTCTCTTACCATTTGTTAATATGACCAAGCTAATTTTTTTCACTTTCTTTATAAAATATATATCACATTATGTTGCTTATAAAATTCCCCCCAAAATGCACCTTACATTTATTTTAATTACTATAGACTTGTAAAAAAAAATGTTAATTACTTTATATGTCCCAAACTCTAAACTTGAATTATAATCCAATTGTCGCAACCCCACTTTGGCCAAGTGTGGGGATGAAGCCCAACACTTCCAAAGTTGGGGATTTGGAGTCCTCCGGGACTCCCGAATGTTTAGGGTTCGACAGCAA
>Ga0116226_10002523_pt1 | contig 15990 bp, 9 predicted proteins | sample S1TSphfallax_FD_89692 | JGI IMG/M metagenome (GOLD analysis project Ga0116226, IMG submission 89692) | Host-associated microbial communities from peat moss isolated from Minnesota, USA - S1T2_Fa - Sphagnum fallax MG | ecosystem: Host-associated > Plants > Peat moss > Unclassified | place: USA...
AAATTTCAATTCCATAATTCTTTACTTCTGAGGTTTTTATTAGTGTAAATATTATTTTATTATCATTTATAATTTTCTTACCATCATTTTTTAATAAAAAAATGAATCTTTTGCCTTAGTCCTTTGCAAAATTGTTTGTTTTTAATGCAATTATTATTCAAGTTCAAGAATCATTTGCTAAAACAAAAACCCAAAATTAAATTTAATGATTTTATTTTTTTAAATTTCAACACTCATATTAATCATTTAGCATAATTTGGAATCATTCAAATATATTTAAAATGCCAAAAACAAATCTACTTTAATTTGAAATTTTCAAAAGCTCTTGCCACCCTTATTTGGCTCATATGACCATGTTTTGACCCACCTAAGTAGGTTAAATTAATGTCCAAACTAAAGTAGGTTCAAGTTAAAACCCTCAAAATCATCAATAAAACAATTTATTATTTGTGCAAAAATGGAATTTACTTAATGGTGGGGCATTAATGTAACTTAAAACGCAACCTTTGGTGCTATAACGTTTCCATGCCATTGTTTGTGCACATTAAGATCTTGACAAAAATATATTATTGGGGGGTGTCAAGGAATGTTTCATATAGTAGTCTAGTGTCAAAATTAAGATAGTCTCGATCAATTTTTTAATATAATTAATTCTTAAAAAATCCAAAAAATTCAATTCCAATTGGAGCAGGTTTTGAATTGTCTTATAGTGTCCCCAAAAATGCATTTATTGCACTATCATTTCCCAAAGGAAATTTTTTATTTTATTTGGTGTTTTTGGCAATCTTTCACCATTAAAAAAAGCCTACTAAGAGGAAGACGAGTTTTACACCTACTCCTTCAAATTGGGAGGGATCTTACACCTAAAAGGCATAATTTGCCTCCTTGGATCACTTCCATTTTTTGCAAATGGGGTGCAACTAATTCATTAAGAATTAAAATTTATCATTTACTTAAATATAAATAGGAACTTTAAAATTGATTATGATATTTTAAAGAATATATCCAAATTATTTTTAATTTAATAATACAAATATTCTTTCAATAATGTAAGATCCCTTCCTACTCCTTAACATCCCTCCATTTGTTATTGCCCCAAGCTAAGGAAGGTGCATGTGTAAATTTTGGGTGCACATCCAATTGATGGGTTGTTTTGAAGTCTACCCATCTACTTCTTGAGTTTCCTTTTAAAATATGAATGTCGGGTAAACTTATTTAATCATGCCTTTATATCAATTTCTTTTTTTGGGGGTTGTCACTTGTCTTTTTGTATCACAAGGTTTCATATCACTATGAAATGTTAAAAAACAATTTGTATGACTAATTTTTAATATGAAATTTATTTTATAAACATACAAATAATTAGCTTCAATTCTTTTAAATCTTGTTTGAATGAGATTCTTAAAAAATTAATTTGAAAAATATGCAACATGTCAATTTCCAATAAATTAAAATTTTAATATCAAATTCTTTTTTGAGATATAAATGTTTTAAAATTAATTTGATGTTATTTTAAAAACTTCAATAAGGCTTTGATGAAGATTTATTATATATATATATATATATAATGAAATTTATTTTGAATTGATTTTTTTTTGTAACTTTTTTTGTCTTTTATGTTATAAATTTTTTGTATTGCCCTAAGATAATAGACATGCATGTATAATTTTAGGTTTGCATTACCTTTTTGGCATCTGGTAAAAATATCTTCCAATGCTTTCCACAAATATCTTCATACTCGTGCTTTGCCACATTCCCATTTATTTGGTTCTTGGTCCAAAGGTACATACAAATTGTCCACCGGGTCCAGACATCAAGTTTTGTCTGCTACTCAAGAAGTGGAATAATACACTTTTTTGAAAATGTCCAACTTTTTGGCCCTCTACGTGTTAAATTTGGAATTTTGCCCTATCCATGCATGAGTCTTCCCAATAGTGGGTGTCAAAAATTGATTATTTAATGCGGAAGTGGGTGTCACAAATTGATTATTTAATGCAGAAGTGGGTGTCACAAATTGATTATTTAATGCAGAATTTTTTAGTGAAGATGTAGTTAGAATTTTCAAACCAGCCAATCAAAATGAAAAGTGAGTTACCAAACCCCTTTTTTTTTAAAATAATAATTGGGTTTTTTAAAAAGTTTTTGTAGTTCAGGGTAACTCACCCCTTTTGACCGAGCCGTGTCCTTTAAGATTTGGACATTATCTAGAAAGCATGCATGTAAAAATGCACCATAGTGAACGTCAATTGCATAAACGGTAACATGACAAAAGGCCAAAAAAAAAGGATATCCCTCTCTTGAAAATTCCAAAACACTTACTCCAGTTGGAGGAGATTGGACTCACCAGTAGTATTCTTTTTTGGAAAGAAAATAATTTATTGACAACAAATTGAATTTTTTTTTCTTATGTAGGTTTTATGAACTCTTTCTAAAAATTCATCAAATTTTCAAAATTGTGTGGGTGTGTGTGTGTGTTTTATCAAAATAAATAAATAAATAAATGGAACCCTAATCACATATGATAATCAATTTGGTATGCATCTAGCTATGTGAAGAAGATAATTGAATTATTGAATCACTAATTATTAGGAATGTAATAACCAAATTGTGACATGTTCTAATCAATTGTTAGCAATAAGCTTTGTGTTTAATGTTTAATTTAGTGAACGGTTGAATTATACATTTAGCTCCTTGATGTGGTGCAAGTATTTATCTTTTGATGGTCCTTCTATAAAAGGGGCACATTGCGATTCATCATCTCAATTTAACGAAAGCTGTGAAAAGATTGAGGAGTGAATGTTAATCCAAAAACAAAAAAAACAAAAAAAGTTAAAAGACTCATGAGATGAAGAAGAAGAAGAAGATCCTTCAATCAGAAGATTGAAGAAGTTGCACAAGTTCATGGAGAAGGAAGGGCACCATGCTTTGTGTCAATTACATAAAAGGGATGATCATAGCTATCGTGTAATCTTTAGGGAGATATTTGTTTCATCCGACCTTTTTGCATCATGCCACATGTTTAAATGTGTAGAGAGTTGTCAACTTATTATGACTTTGTACTAGTATATGAACCCCAAAAAAGCAAATGTCTAAATTTCATGGGGGTATACAGAGTGAGTGTTGATGACATGTCTATCTGTATCAAAACATTGCTTGCATGTCATATATCTCTGATTTCCTTTGATGAAAATGAATTCAACAATGATGGCAATTTACATACCAACATTTAGATGATTGTTAGATTCATTCATCAATGGGTTTGGATTCATGACATGTCCACCTTTGCAATTATACATTATTCCTTTAGTAATAATCCATCCAATGGTGGATCTTTGCGTATGCATGATTCCATTGGGTGCAAATTTTCATTCATAATTCATGGATGGGTATGTGAAACTAATGGATGAAAATATTCATGGAATGGAATTTTTAATACTCCATTTCATGAAAATTTTCATTTTTGGAGAAAAGTATGAAAAAGTTCATGGACTAGATGGCTTGTGAACTTTTTATATGTTGACACATGGTGAAATCCTCCTTAAACTAAAACATCCAACCTTTTAAAAAAAATTGAAGTTATACTTTTTAATAAGAGTTTTGATAAGGCTAACTAAGGCAACAAAATTCAAAATCCCTAAAAGCCTTTGGCTAGTTTTTCAACAATAAAATGAATAGTTTGTACAAGGCGGGATAAACGTCCTAGGAATAGGAGAGGGGGGGGAGAGCAAGGGGATTTTGGTTATTCATTGGGAATTACATTCCATCAAGGAATAAATTTCTTCATTGGGCTTTCATCGAACGTTTCAAGGGTTTTCATTGGGTTTTATGCCATGCAATGCCCTTGGGTTGAGGCATTCTTGAATCAAAGCGTCACAAACACACTAGCCCTACCAATAAACAAGATGTTGTACATGTGCATTTATGTATGTATAAAAATACATATATTGTTGTGTGATTTATTTGTATGTGTTTGTGTGTATGTGCATATATGTGTTTGTACATGTGTAATAATGTTAAGATTATTATAGTTGCAATATTGAACCACTTATGTAATTGTAATTTATTATAGTCACATACCAAATTTTGCAATTGAAAACATTGATGCATGTTGATTAAGAAAATGAAATCATTGAATGACCAACACACAAAATTAACATTCATCAAAAATAATAATAATAATTTAATTGTCATTCTTCATTTGTTAAAGAAAAAATGTGTCTCTTAATTTGGTAATATTAACATTTGTCATCATTAAAAAAGAAAACATTCAAATGCAAAAAAAAATCAAGTGTGAACATTTTCTTTGAAGAAACATTGTGAAAGAATTACAACCACTAAAATAATGGATGCACACATTTCATTGTCTTCGTTGTGTGCAACAATTTGCATTTGGAGTCATGGTAAAAAAGTTTCATAGTTATATTTCACATCTTTAATTTTATTTGAATTTGTTAATTCCACTAAATCTTGCTAGTTTGGTCTAATTGAATTTTTTTCTTTTTTATACAATGGAGTTTTGCAAAGTTCTTGTAAAAGTTTTATCATTATGTCTCACATCTAAATACAAAAAAAAGTGAATTAGTTAAGAGGTTTCACAATTTTTTGATCTACCAACTGTAGATTATAGATTATAGGGGGTTGGTTGAAGTTTAGGTAGTCCTAAAATGGCCTTCAACTTTTTTGTGATTATATTGACTCCAAATCCACCATCTAATAACACATCATCAACAAGGTCTTTCCCAATCTATATATGTATTATGGCCATATGATGATCTATAACTATAGATGTTATTACAAGGACATGTAGTAGTTTTGAAACTAATGTTTTCATGGATTGAAACTTCTGAATCAATTATCATCTTAGCTTTGGAGTTATCCTAATGAGTTGACCTAAGTTCAAGGTGTACTTTGTATCAAGAACTTGTTCACTAATATCCTATAAAATCTATTATACGGATTGGATAGTGGATGGGATAGGTATTGAGGGCTCCATTGACATAGGCAAAGACAATGGTACCAATGATGGAACTTAGGTTGTAGTAGGTAATCTAGGCCAGTTAGTATCAAAATTTGTATGTTATTTTTTTGTTTTAGTCATCTCCTCATTTGGCACTAGCATCCTGAGTCCTCTCAAGAACTTGCACAATTTGAACATAATAACATACAAAGGGCACATCTGAAATACATCATACATGAGAGCTTGCCTTTAAGCAATGACTCCTAATGTTGTTACAATGTTTCTTACCAACTAAGGTCAAAAGTTGCCATGGAAAATTTTCCATTCAAAGCTTGGGTTATTGGGTTTATCCTATTCATCCACATTCCCTTTTCACTGCCTATTATCCAAAACCTTGCTAATGATATTTTCAAACAACAATTTTGGCCCATTTGCTACTAGCAATGTTAGTATGTTGTTGATTGCCCTACCATCTTACTTGCATAACCACTCTCCATGTGGGAGCTCATGCTAGATTGATGGAAATGTTTAGCCACCACCAACAACATTCCATGCCTCAACTGTAGTATATATACTTTTGCCTTGACATGACATGGAATATTTTTAAACAAAGAAGAGAATAATTCATTTTCAAATCCTTCAATCCATGTTCCTTCAAATAACCAATATGATATTCATGTTCACTCTGCCACAAGAAAAGAAATCATTAAAAAACCATCTTTCAAGCATCATAGATTTGTAAGATCTTGGATCTGAAAATCCCTCAAATTGCACATCATGTTATAAGATCATGATATGTAATTAGTTCTAAATCTTTGATTGAATAGTTTGAAATCATGTATTCATCATGTGAGGACAACAATGGACCCACCAACACCCACATTTGTCCTAAAATTATGAAGCAAAATTGCATTATGGGTATTAGTAGCACTCAAACATTTTTAAAATATATTTATCATTGTTACAATGGTTGCCCTACCATTTTGTTAGATGCAAAAATAATGGCAGTTATCTTCGGTTCCTTTATCCTCATGATCACATGCAAAACCATGTCCATCACTAAAGTTCATGTCAATCGCAACCCAAAAATAATTTGCCAAAAAAACTTGAACTTGAATGGAAAATTGGATATTGGACGTGACACCATCAAAATAACAAACAAAAGCTATGCATATTGTTGGGAAGAACTTTGCACCTTGCAAAAAAGTGTAGAGAATGAATGTATAAGGGCTTGCAACTTACTAAAATATAACTTATCAAAGTCTTGTAGCATTTTTTAGAATATAGTTTACCAAAGTATGGTTGTGATAATAAAATAATAAGATTAGCTATTAAATTTTGTTAATAGTCTAATCATATCTAGGGAATCACCCTACTGAATCTTGGTAGGAGGTGTTCATAGAAGCCTATCAAACTTTGTATAACCATTTAGGGCCTAACAAAGTGGCTAGGATTGTTGAGATATTGTAAAGCTCTAATTGTTTAAAAAAATGAAAAGGTAGGAAAAGGAAATAATATGTAAAAGGTAGGAGATTATATATATCTTTGGCACACACTTTTTTGTAATCAATTACATTTATAAAGAATGTTACACACTACCTTTTATTGTTTTTTGTTGGATATGCATGATTAATTTCTCACCTTGTAAAATTGCTCTACATATGTTGCTTCATGCAATCTATCTAAATTACTTGGGTATGTGGTACTACATGTAGCAAGGTAGACAAGAACCCAATAGCGATGTAAAACTTGATTATTATAAATCCATCACTAACACATATGGAGCTCAAAGGAAGATTGACCACAAAACAACATCATCATGGGTATGTTCTTTTACAATACTCATAGTTGAAATCATTTTCAATATTTTATTTGTTATGGCCAAGTTTGGAGAAACTACATATCAAACATTAAAACATAAAAAATAAAAGGAAATTCCACACTAGAAATCAAACAAAACCTAAAATGCAACATGATTGGTAACAACAAGTTCTCACATATTGAGTGACCATCAACAACATGTGTGATGATAATGATTAGCTACATAACATCGCAATTAATTTCATCAATTTTTAACAAGGGGTAAAAGCTAATGTTAGAAATTGAGAGGATGAGTGCAAAGAATAATCAATATTGAAAGATTCATTATCAATCACATGACATAATATAATAATAAATACAATAAATAAGGCCACAAAAAGAAGTCTACCTTGGGATTGTATTCCACATTCCTAGCATGTAAGGCTTTGGTCTTCAAATCCAATTTACTTGTAATCCATATTCATAGTTGAAACAATATTCTTGCTAATGAGGAACATCATGTCAAAAAAATTCCATTTTTCAACATGAATGAACATATCAACCTTTCACCTCACCACAATTGAGGTGAACATTGCCTTGTAATCCATTTATGACAAACCATATTAAGGTGATTTGAAGGATAACAATAGTTGTGCTTCTAGGCATATAATCTAATGCATCATCTTCTTCAAAGTTTCATGGTTGTAAATCTCCCCATTCATCAGCCACCATTTCCACACCCCAAATCGAAGAGATCCCACAATAAACATATCAACTAACTAGGTTCACCACATCGACCCATACTTCAATGACAAATTTCAAAACCCAAAAAACTGCCACCACCACCCTCTCACATTTTAAAATAAACCCCAATTTTTTTCATTTAATCCACCTATTGTGTCCACATTCTAAACACCAAAAAAAATCATTTCAATCTAAACAATTTAAACATTTCCACCAAATAACGTGGTTCACCTAATGTGAAACCGATTCTAATAAGGTAAAACTTGCAAAACTTGGATCCAATGCAACAGTCCCTATTCCTGTGGGGGTAGGACCCAATAATAAACCTTTGGCCTTTGACCTTTAGGGCTTGCTATTGAAAACATCCCAACCCTTAAGTGTTACCCTACACAAAATCTAAATCCTATGCATTATGGATTTGCTGGAAGACTTGTGAATCATGAAACTTTGGGGGGGTAAGGTGAAAGTATAGGGGAAGGGTCTACTATATTTAAACCCTTCAAGGATTTGAAGCACATGTCATAAGTCTAGCAAGTGGTATACAAGTTGTTGAAAATCCTTTACATAAAAGAACATTGATTTTTGTGTTTTTAACAACAAGAAAGAGGAATGGGGAAATAGAAAGAGCTACCTTTCACAAATTGAAACTCATTCTATTAGCTTATTAGAATGCCTTTTGAATTATGGAAGGCATTGCTCCACCTTCCACCCTACAATCAAAATCATTGGGGGGTATTTACAATGTGTGAAGATGTTTGGTGAGGTTGAAAAGAGGTTTTGAACTTTATGGCATAGATAAATTTATTTTTCCCATTGTTATGGGGACATCTTATACCTCAAATGAGACAATTTTGAGAAAATGAAAAGTGGTTAATCGGTTTGGATTCATTTGGATAACCCTTAAACACCATGTATTTTCTTTTGATAGGTTTTTAAAAATGAGGTTTTGGAATTGAAATAATTGCAGCCATGTAAAACATAAGAATTCAACCTAAAATAGTTGAGGATTTAAGGACATGATTACATCTTTTGTTCCTACCCTTATACATTGGTTTATCACCTTGTGTATCTTGTCTTGAAGCTTTGCATGACAACCAAAATGAACCAACACCCAACAATGCCCCAATTGGGAAAAAATATTATGGGTTTCATTGGGATGAAACCCAACTAAGCATTGGGTTCTAGGTGATCGACTTAGGGGAAAAAAAAGACTTCCCTCCTTTCTTTTTCCCCTCTTCCTATCTATTGACCCTACCTACCTTTGACCTCTCCTAACTATTAACTTTATCTAGCTACTATCCCATTAAACCTAACTTACCTACTAACCAAATTAGTGGTGCCTCCCCCTTGTGCTATTTCTTCATTTTCCTCTTATGGGTTTTTTTTTTCTTCTATTTGTTTTTCCTCCTTCTCTTCATGTCATTGTCTCCCCAACAAAATGCAAGTAAGCTTGATTTTTGGGGGTTGTTGTCCTCATTTTTTTGGGGGGTGAGTTTCTTGTTAAGAACTTTCCTTTTGTGTTATTTTTAGATTCCTTTTATTTACAAGAGGGGTTGCAATTGTGTGACCTAAATCAATTGACATGAATTGGCACTTGAATCCCATTGATTTCATGAGCTTCTTAAAATAAACATCCTCTAGATGTTTAAAAAAACCTAGGATTGAACATAAATAATAAGGTTCTTATGCAAGGACCAATTCCATTTCTTATGCTTATGGTGCAAATAAGTAATGTTATGATGCTTAATGAATTCATCCCTAATCATAACATTTTTGGCTTTCATACATTGCCACCAAATCATTTTATGTTTTTCATAAATTTATTTAACTATGTAGCCTAAATTCAACTAAGTCCAAATGTGATCCTTTAAGGGTGGTAACATTTGTGAGGTATAAAAAGACATACTTGAGCAATAAATTCAAGGTCATGTTGGCCATATGCAAATGACCCATTTGCTCATGTATGACACTTATGGTAGAAATTTATTTTCATGACATTGAGCCATATGTAAAGTCTTTTGATTGAAAACAAGATTAAGTAACTTCATTTTATTGGCCAAATGTGGATGGGGTCATTGAGGGGGTTATTTGGCCCATATTCACATTGGTACTTAAGAAAAAAATTTTAAAAAAAATGTATGACTTTTTAATGTGTTTGAGTTAAATAAAATACAAAGGCATTAATGCTTACCATGTATGCCCAAGGTGGTTCTCAGTAGTTGGATGCTTGACATCCTTTTGTAGTGGCAAGTTCTTATGCATGTTCCACTCTATCAAAATACTCGTATCCATGTGTTCACTATTTAAAAAAAATCCAAAACATGAACATATGGAATTACCATCCGATGAACAAATGGACATGGATGGATAAGTATGCCATGCCCCTATTAGAAAAGATCTTTGATGCCATTAGACAACCCAAGGTTTTTAGTACTTTGGATTTATGGTTTAGCTACCATCAAACACCCTTGAGGAAGGTGACAAGGTTGAGATCACTTTTCTGAGGATAAATCCTCATGGGAAACATTGTTTGTACCAATGGTGATTCTTGCCATTTGATTTGAAAAATGCCCTTGTAGAATTTCAAAAGGTCATGGATTGGGTGATAGTAGTTTTTAGCTTTGCCAATTGTTATGTTGATAACATCATCATTTTTAGCCTAACTAAAAGGGATCATATGCATAATTTGTAGGAGGTGTTTGAAAGATTTAAAGGACGTAACCTTAAGTTTAACAAATGTTAATTTTTTCACATTCAAGTGGAATACCTAGGTCACATGATTTATTTAAATGGATTGGGGGGTTCAGAAGGTCAAGGTTGAGGCCATTATCTAGGTTTCAACATATGTTAACCAATCATGAACCTTATTCAATGATGATGGTCGAAAGTTTGTAATGGCATATGTTAATTAGTCTAACAATAAGATGAAAGCCAAGTATAATTTGTATGAAGGGGAGTGCCTTGATATTGTTGTGATGATTTTTTCATTTCAACACAATATTTTTATGGTAACCCATTCACATTGGTCATGGATCATTAACCTTCGAAATTTTTGATACAATTAGATCAACTCATAAGAAAGTTAGCAAATGGGCCTTTGTCTTAGAAAAGTATGACCTTATAGTTCAGAAGGCTTATATGGCTAATCAAAATGTTGATGGATTGAATCAATAACCCAAATTCTAACAAGGAGGACACCATTAGAGTTCATTAACATGGTGACAAGGATTTGGAGGTTGTTTGAAGTTGGCATGCCTTTGCATACATATATACATTATTGGGATGTTTTAAAGATGCAACTTAGACTAACATGGGTAATGGAAGTTCTTATGATGTAGACATTGAGTTAAAAGGGATGGTGCCTTGGACATATATGAGGATGCACTTATCCTTGCATGTTGCAAGCAAACGAAGTTCTAGTTAGATTGACACCCAAAGAACATGGTTGTGCATAAGGCCAAGTGATTCAAATGGGAAGGTAATTCCCTCCTATGGGTATGGCTTAAGGGTGTTTTAATTAGATAGCACCATAGGAAACTCTTGGTGTGAAGTCCACCATGAATGGACACTTTGTTTTAAAGTGGGAAGACCAACAAGTTGGGTGCAAATGTGAGCCCCATCAATAATCATTTAACTATAGTCCCCCAAATCTTCAACCAAATTTGAATCATCATGAAGGTAAAACTTTAAATAATCATACTATTTGACCATAAGAATAGGTACCTAGGTCTATTTGGTGCATTAAAGGAAAAACCATTTTTCAATTGATATTTCCCCCAATGGTGGTGTCAAGCATCCCATATTCCAACTTTGGGAACATTGATCACAAATTTGGCGTCAAAAGATTGCCCACACAACATGATACACCATAGGCCAACAAGAACCATCGTGAAAGATGAATCAATTTGGCCATCCACATTGGGAACTAATAATGCATGATTACGCATGTGGTTTTTTCATGTTTGATCATCTTTGCCCTCCAACAACAACACTTCAGAAGGTAAAACCTTCTACACACATAAAATGGCACATTCCATAATCACATTTAGGTGTAATCTACCAATTAGGGTGTTCCAATATTATTTTGTGTGGTGTGTGAATAACAATAGGTGTCAATATGGTATTGCACAACAGTTGTTACATCCACCATCTTCAACCGTAAGCTTTTGGAATACATTAAATTGGTCAAGATTATTACTATTTACGTGTTTTGGTTTTATTAAGGATGCATGAATGTTGAACACCATAAGTTTTATGAAAATAGATCATAGAATAGGCTTAGCATGCACTTGGATTTGTGCAATAGATTTTACAATTAACGTTTTTTCAATATGCAATTTTTTCATATGAATATAGGGCATTATCAAGTGGCTTGGAAAGATTCAAGATTGAGTACATGCATAGGTGTAGCATGTATGGTCTTGGAGGTTTGCAAAATAAAATTTTGATGGTAAATCAGATTTAAAGGCCATAATTTTGATGTCCCTATTATTGATATAAAATTAGAATTTTGTTGCTTCAATTTGCAGTTTTTGTCATCTCTACATTTATTTTTTTTGATTTTGTGATTGTTTGTTGTGTATGTTGTGCATGTTGTGCAATGTGTATGTTTATTCAATGTGTATTTATGTTTGTTGTCATTTTTTTGTTGAGGAAGGATAGTAGGTTCATTTAAGTTCATTATGCATGACCTTTAGTAATCTTTGAGTAAGAATCGGAACTTAGGGTATGGCAAATTCTAGGGGAAAAGGAGTAAGGCAATGGCAATAGGAGATAAAATGAGGTTAGGGATTCTTCTTCTCCTCAATGTTCATATGCATGTATTTTTTTTTTCTTTTTGTTGAAAAGTTGGAACTAGTAGCTTGGCTTATGACTTGTCACTATTAATAGTCCTTTAAGGTTTTTGTTCGGTTTTTGTTCCACAATTCGCAGCAAATTTGGCAACAATGGATAGGCAAATGGGCAGCCAGGAAAGAAAAGAATCAGGCAGAAAAAAGTATTGCCTGTATTTAGGACCCTTGGCTGACTTTACATCTTCCCCAACCAAGCTTGTCCAATACATCCCAAGTTGAAGTTCCAACAGAAATAGATATGAAAGCATTGAGGAGCAACAAATTATCACAAATGTCAAATGCAACCAGCAAAGTAAACAATGACTATGCAATTAGTATAATAGCATCTCACCCTCCTCAATTCATGACGTTTAACTTTAATAACAAGTATAATGACATAAGTGAAATGACTATAAATTAATAACCTGGCAAAAGTTAGTCTCCATTGTGTGCTTGAGCTAAAGATTAGTTGTGATGTACAGAGATAACATCTTGATCTTCACTGCAAACCCTCAAACAAACTCTGGAGAAGAACACTCCCATCTCTGGAAAGGGCATCTCTGACTTGGAAATGTCATTAGGAGTATATATTTGAGTATGAAATAGAATGCTGAATTTGGTATACATGCAAATGCTAATAAAGAATATATCCAAAACCGTACACAGCTTTCTCTATAGTGAAAACCATTTCAAGAACCTGGATAAAACTGTTGAATTCTAAAACAAGTAGGATGTTTGAATCTTCATAACTTTCAAAGCTTGTTCCACTCAGGACAGAGAAGGAAGCTAAAGGCAAAGCTCACCTCAGTTATCAAGCCAGAGGCTTAATTTAAGCACTCAAGGGATCCCTTTGTATCACCTATTTTTGTTAAAACAGGAATCATTCTGAAATTCAGATGTCAGAATCCTCCATGCCCAACCACCCCCTTCTCCATCCTCAAGGGCCCACGCTTACTCCAACTTCTTGACTTTCTTGGGTGGTGGTTGATATGCTACGATTTGAGCACAAACTATCCCATTTGTGAGAAGTCCGAGAAGGCTCCCAACAAGCACTGTCTCTTCTTTAAGGACAAAACCCTCAGATTGAAAATCCAGATGAACCAGATGCAACACATTGAGTAGACCAGCATCCCATGACCCTAAATTTAGAAGTATAGATGAATAGAAGGTTCAGCAAACAGAAATGTAAAGCTTTGTGGATACTGCTGACAGGTGCTTGCTCCTGTATGCTGGTGAAAGTCCGCACTGCATGAGCGAAAACATTTCTTTGTCAGCAAAGTTGCATGCAGTAAAGATGAATCCTGATGAGAACTCTAAACCTGGAGAAAACAGGGAACAGAGCAGGAAGAAGAATCAAGAGAGACGCACCCACACACCCTCCAGTTGCCATGAAGTTGGTGAGGAAACTTAACTGTCCAGTGTTCTTAGTCTGCACAACATTCAGTACTATCAGTACTTTTGATAGTAGTTTTTTAGTGGGTAGGTGAGATGATTTTTGTCAAAGATCAAATTCAGCCAAAGAGAGGAGTTAATACTACAGATATGTCGCAACCATGCATTCTGGTTGAAATGAAGTGATGTTCACATCAATTTTTCATACACCAAGGAACAAGAAGAGACACTACCAATTAGAACACTGCAAATACATTGGCTAAATACTTTGCAATGAAGGCAATGCAAGCTGGCCTTCACCTCCAAGGACTATTTATTCCAACAGTAGGCTTTCAATTTCGACAAGTTCTTTGTTCCATCTATTCAGATGCTTCTAGAGAAGTTTAATGTAGGTATCAATACTTCCCATGTATTCCACCTGATATTTCAGCCTGCAAGGCTAGGGCTCTATGCTCAGCCCTTAAAACTTGCATAAAGGTGTAATACAGGGGGAGCTTTGGGGTGGAAGAGTTTGTATGTATTCATGACCCTCTGCTTGCTGTCACCATGTGGCCAATGACATGTCACCTGAGACCTCTAATGATTTTCCAGCCTCTTCACACAAGTCCTTGAGAGAGGGAAGCTGGGGCATAGCTGCATATCCAATGCTATGCCTTTGGAGATCGCCTCAGTCTAGAGGCAGTACTTGACCATCAAACTAAAAACTCAGCACACTCCTCTATCTATCAGAGACCAAGCACTGGAACCATCTTCCAGACTTTGATTTCCGTCTTTGAACCACTTTAGAGTTCAGAGATAGGCATTCCCTGTCTGGATACTATTGTCCAGAGATGAACATCCTGCCTTGAATCAAATTCAGTGCCAAAGGAAGGGAGGTCTCCTGCCCCCTACTTATCAGAAAAAACATTGAGGCCAATACTTGTTTAAATGATCAAGCTCCTTTGCAAGAGGGTAGGGAGGGGAAATCTCTACTTATAATTCTATGGTTGCTAGAGCATTGAGGCTTATGGCCATAGATCCTGCACCCAGCTTAGTGGAGGCTCTGGGAAACATGAATGCTGACCACCAACTTCAAGAGGCTCCTGTCCATCATGTGGGACTTGGAAACACCAGCAATAGTAGGGTTCTACATTCAGCATCAACACTGGCTAAAGATTGGTGGATTAAGGAGTGGTAAGGCCTTCCATTCTTACTGACAGCCACTACAATCTCTTGTGTATTTGGCAGAATCAATCAACTCTATGACACATATCCTCAACCCCATAAAATTCACTGTGTACATTTGGATGATAGAGTAACCTGCCTTCAGCCTCCAGCTTGGACATCATATAAAACTCCACTCAGTGATCAAGCCCCGTAGGGCATATCCAAGATCATATACCATACAAAAAACCCACCCAACTCTGAAAGGGACACCTAGCACACACAGGGAAAGGATTGTGAGGTTGGGGGAACGGGTTTTACAAGTTAGATCAACAACCTACCTGAAAGTTCTCCCAGATTTGTGGTAGCCTGGCAAAGAAAAAGATAGCATGCTGGCATGCCTGTTGTCAATCAAGAAAGAGAAAGACCTTCAGAAAACCTAACAGAAACTTCTTTTCTGTGGGGCTAGGGCCAAGAATAACCACCAAGGCCATCAACTGCAAGAAAGCTAAAATGTTATCAGCATTTTCATTAAATGTGCTAATTTTCTTCATAATCAGAATTTCTTCAGTCAGCAGACCAGTTCAATCAGTGTATCTGCAGAGGCTTGGAAGGCCACAAAAGGCAATCTCAGAATGATGAAAGATGAGTGCAACACTGCAGTTTTAAAATGAGAAAACAGAAAAGTACTATGAAAAATGACATAGTCTTGGAACCCAAAACTCACATATAAAGCTTCAAAGAGCGTGGCATCCAATTTACCAGCCAACAGTGTTGGTGCAAGTGCACAGTACCTAAATCCCAGAAATGATAAGGATGACAGGTATCTTACAAGTACCAAAACCCTCCACACTTAACAAATTGGGGGAAAACTCAGTACCTCCAATGAAGGTTTATGAAATCAATGAACTTGAACCACATCCAAGTTGAATAAAGAAATAAAGAGGAGTCTCTGCAAAAGTCATTGAGGATACAGTGCAGATTTTATCCAGACACCTGTGCCCCGATGTGGAGAATAGTAATATATCAAAGCCAAACACACCAGTGCTGCAAAACGAGGGCAGAGAAAAACTGATGTAAGGGACACAAGCTGATCAGGCAACGGTTCTCACTTGACCATGT
>Ga0116226_10002524_pt1 | contig 15990 bp, 13 predicted proteins | sample S1TSphfallax_FD_89692 | JGI IMG/M metagenome (GOLD analysis project Ga0116226, IMG submission 89692) | Host-associated microbial communities from peat moss isolated from Minnesota, USA - S1T2_Fa - Sphagnum fallax MG | ecosystem: Host-associated > Plants > Peat moss > Unclassified | place: USA...
GAGAAAGAAGAAGACGGTGCCCACCGCACCGGCGCTGATCTGGGCATAGACGACGGCCGAAGAAATTCCCTCGATACGGCGGATCTGAGCGGAAATGACACCGACCATCGGCATGACGAACATGCCGCTAATGAGCGTCAGCACCATACCGAAGCGGACGCCGTTCGCATGCTCTACATAATGCGCGGCCACCGCCGTCGGCGTCAGCGACGGTGACGGCGGCGGAATGAATCCGGCGAAGACGAAGCCCACGAAGAACACGACGACACCGACGATGCCGCTCCAGGTGAAAAGCCGCTGAATCGCGAATGGGCTCACTTCGACGAATCTCGTATTTCTTTCACGGCAAACAAAGCGTTCATGCGGCCAGCCCTCCATTGATTGAATGCGCGCGGCGCGGCACACCCACAGACTCGCTCAAAAAGCTCACAATGGGAATCGTCGGTTGCGACAAGCGTGCATTGAATCCTGATGGAAAATGATGGCATTCTCGATACTCCACGCACCACCTGCAGACCATTCATGACCGACGAATTGATTCGATCGTATTCGACCAACTCAACCCTCTTATTGCTCTCCGCATTCACATTCCTGATCGGCTATCTCGAGTACATCTACAGCTTCAGGCTGGTCTTGCGCGAAAAAAGCGCGCCGTTCCCATTGTGGATGCACACGCTGTATCTCGCGCACGATTCAACCGCGGCGGTCGTATTCTTTCTGCTGGCACGGCAGCATCACTATTTCTGGTTCTTCACGCTCGCCAGCATCGCGTTGCTGATTTGGAATGGCTTCGAATGCTTCAATCTCTACATGGCAGTCAAAGTCGAACGCCAGGAGATCTGGGGAAAATACTACGACGACCCGGTGACCGCCCGCAGCGCCGTCGCACGAATCGCGGCGCAGGTCTTGCTGATGTTGGCCGTGGTGAACATCGTCCGCGTGTTCATGGACGACACGGTGATGTTCAAATGGTTCGCGCTGACCAACATCGTCATGGCCGTGGGTCCCGGTCCGCTCTGGAGCGAAAGGAAAAGCCGGAAAGGCAGTTCGATCGGCCTCGCGATCGTCATTCTGGTCGGGACGATCAACACGTTCCTACCCCCCGGCTACGGCATGTGGACCACGGCCACCCCCTACTTCGACCAACCCTGGTTTTATCTCACGGGCGTGATCGTCTCGGCGGTCGCGCTTCGAAATCTCGTGATGCTGCTCAAATTCGCGCCCAAGACTCCGGTCGGTGACAAAAAAGTTATCTGGTGAACGCCTAAAATTTATAGTGCAGTTCCAAGGATGCCGTGCGCGGATCGCCGGGTATCGCCGTGTTGAATTGGAACAGTTCAGCCGCCGCGATACCGCCCGCATAGTAGACGCGGTTAAATGCATTTTTGACGACGGCCGAAACTGTCCAACCTTGCTTGCTCTCCAAGCTCACGCGGAAGTCGGTCACGGCGAACCCCGGCAGGATTGCGCCGGGATTGATGTTCGCCGTGGAACTGTAGGCGATCGCGGTCTGGTTGTAGATATCGCCATGCAGCACCACCGCCAGGCCATCCCGAATCGGCAGGGTAACGTCGGAGTACAGCGTCGCCATGGATTTTGGCGTGTCGGGATACGTGCCGAAAACGATCGGTGTGCGGCCCAAAATGGAGACCAGGTTACTGGTGAACCGGCCGTCCGTGTAATCGTACGAGGCACCGACACTGAGCCAGCTCAAAGGGCTGATCTGTCCGTCGAGTTCGACGCCGGACACTTTCGCGCGGGGCACGTTGACCGAAATCGGTGCCGGGGAGCCGAATGAATCCACGGTGTAGGCCACGCGCTGATTGTTCGAGATCCACTGATTGTAGACCGCGGCATTCAAGCGCGTCGGCATGGCCGCGATGCTGCCCTGGAATTTGACCCCCAGTTCGCCGTCCGTATCCGTTTCCGTCAAATAACCATTGCCGCCGATATCGCCGGGTCCGATGACCGGCACCAACGTCCCATTATAGCCCCCGTTCTTGTAGCTGCGTCGCGACACGGCATAGAGCAGCAGATCGGAGTTCAATTGATCCTGGACTCCGATGGTCCAGCTGATGTTGTTGAAGGTTTTGGACTGGTCGACCGCCTCCGTGCCCGGGTTCGCCAACACTTGGGCAAAACCGCTCGACGTGGGCAGCAAATCCGACCCAATCTTCTCGCTTGTGTGCCGCACGCCGAGCGTCACGCCGAGTCCCTGTACGCCGCTGGCCTCTGCGAGGTCATAAGTGCCCTGCGTGTACTCCGCGAGGGTCTTGTTGGTGCCGATATAATCATTGTGTTGCGGCGTGAACGGCACGTACGGCGGCAGCCCCAGCAGCGCGCTGCCCAGGTGTATGGTCGTACTTTCATCGGAGTAATACACGCCACCCACATAGGACAATTTATCGGCCAGGGTTTTTCCCAACAGCTGCAACTCATCCGATGTCTGACGCGTGTTGTTGACATTGAAATTATCATCGATGTCGTAGGGCGTTCCATCCGCATCGTAATCCGTGTTCGAGTCCAGTTGCGTATGCCCGGCGATGTTCTTGATCTGCGTATTGTCGGCGATGTCGAACGTCGTGATGTTCGAGAAAATCAGATTGCGTGCCGTGTTCGAATCCGGGCCGTCGAAGTTCACGGTAAACGGCCCATTCGCCCGCTGATCGGCCAGCACGGATGCAAGGCCGTTCGGATTGGTATGGGGATGAGTCGCCACGTAAGCGGCCCACGCACCCGCGAGACTCGTGCCGGGAGGCGCGCCCGCCGCAAGAGCCAGGCCGGTGAACACCGCGTCGCTCTCCGCACCTCCGGCAAACAAAGCGGTGGCCGGTATGGCGCCGATCTTGGAGTTCGTGTTGTACAGCACCGCAGAGGTGCCCGAGCCGTTGTAGCGCGAGTAATCCGAGACCAAGACGTTCTTGATGGCATCCGTGAACTTGACCGTGAGACTCGCACGAAAGCCGTACCGGTCGATGTCGCCGACGCGCGAATCGGTGTAAAGATTATATTGATAACCCTCGCGCGCCTCGGAGAATCCGGCGATACGCAGCAACACCTTGTCGTCGACGAGGGGGGCGTTGAGCGCACCCTCGTAATACCGCAAATCGTAGTTGCCGCCGCGAACCGTGATGTATCCGCTGAGATCGTTCGTCGGTTGCTGAGTCGTGAACAAAACGGCGCCACCCGTGGCATTTCGGCCGAACAGCGTTCCCTGTGGACCCTTGAGGACTTGTATGGAGGCGAGGTCATAAAATGCCGAGGCGGTTCCGGCACCACCGACTTGGACTTCGTCCACGTACGGCAGGACTCCAGGCCGGTTGTTGCTGAACGCATCCAGCGATTGTCCGCGAATCACGTAATTCAATTGGTTCGAGTTGGACGTGGCGCGGACGCTGAGACCGGGCGCAGTGGTGCGCAGATCGGTTTCCGTCGTGATTTCCTGCTTGTCGAGGGCGTCACTGCTCAATACGGACACCGCAACCGGTGTTCGCTCGAGGCCTGTGGAACGGCGCTGCGCCGTCACCACGATCTCTTCCAAAGCACCCTGATCGGGGCCGGTGGCGTCAGCCGTGTTGGCTGACTCGGCGGCCATGAGCATGCACGCGAAGATCAATGAAGCGCACATTGCAACGGCCCAAGCCACTCTGGTACCCGGGTTGGTGGCGGAACCGAACGAAATTCTACGGATGTGCGCTTTCACGACTCAAAACCCCCTTAAATACGCCTGATCGAATGCTTATTTGTTCAAAAATCGGTCGAAGTTCATGCACTACTCTGCCGTGGTTACGGCACGCAATGCATCATGGCCACTCAATGACTCGATCCGCTATCGTCCAAAGCGACGATTTGCGCCAGGTGATCGTTTTGAGTGACGCACTCCAAATCACCATCTTATCGTTAGTGTCTAAGTAAACGGTACGCTACCTTACCAAATGGGCGGTGTCAAAACGAGATTAAAGATTCGTTGTTTTCGCACGACGCCCGTCTGCCAGCGGCTTCAGCTGGCGCTCGGGGGACGAAGCGGTAGCACCGGTGTTTGAGCAATGACGTGGACACAGACGCCCGTGACGAATAGCGCCAACGCGATGGATGCGGCGCCGCTCAAGTCGACGAGCCACTGACTCACGCCGGCGTTGGCAATAATATAAAACGGGAATCCCGTACCGTCGTGCCCCATGATCGCGCCCATCGGCGATAGAGGCACGACGAGCCCCTGTTTCCAACCCTGACACACGGGGAGGAATACCTTGATCAGCGTCAAGGGCACCATCACGGAAACGGCATTGGCCACGACCCAAAATATCGGCATGCCGCCATGCCAAATCCAAAGCGCCTGCGGTTCGTAATAAACCCACAGACCAGCCCGCAGCGGAATGACCTCGAACACGAACGCGCCCACGACCGTGGCCCAAAAAAGCTGCCAGGCAAGGGCTCGAGTAATCACACCGTCTCTCAGTTTCGGGTAGAGCAGTATGTACATCGAGCCATAATAGAATGTGTAGACGAGGCCGATGTGCAGAGGAATCGTCCTGCCCAATGTCGTGAACAATGGGATCTGCCCGATGACCGGATGGACGCCATGACCCAATAATCCGACGATGGGTTCCAGCGCGACCGTGCAAAAACCGGCCGGCAGCAGCAGCACCGGCACGATGCTGCGATAGCGCCTGCTGTGAAAAATTGCGATCACCAGCAGCGCGGCGACCGCGATCGAGCCCACGCAGAGCGCAATGGTCTGCGGCAGAGCCGGCATGATCAGCTGAGAGATACTCGCGCTCGTCATCATCGCTCCGCGAGTGGCTGGATCAGATCGCCACCACGCCCACTTGCCCGGCCTCTCGAAGCTCGGCCGCGGAATCGTATTTCGGATACTTGTTCATGACCCAAAGATTGAATATGTTCCACCCAATGGTGACCACCGTGAAGGCGATGAACGGCGGTGATCGAAACCACGGGTCCAAAAAGAACCATGCCCCACTCATCCCGATGATGTCGCCGAGCAGGCACCAATTCATCAACAGGGTCTGACCGCGCATGGACTGCCGACGAACCAGCAACAGCGTCGCCCATACGGGCGGCCACCAGGCCGTTACCGCGAACGCGATCAGATAAAGAGGGTCATCCAAGATGCTTTTGATCATGACCCAGACCACGCCAATCCCGATGAGACAACCGATCACCGCGACGCCGAATTGCCGTTGCGTGAGCTTGGGCATCAGCTCCTTGCGCCCGTATTCGTAGACCTGGAAGCACAACGCGAATTCGATCGCCGACGTGAATATGAGCGCCACTGCCCACGATTCCAGCCACCAATGATGGTAGACGTGGAACCAGTCATTCCATTGGAACACGAAGTTAGCATCGTGAATCGCGAACCACCCCACGGCCGACAGGGGCGCGGGGAATGACCTATCCCGCCGGGACGTACGGAACGCCGACACAAGGTACACGAAGGTCGACACAAGACACAGGGTCATGAAGGCCGTGACGCCAACAGCGTGTCGATCGACGTTGGCCAGTACTGTTTGCGGGTCGTAGCTCATGAACAGCGACTCCTCGTGAACATCGACTCTATGGAGTCGTTTGCACTACACCTTGCGCAGTATATCTGCGATCGACTCGGGCGACGGCAGCGACCGGCTCCGCCAGATCAACTCGCCGCGCCGATCGATGATATTGACCTGGGTCGAGTGATTCGCAATTGCATTGCGGCCCGCACCGAAGAGGTTCAAGACAAGGTCGAGATCCGGCGCGTTCGGCACCATCGCGCTCCAGCCTTCGCGCGCATCGAATCGCTGCAACCAACTGCGCATGGCCGCCGGTGTATCGCCGACCGGATCGACGGCGACCGACAACAACTGAATCCCACGCTCTCGCTGGTCGGTCAGCAACGACTGTACCCGTTGAAAGATGGCACCTTGAATTGGGCAAACCGAGCTGCAACCCGTGAACATCAGGTGCAATGCCGTAACGCGACCGTGCACCACGGCGGCGAGGTTTGCGGTGGTGCCGTCAGCGCAATGCATCGAGATGTCCGGAATCGGCACGGGCGGGTCCACCCGGCCATGATCTGCACCGACCGCCTGCGCCAAGGCGCGCGGCGCGACGGAGGCGCAGGCTACCGCCGCAAGACTTGCCGCTGCGCCGCTCAATACCCGGCGTCGGGTCAGATCAATGCGGGGTCGCTGCAAGCTCGCTCCCCGTGATGAATTTCCAGAGGGCCCAGCAGTTCGTGTCGTCGAGGCGGTAGCGCGGCATTTCCTCACTGATGATGACGAGGGCTGGATCCCGCCCTTCGCGGAGCAGCGTGCAGAATCGATTACGATCGTAGATGGACGGCGGCCCACCGCGGCGCGCGTGCGGCGCCAGCAAGAGATCGTGGGTCAACCGCGGCGCAAGCGACAGCCGGACCTCGGGTCCGGTGGCAACGGCATGACAGTTGCCACACCGGACTACGCCGGGCGGCAGATCCGTCTGGTGCGTGACGATTCTCCCCTGCATCTCGATTCTCCCCTCGAAGAGCTCACGTCCGCGCTCGAATTCGTCGACCGACGCGGTCTGTGCAGATGTAGTGGCGACCCACAACGATAGGCCTGCCCAAAGAGGCGCAAGCGTCCGCTTCAGCCGGGGACGCATCGCTTGCATGAGAAGTTCACAGAATTTGCACGGTCGTCGACACGCTCGGCACGCCGGCGGCATTGAGCGCGAACAACATGTAGTAGCCCGGCAGCACCACACCCGGGTCGGACGGAATCGCCAGCGTGTAGGATTGCGCGGAAATAGTCTGTTGGATGACCAGGGGCACGCGCCGCTGGTCGTTGTTGACCGTGTGCGTGGTCGCGGACAAGCGCATGAGCGCGAATGACGTCACCGCGCCGCCCGTGGTGACCGACAAGGTCCCACCAGGCAAGGCGCTGGTCGTGGCCGTTACGATGACCGGACGCGTCGCTGCCGTGCCGTCGGCATTGAGCAAGTACGGCGGCGTCAGAATCTCGGCATTGAGATGATTTTGCAGGCAGCCCACGCCGCATTGTCCGCCGCCGCCCACGAATACCGTGCCGTCGGGCAAGAGGAGCGCCGTGCTGTGATAAGTGCGAGGAGTCTGCATGGGATTCAAAAGACTGAACTTCTGAGTCACGGGACTCCAAATCTCCGGGACCAGAATCGCGGCAGTGTCCGTGAACGGTTGCGGGATGCTCTGGCCGCCGATCACGACCACGTTGCCGTTGGGCAGGACGACGCTGTTGGAGAACGCCCGTTGGTAGGTCATCGGCGTGAGCTGCGTGACCGTTGGCGTTTGGTTGACCCCGGCCGTGATGTCGATGAGGTACGCGGAGTTGGTCGCGTAGGTCGTGCCCGACGAAGGCTGGCCGTAGGCCGGTGCTCCACCGACCTTCAAGATCTTGCCGATATCGTACAGCACGGCATTGCCGTTGATGCTGTAGGGATCGGTGCCGCGATTTCCGGCCGACTGAATCGTGCCGGTGCCCGCGGTCGTGATCCAGTTCATCTGCGCGCTCGGGCCCGCTTGAAACACAGACCCGTTGCTTTGCGCGAACATCCACAGGTGATTGTCGCCGCGATAAATTCCCGCCGGGTCCGGCCCCACCACGTTGGTCTCGGGAATGCCGGACGACACCGTCCATCCAGCCGCGGTCCAGATCTCGCCCGTCTTGCCGCCGTAACCGCCGCTCCACGAACCGCCGAGCGTCAATACCTGTGTACCGCTGGACAGTAGCGTATCGGCTTCGTAACCACGCGGGATATTCATCTCGGGCGCAATGGCCCAAGTCGAGGTCGCGGGGGAGAATATGCTGGTCTTGGGGCTGCTGCTGCCGCCGTTGACGAGCACCCTGCCGTCCGGCAGAACCGCGGTGCCTGGGCAAAACATGTCCGCGCCCGTGACGGTGACGAGCACGTCGGTCGAAGTTTGCGTGGCGGGATTGAACACGCCCGTGTAAGTCTGGCCCGCGGCAGTGCCGATATCGCCTTCGTAAGCGTAGGGAGCGAAAGCCGACCACATGAGCACCGTGCCGTTCGGCAGATTGGCGATCGCGATGGGCGTGACCGGCAACGAAATTACCGGGCTCCAGCTCGACGGCAGCACCGGCTGCGACGGCGTCGCCAGGCTCCAGAGTTCATTGTAATTGCTGACTTGGAACGGCGCGCAAGGCCACTGTATCAGCGTTGCGTTTTCGGCCTGGGAGCCGTTGTCAACATTCAAACACTGGCCGTCCAGCGCAGAGACGATCTCATAATATTCGCCGGTGGCGACGAGCGACCACTGGTCATTCTTCGCTCCATTGGTTTGGCACGGCCACTGGATGAGGCCGGTGCCGGCCGTGGTCGAACTGCCGGGGATGTTGAGGCATAAGCCGCTGCCCACGGAGATGATATGGTAGTAATTCCCGACCGCCACCAGTGACCAGCGCTGTTCGCCAACGCCTGCGCATGGAAACTGCACGATGGCGGTTCCCTGAGCCAAACTGTACCCACTGACCGTTGCGCATTGACCGGAACTCGCCGACACGATATCTGTGTTCGACACGTTCGCCGCATGGGCGGAATGAGAATGAAAGAGGAGTACGAGGACAAAAAGGACCGCGACGAGCGGCGGTCGGTTCAAGCAGGACATCATGATATCGGCAACCGTTGCTTTGTGATCACACTTCGGCAAATGTAGCCGACCGATGACCGGCCCGAACTTGGAATTAGACATATCTTTACGCGCACCCCGATTGTTTCTTCCCTCTCGACGCGAGTTATTCTGCACTGCAATAAGGTTCGATGGAGGGATTATGTGAAGAAGTTCATCGCTGGATTCGTCGCGACAGGTACCGGAGGCCGCGCACTGGTCGTTTACGGGCTCCTCGCCCTGCCGTCATACTCGTCTCGGGCGCTGGCCGAACCATCTGGAGCGATCGCGCCTTCCCTCGTGAGCCAAGTGGGCGGCTCTCTGACTTCACAGGTGGATCCGCGCGCTGCAGGTACCAGCACGCACTTGTCATCGACGGACATTCACCCGAGTTTCCTGACGCGAATGGGAGTCGCCCCCGGCGACCATATGGAAGCCGTCATACAGGATGATGGCAACTTCGTCGTCAATTTTGTGGAAGGACATATCTTTTCCAGCGACGAAAGATTCCAAAAGTGGCAAACCGATAGCCACGGCCCCAAAAGCAACGGACCTTACAAACTGGTTCACGCCAGGGAGTGCGCGTTGGCCGTCACCAACCGCGCGGGTACGGAATTATGGAGCTACACACCGGCGGCGAAGTACCAGCAAGCGCCCTGCGACTTGGCGATACAGCCCGACGGAAATCTCGTCATGTACAACGCCCATTTGTTGCCGATTTGGACTTCGCGCACGGCGGGCCAAAACCATGGGGGTCCGAGCCTTCTCAGCCGATTGGTGGAAAACCATCCGCGGCTGCAGCGCTACTTGGGTATCAAGCCTCCGGACGAACCGGCCTACAAAGCGGTCGCCCCGTAACCAGCATCGCAGGTTATGAGGTTATACCCCTTGGTCATTTCCGCCGCCGGGAGGGAATGGCTAGATTGGAAAGGTCGAAACTGACCATTGGGGTAATTTGTCATGGCACTCACGAACTCGGTCTCTGATAGCGCTCCGGTGGCGGGATCTGCAAGCCCATTGAGTTCGGCCGAGCCAATCGCGGACGCGTCGCATCACCCCATCCTGGAGCGAGCTCGCGGCGCCGCGTCCGAGGAACATCGCGGGTACGCCGGCAACGTCACGCCGCAGGAAGCCATGGATTTGGTTCGCGCCGGTTTGGCGCGGATCATCGACGTGCGCACGCCCGAGGAACGAAAGTTCGTCGGTTACGTCCCGGACAGCGTGCATGTGGCCTGGATGACGGGAACGGCAATGACGCGCAACCCGCGCTTCGTCCGCGAACTCGAAGGTAAAGTGCGCAAGAGCGACGTACTCTTGTTCCTGTGCCGAAGCGGCCAGCGCTCCGCCGCTGCGGCTGAAGCCGCGACCCGAGCTCAATTCCAACACTCCTTCAACGTCGTCGAAGGTTTCGAGGGACCCCTCGACGAGCGCAGGCGGCGCGGCACCACGGGCGGGTGGCGCTTCTACGGCTTGCCCTGGATACAAGACTAAATAGGAATTCCGAAGTCATGGCGGACACACCGACTGGTCCTCTCGCGCTCGGCGACGCCGCAGCACGCCAACTCGCCAACACGACGAAGACGGTTCCGCAGCTGGCGACGATCTCGCCGCGCTGGCTGGTCCATCTGATGCAATGGGTACCGGTCGAAGCCGGCGTCTACCGGGTCAACAAGGTGCGCAATCCGGAGGACGTCAAGATCGCCTGCGCCAAGCGCGACGAGGCGGAACTCCCACAGACGTTCGTGGACTACGAAGATAAGCCGCGGGAGTACCTCCTAAATGCGGTGACGACCATTCTCGACGTGCATACGCGCGTTTCGGATCTGTACAACAGCCCCCACGACCAGATCAAGGAACAGCTCAGACTGACCATCGAAGCCATCAAAGAGCATCAGGAAAGCGAGCTCATCAACAACCCAGACTATGGGCTGATAGCCAACGTCGTCGACAGTCAGCGCATCACCCCCTTGTCGGGAGCGCCGACGCCCGACGATCTTGACGAGCTGATTTCGAGAGTCTGGAAGGAACCCGCCTTTTTCCTGACCCATCCGCTCGCCATCGCCGCGTTCGGCCGGGAATGCACGCGGCGCGGCGTCCCACCGCCGACGGTGAGCCTGTTCGGCTCGCAATTCCTCACGTGGCGCGGGTTGCCGCTGATTCCATCAGACAAGGTACCGTTGTCGGACGGTAAGACCAAGGTGCTGTTGTTGCGGGTAGGCGACAAACGGCAGGGCGTCGTCGGGTTATTCCAGCCGGGTCTGCCCGGCGAGCAAAGTCCGGGCCTGTCGGTGCGCTTCATGGGAATAAACAGAAGTGCGATTGCCTCCTATCTGATATCGCTTTATTGCTCATTAGCGGTGCTGGTCGACGATGCGGTGGGATTGCTGGACGACGTGGAAATCGGCAAGTTCCACGAATATGCCGACGTCTATAAGTAGTCCGATCACGGCACCGGCACCAGAGGTCCCGGCCGGTTTGCCGGACATCGAGACTCTGGCGCGCTTGGCCAACGAGTTTTTTTCGGCAGTACCCGCCCCACCCGGCGCACCTGCCGGTTTGTCGACCGCGTTGCCAAAGCCCGCCGGCCCGACTCTGCCGGACTTTGCGGCAATCCCGCGACTGGGCGCGTCCGACCTCATGCACCCCGCGTTGCCGTCGTTGGCAGACCTGCTGTCCCGCAACCAGCCGACCGGTTCAACACTACCCGTGCCACCGGTCCCGCTGCCGAACAGCGCGGCACCGTCATTTTACTTTCTCTCGAGCACGCTCGCTGCCGATGCGCTTCCGCCCACTGCGGGGCATCCGGCGTTCGACGTGCAGACGATCCGTCGCGATTTTCCAATTCTGCAAGAGCGCGTGCATGGACGTCCGTTGGTGTGGTTCGACAACGCCGCGACGACGCAGAAACCTGCCGCCGTCATAGAGCGATTGAGTCATTTCTACCGCCATGAGAATTCAAACATTCATAGGGCGGCGCACGAGTTGGCGGCTCGCGCCACCGATGCCTACGAGCGCGCTCGACGCCAGGTGCAGGAGTTCCTCGGCGCCGCATCGCCCAACGAGATCGTGTTCGTGCGTGGCGCGACCGAGGCCATCAACCTGGTCGCGCAGAGCTGGGGGCGAAAGAACATCGGTGAGGGCGATGAGATTTTGATCTCGCACCTCGAACATCATGCCAACATCGTTCCCTGGCAGATGCTTGCCGCCGAGCGCGGCGCCAAGCTCAAGGTCGTCCCGGTGGATTCGAAAGGTCAACTGCGCCTCGACGAATACCAGCGCCTCTTGAACTCCCGCACGAAACTCGTTTCGATCACGCATGTCTCGAATGCCCTCGGCACCGTGACGCCCGTCCACGACATCGTCGACCTGGGCCACCGCGCCGGGGCGTGCGTCATGATCGACGGGGCACAATCGGTGTCACACATTCCGATCGACGTGCAAGCGTTCGACGCCGATTTTTTGGTGCTGTCGGGCCACAAGGTGTTCGGACCGACGGGCATCGGCGTTCTTTATGGGAAGGCCAAAATCCTCGACGACATGCCGCCGTGGCAGGGCGGGGGCAACATGATCGAGGACGTGACCTTCGAGCGCACGCTCTATCAGAAGCCGCCGGCGCGTTTCGAGGCCGGCACCGGCAACATTGCCGACGCCGTCGGACTGGGCGCTGCACTCGAGTACTTGATGAAGATCGGCATGCCGAACATCGAGCGCTACGAGTCCGACCTGCTCAAGTACGCGACGATGCGCGTCACCACGGTCCCCGGTCTCGAGATCGTCGGTAACGCGGCTCATAAGGCCAGCGTGATCTCCTTTGTCATCGACGGCCTCGAGCCGACGGCCATCGGTACGGCGCTCAATCAGGAAGGCATCGCCGTCCGCGCTGGCCACCACTGCGCCCAGCCCATATTGAGGCACTTCGGCCACGAGGCCACCGTACGGCTGTCACTCGCCTTCTACAACACATGTGCGGAGATCGACTCTCTGGTCGCCGTGCTCCAGAGGCTTACCGCAGCGTCGACGCGGCCCGCATCGGGGCTACGGGCCAAATAGAGCATCAACGAACTCTGGCAGCGTTGCGCGGTTCAGTTCTGACCGACGGCGTCGAGAGTGCGCGGCTGCGCTGCGCGCCGCTCCACCTCTGCCCGCACCAGCGGTATCAATTCCCGCCCGTATTGAAGGGCATCTTCGAGGGGATCGAACCCGCGAATGAGGAAGGTCGAGATTCCCGCGTCATGGTAGTCGAGCAAAGACTCCGTCACCTGTTCGGGCGTGCCCACCAGGGCGGTCGAGTTACCCTTCGCACCGGTCAGCGCGGCGATCTCGGTCCATAAGCGCTTATCCAGGACTTTGCCCTGTGCGGCAGCGGCCAGAAGCCGTTGCGAACCCACGTTCTGGGGGGCACTCTTGGGCGCCGCATACACGGTAGATCGTGCCTGCAATGCTTTGGCGGCGTCCAGAATCCGCTCGGCCTTTTTCCACGCGTCCGCCTCGGTGTCCGCGATGATCGGGCGCAGCGACAGGCTGAATCGAATCTTCGATTGCCGGCCGTGGGCCGCCGCCGCCGCTCGCACGGCATTGACGGTTTCGCGAACCTGCGCGAGGGACTCGCCCCAGAGCGCATAGACGTCGGCATGCTTGGCGGCAACCTGAATCGCGGTAGCCGAGGAGCCGCCGAAGTAGATCGGAATGGTCGGTTTCTGCAGGGGTTTGATGGGCGTGAACGCGCCTTTGACGCGGTAATGAGGTCCGTCGTGATCGAAGGGTATGTCGTGCGTCCAAACTTTGCGCACGACGTCGAGATACTCATCGGTTCGCTGGTAGCGCTGCTCCTTGTCGAGGAAATCCCCTTCCTTTTCCTGTTCGGCGTCATCGCCTCCCGTGATGATATGAACGGCCAAGCGCCCGTCGCTGAAATGATCCAGCGTCGCGAGCTGCCGCGCGGCGAGCGCCGGTGCGACGAAGCCCGGACGGTGCGCCAGCAGAAACTTCAATTTGCGTGTCTGTGCCGCCGCGAAACTCGCAACCTGAAAGCCATCCGGACCCACTGAAAAGTAGCCGATCAAGGCCCGGTCGAATCCGGCATGCTCATGCGCTTGCGCGATGGCTGCAAGATAGGCCTTGTCGATTGCCGGCCCGCGCGGCTGGCGCGATTCGGAAAGGCCATTGGCATTCAGCATTCCTATGAATTCGACGGACATATCGACCTCCTGTGTGACGGAACGGCACATACCTTACCGTTCGTCCCGCTTCTATCGCCAACATCACTTTGTTCTATCGGCATGCTCCGCGGACATCAGCGCAGCGACGAGCATGTAGTCGAAGCACGCGCGCCCGTCAAAGCACGCGAAAGTGATGAGTGCCGTCGCGCCGCAGTTGATCCACCAACCCGTATTCCCAATCCAAGTACGCCTGCATCGCCTCTCTCGGATTGTCGGTGCCTTCGTAGGGACGCTTGTAGCGACCGACTTGCGGCAGCAGCGGCCTATGAACGATGCCGGGCCCGTATTCCCAGTTATCCTCGTGCGGCCATGTGGCGAGGACAAAGACCTCCCAGCCCATCTGAGCGAGCCAAGAGGCCGTCATGTTCGCACGCACACCATCATCGTCGGTGAGCACGATGCGAGCTCCTCTGACGGGAGCGAACACATCCGTTTCCTGCACGAGCTGGCCGCCGGGCGCCGAGCGAAACCCGGCCGGATGTCGCGCCCCGTACTCTTGCGGCGTGCGTACGTCGAAGCGATACACCGTGCGTGCTGAATCGCGCACCCACGCCGACATCGTGTCCCAGTCGACGCTGCCCACCCCTGCCCTCTTGGCCAGCGTTCGCGCGGCGCTCGGGGCCTCGCCTTGGAGCGACGTGTCGTGGCTGCGCACTTGCAAATGCTCGAGCGCCAGACCGGCCAGCGACCAGCCAATGGTGCCGTTGCGCAATGCAGCGACGGGATTCGGGATGGCTGCGTTGATCAGTGACTGAGCGCCGATGATGCTGCGCGTGCGGCCGGCGCAATTGACCACCACCAGCGTTTTCGGATCGGGTGCCAGATCGCGAACGCGCAGCACCAGCTCGGCGCCCGGCACGCTTATCGCCGATGGAATGCTCATGACGTGATATTCCTCGAAGCGCCGGGCATCGAGCACGACGACGTTCTCCGCAGCGTCCAACTTGCGGCGCAATTCGTGCGGTTCGATGCACGGGGTATGACGCGTCGCTTCCACCAGCTCGCCGAAGGCCTTGCTGGGCACGTTGACGTCGCGGAACAACTCCGCGCCTGCCGAGTCCCAAGCGCTCAGTCCGCCCTGAAGCACCGAAACATCGGTGTAGCCGAGCTCGCGCAATTGCATTTGCGCCTTCTGCGCCCACCCTTCACCGCCGTCATAAACGACGATGGGTGCGGTCAGTCGGGGAATTCGGTCGAGCGCTTCCAGTTCCAATTGACCAAAGGGCAAGGAAGCCGCAAATAGCGGGTGAGACTCTGCGAAGGTGGCCTCCTCGCGCACGTCGATGAGCGCAATCTCGCGGCGCTCGATGAGACTCGACCGGACGTCGGCCACCGATGCCATCTTGCTCATGATCGTGCCCCACCTGATAAATCGGTCTAGTTTCCGCGTGAGTCGGGCAGACTCTTAATACCTTTTGGGCATCATGGTAAGAAGCAATTGCACTTGGACGCGGCCTGCACGCCTGTCGAATAATCCCCTAATGCAAATCACGTCTCCAGCGTTGCTCGACGATCCGGCGTTGTCGCTTTCGAGCGCACCGCAGCCGAAGAAGCGCTCGCGCCAGTGGTTGCGTGTACTGAGTCCGCTGGCGCTATTGGTCTTGTGGCAGATCGGCTGTTCGAGCGGTTGGATCTCGAGCCGGACGCTGGCGGCCCCTAGCCAGGTGATTGCGAGCTTCGTCGACTTGACGGCGGACGGGGCTTTGCAGCACCACTTGCTCGTCTCGCTCGGCCGCGTTGCCAAAGGGATGGCCGTTGCGTTGATTGTGGGTGGCACTCTGGCGCTGCTGGCCGGGTTATCCCGCACCGGTGAATACGTGATCGATGCACCGATGCAGATGCTGCGCACCTTGCCGGTACTGGCGTTGATTCCATTTTTCATCATCTGGTTCGGCATCGGCGAGTTGCCGAAGGTTGCCCTCGTCACCGTGGCCGCCGTATTTCCCATCTACCTGACGTTGTACGCGGGCATCCGCGGCGTCGATCCGAAGTTGATCGAGGTAGCACAGGCCATCGGCCTTTCCCGGGGCGGCTTGATTCGGCACGTTATTCTTCCCGGCGCGCTGCCGACGGCACTCGTTGGCGTGCGCTACTCGTTGGGTATCTCTTGGCTCATTCTCGTGGCCGCCGAGC
>Ga0116226_10002525_pt1 | contig 15989 bp, 11 predicted proteins | sample S1TSphfallax_FD_89692 | JGI IMG/M metagenome (GOLD analysis project Ga0116226, IMG submission 89692) | Host-associated microbial communities from peat moss isolated from Minnesota, USA - S1T2_Fa - Sphagnum fallax MG | ecosystem: Host-associated > Plants > Peat moss > Unclassified | place: USA...
ATTCTCATTAGTTCATGAAGGATGAGGAGGCCATTGATTGAAGGGAAAGATTTCCAACCTTCCATTGGACAAGGAGAACAAGCTCAAGGAGGGTTGATAGGAGGCTTATCAAGGGGAGTGGCATTGTGTGTGTGTTTTTTGGAGGAGAAGGAGGAGAATGAGAATGTGAGAAATTCTTAGTTCTTATGTGTGGGAAAGTGTTGTTCATAGGAAAAAAATGTGTGTAAACAAAGTCCATGAAGGGAAGTTATGGGTAACAAGTAGTTGTAGTAGAATTCATGGAAGGATTTCCATGACAAAGCCCCTGGATTCTTAATTGAAATAGTTTTTTTTTTCAGATCCACCATTGAATTTGTGTCAAACTTGAATCACTTTCAGTTTAGGAGGTGTAAAAGGTTCTCCCAAAATTTTAACTTCATCGGTTTGGCTGCAAGGGAGCTACACTTGTCGGAAGTGGAGGGTGTTATAGTGGAGTTCATGGAAGGACTTCCATGACAAAGCCTCTGGAATTTTATTTCAAATAGTTATTCCTCCCAAATCCACTGTTGGATTTGTGTCAAACTTTAAACAATTTTTGTTTAGGAGGTGTAGAAGGTTTTCTCCAAATTTCTACATCATCGGTTTAGTTGTAAGGGAGCTACACTTGCCGAAAGTAGAGGGGGTTGAAACTATTTATTTTTTTGTCTAATCAAAATAATTTTAGTTCTAAGCATAACTTTTGACAAAAAAATAAAAATAAAAATAACTTATAAATTTTTTTACCATTCTCCTTAAAGGATTAGCTTTTTAAAATTTTAATGCATGTTAGATTAGGAGGTTATATGAAAATCTCATGACGGATGGAACGAAAAGGGGCCAACCATCAAGCGTGAACTTGGGTTAAACATCAACGTAAGACTCCTTCACCTTCTATCATGGTGAGTTTGATTTTCCCACAGTGTTTTGGTACCTTTGAAATGGACACAACGCATTAAATTCTTGATGAACTCCTTTGCATTTCATTGCACCACCTTGATTTGTTAAAATATATGATTACATCGTAGTTCTACCCCCAAGTGGGTTTTGTGAGCGCACATCTTCATGTGGAAGGTGTGGAAAAAATCCTCACATTCAACGAGGAGCTACAATTACATGTTGAGTCCTGAGCTATGCCACAATGATAGTTCATAACTATAGGAAATCGATGATGTAAACTAGGTAGTCCGCCTTGTTATTAGGAGGGAGTCGACAAATTGGACCATGGAACCAACGATAGTGTCCAACACTAGGGATTGAAGACCATGCAAAGATGAAAGTGTCTTCAGTCTTGTAACAACCTTCATAAACGGTTTTAAGTTCATCACTAAAAGCGAGGTCAACTTGCAACAAAATCACCAAGGTGCAGGAGTTCGGAGAAATGCGATAGTACCAAGCTTGAAGGAGATCGACTTCAAGACATGCATGCACCTTTCACGATTTGGGGTCTTCATCACAAGGATTTTGCATCAACCTCAAATCTAAAGATGACTTTGGAGCCAATTCTTCATTCACATGTGCAGCTTGAAGCCCGTAAAACGTGGCCATACACAACGCCATAATTTCAAGGAAAAGAGAAAAGATTTTCAATCAAAATCAAATCGATAATGAATGTGTGGAGGACTTGTGACATCAAGATGCACAATTATAATTTATAGTTCAAAGAAAAGGGAGGAAATGCATAAGTAACAACCTAGAACCATGGTAAAGTAAAAGCTTAAGATCAAAGGAAAGAATGAAGGTTTGAGTAAAATTTGTTGGGGGGAAAATGAGAAGAGGTGAAAAGGAACTTCTTTTTCTCCTTCAATTGGCCATCAAGCACGGGAACCTTTTCTTTCTCCTTCAATTGGCCACCAAGCATGGAAACCTTTTCTTTCTCCTTCCATTGGCCGCCAAGCATGGGAACCTTCTCCTTTTCCTTCCATTGGCCATCAAGCATGGGAACCTTCTCCTTCTCCTTCTGTTGGCCACCAAACATGATTTTCGATTCAAATCTCGAGAAGACTTATTCTCGCAACCTTCTTTGGAGGAGAAGAATGAGTAATGTTTAATAGATGATAAAAAAAAAAAGGAAAGTAGATTGGACGGTTGGAGTAGTTTTGAAAGAATGGAAATGAATATGGATAATGTTGGGAGCTTGAAATCCTAGAAACATTTTACAAACTTTATCGGGTTTAGTAACATAACTTATTATTGGTTTAGCTACAAAGCTTAGGATTTGGTAGGAAGGTGCGCCTTGTTATTAGATCTTTAACGAACTAAAGCAAGTCAAATTTGAACAACATATGTGTTAGGAATAATATTTCAAGTGATTAATGGTTCGTAACCAAGTTGAACTTCCTACCTTCGTAAAACCCTTTCGAGTTTAATAGCACAACTTTTTATTGGTTTTGCTAGAGAGCTTAGGATTTGTCAAGAAAGTAAGCCTTGTAATTAACTTCCTAATGAATTAAAGTAAGCCAAATTTGAATAACATGTATATTAGGAATAATATTTCAAGTGATTGGTGGTCCGTAGCCAAGTTGAACTTCCTACCTTTGTAAAACCCTCTCAGGTTTAGTAGCATAACTTATTACTCGTTTAGCTAGAGAGCTTAGGATTTGGTACAAAGTTGCTCCTTGTAATTAGCTTTTTAATCGGCTAAAACAAGTTAGATTTGAATAACATATGCATTAAAAATAATATTTTAAGTGACTAGTGGTCCGTAGCCAAGTTGAACATGGTGTTGAACCCTTAAAGTTGGTTTAAATGAATGATAATTTAACATAAAATTCTAGGATTTGGCGTGTTTGAGCTTGGGGAATGTCTCTATCAATTCTAAATTATAATTGATGCATAGAAGGCAAGCTACTTGATTTCAACTACAAACGCAATTTAACATCTAGAAATACACTTGCATTTTTCCTTCACTAGTAGCATACGTACTTTCAAGTATAGTCACATCATAGAGTCGAGAGTAGAAGGACAGAAAGTCGCCTCACAAAGGGCTATAAAGCAATGGAACCTTCCATTAGCCATCAAGTTGGGATCTTCCTTCACCTCCTTCCTTCTCTTTTTCTTTAAAAGGGCGAATTCAAATCATTAGTGGCTCTCTCTTTTCCCGACATAATTTTTGATTTGAGTCTTGACAATAATTGTTCCTACAACCGTCCTTGGGAAGAGAAGAATGATTAGTCTTAGTAGATGGAAAGAATGATAGTAGATTGGATGTTTGTAGTACTTTTGAAAGAATGGAAATGAGTAGGGATAATGTTGGGAGCTTGAAATCTTAAAAAAAAATTCAGAAACCCTTTCGGGTTTAGTAGCACAACTTATTATTAGTTTGAGTACAGAGCCTAGAATTTGGTAGGTAGATGCGCCATGTAACTAGTTTTCCAATGAACTAAGGAAAGTTAGATTTGGACAACATATGTGATAGAAATAATATTTTGAATGACTAGAGGTTTGCAGCCAAATTGAACTTCCTACCTTTGTAAAACCTTCTCAAGTTTGGTAGCATAACTTCTTACTAGTTTGGGTGCAGAACTTAGAATTTGGTAGGCATATGCACATTGTAGAAATTTTTAATGAGCTAAGGCAAGATGAATTTGAATAATGTATGTGATAGGAATAATATTTTAAATGAATGGTGGTCTGCTGCCAAGTCGAACATGGTGTTGAATCCTTAAAAGTTGGTTTGAATGAATGATAATTTAACATAAAATTCTAGGATTTGGAGTGTTTGAACTTAGAAAATATATCTATCAATTTTAAATCGTAAATGATGCATAGAAGGCAAGTTATTTGGTTTTAATTACAAACAAAATTTAACATTTAGAAATACACTTGCATTTTTATCTTTCACCAATAGCACATGCACTTTCAAGTATAGTTACCTCATAGAATCAAGAGTAGAAGGACAAGAAGTCGCCTCACACTACCTACTAGAAATTATATCATCAAAATCAGGTGAACTTTTTTTTCTTCAAAATTTGGCAAATTTGGGCCAAAACTAGTTATGAAAATTCTTTTATGTATAGGTCAAGATCATACTTTTCAAGTCAAAATTCATAGAAATTTTGCTAAAAACCTATAAAAAACCATTTCGTGGCTTTCACTTTGGGCATTTATTAGGGCCACTTGAGAGCAATTTGTGTTCTTGCTTTAGGTCTTGTTATTCATTTTTTATAAGCATGGCTTGAGAGTGCAATGATGTCCATCAAGTTCCTTGGAATTGTAACCACCTTGATGTGCCAAACTATATTTTTCTTAACAAAACAACCATTACATTAATGAATCAAGTACTAAGTAGTACATGTGTTGGGTTTGCATGCAGGTATGGGAATGCCAATGTGTGGAATATTTCCGTATATATCTTTGATTACTTCCCACTTCCTACATTGGAAAGATTTTTGGCAATCTATTTTCCATTTTGAGGCAATTTTTTTTAGTAGGTAGTTAAGATGTAGAAGTCACAATTTTACATGAGGCTAAAAGACAATATAAACAACATATTATTATAAATTTATTCAAAGAAGAAAAGCCTATAATCATGGATGGTGGGCAAAGAAGGAAATGTTCAATCAAAATTTTTACTAAAGAGAATTCTGAATATCAAATTGAATTCCATTTGAAATTGGCAAGAACTTGTGCACATCTAATGATCAACAAATAGAAAACTCTAGTATTAAGAGTTTGTGACAAGTGCCATTATTTCAAAGATTGTATTCCATGAAACATACTTGAATTCTAAGATTATTCAACAACTCTTGAAGCAACTTATGATTTGTTCATCAGTATTGGGTGTGTTTTTGGAAGGCCCTGAAAATGGCAAGACTAGAGAGAGGCTACTATGATTTTTTGTCTCTCATTTTCGGATGTGAAATTTCCAACTATCATAATTATTATCATAGATTAGGTTCCTTTTTAAAACACTTATATATTCCCATTGTTGGGAGCTGATAAACATGTTTTTGAGCTTAAACATTAACATTGATGATGAAAATGTCAAGAAATATTTAAATCAATTGAAATTTTGATATATAAAATATTTTATCACATTTTAACATCCATATGTTACCTGATTATAACATGGTTGTAATTGGTTGTACATGGATTCAATGGTGATATGCTAGATGATAGTTGCCACTTGTTTTCATTAATGGCAATCCATTAGTTGAAATCATTTACATTCATATGTTATCTCATTTATGTAATCCATTTTTTGTTTCATCCAACCCCCAACACATTTTATCATCCATTTGTTAGTTGGTGATGTCACTGATGTAGTTAAATATTAGACTAGTGAAGTTAGCACACATGTGAAGTCGAGACGTGCTTCTTACTATCCATCAAAAGTGTAGGCTATCCAACTAAAAAGATTCTATTGATGTTAAAAATATTCGGCAATTATCCACTTAGTCGAAAATTACTTTCAACTATTTACCAATTATGTAGACGGGTCAACTTAAATGGGAATCACCAATATTTGATTTTTTAATTAAAAAATCCTAATTACAAATGACATGTAGTCGAAAACATTTTGGTTAAAAAAGGGTTATTTTCGACTAGTGTTCAATTCTTCAATGAACACCAGATCTACTAATGTAGCTCCTAGTCGTATTTACTTTCTTGCACATCAACGTTTTTTAGTTCTATGTAAAAAATCAACTACAGATGTTCCATTCATATTTATATCATGAATTATCATCTACGCAAATTGTATCTTCTCATTATACATCTTCCTTTTTACACATTTCAAAGATGATGATGAATGCGGTGGTGACCTTACAACCAACAACTGAATATTCAACACACCTTCATGCTTTGCTCTTCTCAACTTTTCTTCTGTTTTTTGGTTGTCTCAACAATTCCACTTCCTCCTCCTGCCCCCATTTGTGCTTACTCTTTGGTGCTTCTTTTTCCTTTGCTATTATTTGTAGTTTTTCAATTGCATTCTTTGCACTCACGCTGCTGTGAACTCCAAAACTTCGAAAATGCTCACAACCTTTAGTAATAAACAAAAACAACTTGCGACAATTACCCCATTTTTTTTTTGTCCTTAAACTTTTCACCTATCACATTCATTTTTTTACTTGCCCGTTGTCTTTTAATTAACACACGATCCTTATAATTACTATGGCCCATCATTACGAATTTATGTGTATTTTGTACAACTATGTGGAAGCACTTTGCGTCATCATTATGAATGAATGCTTCAAATTTCATCTTCTAGTTAGTCCACATCCTTAATTTTTCTACATTAATTATACTAACTCCACCTTGTTCACCCTATACACCCTCTATTAATTGTGCCCATTTATCTCTTAATTATGTTAATTCATTTGTTAACTATGATAATACATCTATTGATTATATTGATTTTTCTACTATGCCAATAAATATAATGATTGTAGTAATACCCCCGATCACTAGGCAAATATTTATGCCGATTTAATCGATACCCTTGAAATATCATCTTTAGATCTCTACATCCCAAATTCCTCACTTCTGCAGTTATTACTTATAAATTTGTTAATCATTTGCAGTTCCAAAATCAATATTGTGTTGACCACAAGATCTTTCATTTGTTCTTCATCTTTTATATTATTTATTTGTGGTTTTTGTATTTCATAGTTTTCATCTTCCTTGTCCATATCAAAATCTTCCGCCTAAACTCCACTTGCATTATGTTCCCAATATATTGGCATCATTATTCTTGTTTATGAACTTTAGATTCCATGTATTTATAAGGTTAGAGTTTATTCACATTGACCAGCACATGGTTAGTTTCAAACTTCTTAATGGTTATCAATAACATAATGTTATTTGCCAACACAATATATTATGCAAAATTTAAACCATTTCCTAGTAAACTTCCTTAGGTGTGATTTATTGCCTATTAGAAACCACAAAACGTAGTCACCAAAACTAAATTGTTTATCTAGAAATGAGATAAATAGTACTTCAATGAAATTTTTTCTTGCAACTTCTCCAACTCTATAATTATGCTAGTTAAAACTCTCATTGATGTATTGTTTCTCTCATTTCCACCAACAACTAACACTATGTATTTTGTGGGCATCAATGGATACATAATACATTAATTGATATGGTGTATACCATGTTGTTACTTTGTATGCAATTTTGTATGAAAATAACACTATAGATAGATGTTCATCCTAATATGTTCTATTCCCACTTACTAACTTGGTGAATAATGTCCCAAGTACCTTGTTAATAGACTCAACTTGCCCATTCCCTTAAGGATAATAGGTTGTAAAACTCATATGTTTTAACAAAAAATGATATGTCAAATATTTGATGGCATCATTAATGAAATGAACTCCATGATTTATGACTATAGTCAAAGGACATCCAAACTTGGTTAATATGCATTCATATAAAAAATTTGTTGTGATTGTTGTAGTATTAATTTTCAATGTTCTTGCTTCCACCCACTTGGTAACATAATTTGTGGCTACAAAAATATTTTTTTTTCTTGTATATCTTCTTGTTAGCTTGATTAACACCATAAATGGTTCCTCTAGAAGACTAGTAATCAGCTTTGCAAGAATTTGAGTTGCCAATCTTCTTGTTTTTTGACATGCATCATAAGATCTGCAATAATCATGCACATCTCTATACAAAGTTGGCCACCAATATCTAGCATCCAATATAGTTCTCTCCATTATTTCAATTGCAAAATGCCTTCCTATTCATGCAATTCTCTCATCACCATCTATGCTTCCGTAGTTGTCAAACACTGTCATAGTCTATTGTCTTGGCCCATTATGTACAATTCACCATTCTTCAATGTGAAAGGCTTTGCTCTCCTAACCAATCTTTGCTTCTAATGTATCGATAATGTGCTTTCATTCTATCATGTTCTTAAAAGTTTTTTTACATCCTTCAACCATTCAAGCTCTGTGTAAAAAAACTTGTATTTGTGGTTTAATTAGGCACACCTGTGAGTTCTATAATATTTAGTAATATTGACAATGCATTTGCAAATACATGAGTTTTGCTTGGCTTATACTAACTTGTGAAGTCATATTTTAGGAACAATAACAACCATCTAGTTATTCTCCTTGAAACTTGTGGTTTGTTGACCAAATAGACCAATGCCATATGATCCACATAAAAAACAAATTTATTACCTAGCAAGTAATGTTTAAATTTATACAAAACAAAAACATTATTCAAACCTTTCTATTTTTTGTGTTATAATTTTGTTCTATTTTGTTCATATGCCTGGAAACATACATTATTGGTTGATCACTCTTCCTTGTTACCTTTTGAAACAACATAGCCCCCACAACTAATAAGGGTGCATTTGTATGAACATGAAACTCCACCTACTAGTTTGGTGATATCAATATTGGTGCTTCAATATACTTCTGTTTGATCAATTTCTAAGCCTTTTGACATTCCTTTGTCCAAAGAAAAGCCTTTGTCTTTCTAGTCAATTTAGTGATAGGTGCCATAATAGCAATAAAGGTTTTTATAAAACATCTTTAAAACTATGCCATCACATTGAATATTTAAATCTACTGTGGATTCTTTAGTAGTGGCATGCTTACTATTGCTTGTATTTTTTTTAGATATGGTAGTTTCCCTTCTTTGGAAACAATAAAACCTAATATCATCCCTGTAAATACCATAAATGCACATTTGTTTGGATTTAGACTAATGCCATATTCTCAGCACTTTTGAAAACATAATTTAGGTTTTTGCAAATGATTTTCCATGTCATTATACACTATAAAATCATCTAGAAATATCTTCATAAAACTGTCAAAATATTCTCTAAATGTTTTGGTAATAGTTTTTTGATGTGTTGGAGGTCCATTTTTAACTCCAAATGACATCGCCTTCCATATAAAAGCCCCTTAGTTTGTAACAAATGCAATCTTGTATCTATCCTCTAAAATCATAAAGATTTGATGATATTTTGAATATCCATTTTTTTTAAAAATGTTTCATACCCTACTACTATGTTCAACACTTCATCTGTAAAAGATAATGGGTATGGATCCTTTTTTGTGGCTGCATTTAGTTTTCTGAAATCTATACAAATTTTCAACTCACCATTTTTCTTGGGCACTATTACTATGGGTGACAACTATGTAGCTTCCTATACAAATTAAATGAATCCAATTGTTAACAATTTATCTATATTTTGTTTGATTGTTGTAACACAATTTGGATTTAATATGTACCTAGCTTGATGTGCCAATAGTATAGTAGTGTCCAACTCAATTCTATGTTGTGTTAGCTCTAGTGGAATCCCTTTTAAATCTTTGTATGTCTGCAAAAAAATCTTTGAATTCTTTCAACATATGTTCCACTTCCAACACCTTGCATGTTTTTAGCTATGCATTAATCTTCACCATGTGTGGTTCTGCATTAGTTCCCATATTGAGCTTCATCAATTGTTGATCTTTAGTTAACGTCTATCCAGTTATCTATAATTCTTATGCTTTTATTTTTGCTAAAATTTCATCCACTACAACACTCTCTAGTTGATGATTGTAATACATTTCTAAATACACCTTATCATCCAGAACTAATTTTGACTCATATCCATTGCAAGTTATCTTATTTTCTATGCTTTATATTCCAAATTCCTATTCTGAAATATTAGTCTTCACATCTATATCCATGATCTCCACATCTATGGTTTTCACATATTGAATTGTTTTAGGTAAACTAATTGTTCCTATTGAGAATAATTTTGGTTATGTAACAAAGATGATATCTTCTTCTTCATATGTGATACCATTCTGATAGTCATAGCACAATAACACTTTTGGTTTTCTTACTTCATTTCCCAAATGTTTGGTGACTATAATTGTTCTGATTGTCCCATTCCCTTATATGGTAATAATGTTACCCCCCCAACCATGTGCCATTTAGCATCCCTCAACCATGCATGGTCTCCCCCAACAACATGGAATAACTAAAATCTACAACACTATCTAAAAGTATAATAAATGTAGTTATGTAAGGAATGCCATGAACATATATTTTTAGATCTCTAATCAAGCCCATTGGTTTTGTGGTTGTTTGATTTGCCATCCTTAGATTATATGGTGTAGGTTTAAGCTTTGGAAGCCCCAACTTTAATTTCAACTATTTTGTAATGATATTAACTCTAGAACCTCCATCCAACAACACATCCTCTATTGTATTATTCCCAATTTGTACTTAGATAATTGCCATATGATTATCTATTGTTATAATAGTTAATCCTACCTTTGGCATTGAAAAACCAACTTGTTTATTTGTGGTTATTTTACTTAAATTCTGAGTTTTTTCTGGTTTTAGCTTTTGCCACAAATATTTATTTAACTCAAGAGCTATTTTAAACAATTGTTCCAAGTTCAAAATATAAACCCTTTGAACCTATGCTATGAACTTTTATTATGAACCTACTATTATTAAAAATTTCCCATGAAATAAACCCTTATGAACCTATGTTATGAACCTCTACTACTGTTAGATATTTCCCATGAAACATTTTCTACATCTCAATAAACTTTGGACAGTCTATCATTTTATGTCCATTCAAACCACAAATGCGACATGCATATAAAAATGTCTTTTGAGGTTTTTGACTAGGTTGGGCTACTTTTGTAATTGCCACTCTAGTCTATTCCTTTCTACATGTCTCCACATTATGATTAGTCATTCCACAATTTGTGTAAAACTTGTTAGTCTTCCATGTATTGCTTTGTGTTTTTTGCATTTTTATTTTATTTTAAAATTTTAATATAATTTTTTTAGTAACATTTTAAGAAATAAATTATTTCAATGTGTAATAATTAATGTACTCATATAAAATATTTTAAAACGCATCATATATCAAGTATATTCGAAAAATATATAATTAAAGTTTTTATATTACTTATATGTATAATATTAGTTGAAATGAGTTCCCTACATGTCATAATTCCTTATGTGTGAATTTATAAAAATATTCATTTAAAAATCATTGTAGAATAATTTTATGTTCACATTATGTATGTAATGACACATCATTTGAATAATCATTCTTTAGTTATATTTGAAATGATTTTATTTTAGTCACATTTTCATATGATATTTTGGACATCCACGTCAATTTGTCATCAATCATGGATGCCATATGGATGAAAAGTTGTAATGGAAAAACAACATCTTTCTTGTTAACACATCATCATGTACTAGTCAAATACGCCATTGATATATGATTACAACTTTTTACACATAGGATTTGAAGTAATATCATATTACTATAATCAATTACTAGTTGTTGATTTTGGACATTTAGTCATTGATTTCTTGGTTGTAAATGACAAGATTTTTTTCTAGTGAACGTGAAAGAATACACGTTGTTCCAAGTTTTTTAAAGATGGAAAATTTGTAATGTTGTTCCATTGCTTATGTAAGAAAGGGAATGAATGTTGAAATGTAAGGTATTGAAAAAGGGTTTTTGGGAACATGGTTTTTTGGCTACATTGTGAAAATTTACAAAGGAAAGAATAATTCAAAATTAGATTTGATGAGTTTTTTTCAAAAGGATGATCTTTTCCAAAAAGTTTGAGGAAAATATTCAAGCTTCACAATTACAACCAACCCCACTTTTATTTCTTGCCATTCAATGGGATGAAAAGGATCAAGTAGGATGAAAATGATTTAGTAAAAGTATAACATTTTGATTCCTAGTGGATTGGTATCATTTAACATTACAAAACATTCGAGAACAAATATGTCATTTATTTAAAAACGAGTATGTTTGAATTAAATATTAAACTTATCATGATCCTAACATGTCAGAATTAGGTAGATTATGGAAATTTAAAATCCTTTTCTTGGAAGATGCATAAACTTTTTAAGTATCTGAAAAGGAAAATCATCACACTTTTAAGAAACATAAGGGTTGTTAGATTGACATTTTGTTAAAAAAAAGTCAAGACCTTGTAAGTCAAGATTAGTTTAGTTATTTACGTCTGTAAATTAATGGAAAATGTAAGAAAAAGTTCATGAGGTCATGTATTTCAATTTTGTCAGCATAATCCATAAATTCATCTTTTGGTGGTTGTTCATTAATGAATAACACCACATGAAATAATATGTTCACAAAAAAAAATTCGAACCATTCATTTTTTGAAAAACCATGTCATTTTTTTTTCAAAGTTCATGATTGTTTAATTCTTGTTTGAAATATACAAATGTGATTTTTTTCTTTGACACCCCCTCGATTTTGTTCAATTTTGAGATTTCACTTTGTGGTGAAAAATTTGGATGGGTGGATAACTTTGTGGTGAAAAATTTAGATGGGTGGAAGAAGCTAATGAACTAACTCATGATGGACTAAATAATCGTATTAACCTTATTTTTCTTCTAGTGAGCATTCTTCATTCCTTTCAAGGCTTTTCGTAAAATAAAAGTTTTTTTGCACATGAACACTCACATATGCATATCAAATTACTTCTATCATTGATATAATCTAATGTGATGAAAGGTGTTTGATAAATTTTAACATTATAGATGTTATTTCTATGTATATGGTGGCATCTTTTGTAAATTACTTTCATGATTTTTTTGCATCGTTTCGAAAAAACCTAATTCAATGCATGCAAAGAAGGTTTGATGAAAATTTCACTAGTTCTCACCAACATGCCCCCCTCCCCACCTTTTCAATCACACATGCATGAAAATGGTGGCAAAGAATGCAATGTGTGGTAGGACATTTGCTAATGCACGTTTCATTCTTATTCTCAATTACTAGTTCATTAATTGTTAACACTTATTATTGCACATGGGATGACATTATAGTTGTTCAACTATTGATTTTATAAAAGTTCCACTTGATATCCCGTCTTTCATTTTAAGTTCACTCAAGGGGTTCTTTTGTAATTTCAATATATGTTGTAAAAATAACTACAAACAAATGTTAGGCATAAAATGGAAAAAGTTCATATTATAATAATAAATTTAAACAATCAAAATAATATATGGAAAACTATAAGAAAATGAAAGCACATGTAAAATTAATCAAATCTAAAAATAATAAATCTAGATATAAATTAAAAACAATGTCAAAACATTATGATTTTGCAAGAACAATTTTATGAAGTAAAAGGAAAACTAAATGCTTATAATGCAAATGCTAGTTAGTTTTAAATGATGACAGTAATAATTAAAAGAAGACAATTTTCATAGGTAGCATGAAATTTAACATGAAAATAACAAGCTTAAGTTAACCATTGATGATTTAAAAAATAAGAGATCTTACTCTTGTAAATAATTGGTGGAAATGTGTTTGGAAGAAAAAAAATTGATTAATCAATTAATGAATCACATTTTGATTTAAGAAATTGATCAACAAAGTAAGTAATGAATTCATGTATTTTGGCATTTCAAGGATGAAATAATTGGTTAATCTAATAATAAAAAAATACATACAACAAAACATCCAATATCAACAATGGTATAAAACTAAACAAGAAACATGTTAAATTTGACATAAAAATATAATGGAATAAAAATGAAAAGTTGAGACTTTAAGCTTTGATTACACATGAAATATGGGAAAATTAAATGATAAATTAAAACCAAAATAACACATATAACACAAAAATTGGGTCACATGGGCCTTCATACTTCAATACACAATATTTTAAATAGTTATGTTCAGTTCAATTGTTTAATAATGTAAAACTTGTGGTGCAAACTTTCACTCCTTTGCAAATGAATAAAAATCATAAATATCATAAACAACTTTTCATTATAACTTTGAATCTTTAATTTTTTATTAAAAATCTTACATGTTATTTTTAATGTATTATGGAGTTGTAGACCATTATTAATTTTTTTAAAATCTAAATATTAAACATATGGTTATGAAAACGAAGATAAAATTACAATAGTATCTAAGCAAATGAATACAAAAAATGAATCCACAAATTTTTCTTCTTTGTAATAATCAACTTCAAGAATATGTATTATTTTACATCCTTGAAAGTAAAGGGGCAAATAAGTTTTTAAAAAAACCAAAAGTAACCATGTTTATTAGATAATAAATTCATAAACGAAATACTTTTGGTGTCTATTCAAAATTTATTTGCTCCTTTACTTTTGAGGACATACAGATTATTATATTCTCATAGGCTGATTTAAATTTTTTTTTTTTAAAACCTGTTTATCACATACTTTACCAAAAAAAAATCATTTAAAAAACTAACTTAGTTGCATGTACATAAATGGTTGCACAAATAACTTTCAACCATAAATGTCATTAGGTTCAAGTATCTAAGAACCATAATCCTCATAAACAATTATCAATACAATTACTAGTGGTGCACAACATTCTAAAGCCTTAATGATATACACAAATAAATCCCCAATCAACAACCCATGGTACTATGCCAATTACTTGCTCAAAACTTTTCGTAATATAATCATACAATTGCCTGAAACAAAATAAGGCACAATCATAATGCCAACAATATTCATTCATTGTATTGACATTATAAATAACAACCATAAGATAATACAATTAATTGAATTAAAATAAAAGAAATCCTAACACCACCAAAACATTTTTATTGACATAATTGGCAAATTCATCGTTCCTATCAACCAATAAGATGAAATTTTCTTCTTTTTGTCTTTTCATGAAAATAAAGATCACATCATATTTAATTTTCCTTTTAATGTAACTAACCATGGTTTTTTTCCCCATATTTCTCAAGTAGTTCCATTGGCACATTGATTAGCATTAAATGGCACATGACCTAGGTGGGATGTAACATTTTTTCAAAAGTGCTACTACAAGTGGCAACCTAGGAAGTACATAAGTCTAGATGTGGCTAATTTACTTATATTGAAAAATGGGGAAAAAAAATCACTAAAAATCACAAAAAAATTCATGTTTTCAAAAATTTCTGAAAAAATAAAATTGCTAAGTTGTGAAAATCTGTCCAAAACAACATCCTGGAACTAGCATTACCTAATTCCTCCCATTTTTCAGCTTTCCTTATCAAATTTGCAATGCCATGGAAAGTATGCTCTTATATTGAATGTAATGGTTTTAAGTTCCATGCAATTTTAGATTTGGGTTGATATGTAAATGATCCCAATAGTAGTCCTTTTGGATGAACTTATTTTCCAAGTTAATTATTATTAATAATTGAGACATGACAAGAGACTTGCTTCTGTTGATCACAGAAGAATAGCTCTTTAGATGGCTCCATCATGAATTTTGAACTGGGAAATTGCATCAGAATTGGACTCCTAGAACTAGAAAGATCGAACAACAACAAAGTGACCATCATACTCTAGTTGATCAATGGCAAAAATTAGGGTTGGGTAAACCTTTCAGATTATCAAAGGCCAGGAAATAAGCTAGCTATATCCATTGCCCAAAAAGAAGACAACTGCCTGGATGTGAGTTGATGACTAAAAATACAATACCTGCTGTAAGCTCATTGAACCTCCTAATATCGTGGATACCAGAACATGCCCTTGATGCCTTCTGGATCTGATTCGAAACCCAATCCTCTGTAGAAGTCCACCACTGCATCAACACACCATCCAACTTGAAGTTAGAAGTGTGAGCTTACAACTTTCTTTCCAGGTAATTGATGGGCTGCAATCATCCCTAGAAACCTAGAATAACTGGTAGATTTTGACCAGCAACAAAACCTTAATGACCCTAGTTAATCCCAAAAACTTCCTTCATGCTTCATCATAGTGAATTCAAAAGTGAGTCCTCTGGTCTGCTCCTAGCAATGGAAACAGATGATGTCAAGACCTTGAGCATCTGCAAAGAGGGTGATGTTGCCAATATCTCTTCTCAGCAAGGTGCGTACCATCTGCTCTACTAATGCCTTTCCTAGTCCTTGTCCCTGCATTGAATGAGTTCAGTTATCTTAATGTAGATGAGCTGGCAGGATTATGATCTGCAGAAACACAAAGCTTTGATCAAGTGCCCATTCTTGGGTGTG
>Ga0116226_10002526_pt1 | contig 15986 bp, 9 predicted proteins | sample S1TSphfallax_FD_89692 | JGI IMG/M metagenome (GOLD analysis project Ga0116226, IMG submission 89692) | Host-associated microbial communities from peat moss isolated from Minnesota, USA - S1T2_Fa - Sphagnum fallax MG | ecosystem: Host-associated > Plants > Peat moss > Unclassified | place: USA...
AAAAAGAACTGCTTTTTCTTCCGCTCCTTTCCTGCATTGCCACGGCACAAGGGCGCCTCGCCATGACGTATCTGATACGGAACGGTTCAGCTGAGGGCGGCGTCCTGAACGATGAAGCTGGCGGTTTCGGTGCCGTTCCAGGTTTCCGCACGCAGGTGGCCGGCGAGGTGGAGAAGGCCGCCGGCGCGGTCGGTGAGGGCTTGCGCCACCGGGCCGTCACCGGCGCGGAAGAGCAATGTTTTGACGCGGGCGCCGGCGGATTCGACGTAGGCGCGGATGGTGTTGCCGTCGTTGCCGAGGCGGTCGATGCGGGAGACGCGGACGCCGGGGAGGACGAGGGTCGGCTCGGGGTTGCCGGCGCCGAAGGGGGCGAGGCGCGAGAGGGTGCGGGCGAGCTCGATGGTGGCGCCGGGGGCGGTGACGGTGGCTTCGATGTCGAGATGCGGGCGGGGGGGCAGATCGAGCACCGCGGCGAGGCGTTGGTTGAGGAAGGTGTGCAGGGCTTGTTCCTGGGCGTGGACGTAGGAGAAGCCGGCGGCCATGGCGTGGCCGCCGCCGGTGGCCAGGATGCCGGACTGGCGGGCGGCGATGATGGCGGCACCGAGATCTATGCCGGGAACGGAACGGCCGGAGCCCTTGATGACGCCGTCGCTGTGGCCGCCGACGCAGGCGGGGCGGTTGAATTTCTCCTTGATTCGGCCAGCGACGATGCCGACGACGCCGGGGTGCCAGGCCGCATTGCTGACCAGCAGCACGGCGTGGCCGGCCTGCATTTGCGCCTCGGCCTGCGACATGGCGGCATCCAGCACGCCGGCCTCGACGTGCTGGCGCTGGCGGTTTACCGCGTCCAGACGTTCCGCGAGCGCACGGGCTTCGAGCGGGTCCTCGCAGAGCAGCAGGCGCAGGCCGAGATCGGACTCGGAAATGCGGCCGCCGGCATTGATACGCGGGCCGAGAGCGAAACCACAGGTCATGGCGGTGGGCCTGTCGCGCACGGCGGCGACGTCGAGCAAGGCGGCGAGGCCCGGGCGGGCGCGGGAGGCCATGAGTTTCAGGCCTTGCGTGACCATGGCGCGGTTCAGGCCGGTGAGCGGCATGACGTCGCAGACCGTGGCGAGGGCGACGAGGTCGAGCAGCAGGCGCAGGTCGGGTTCGGGGCGGGCGGCGAAAAAATTGTTGCGGCGGAGGACGCGCAGGGTGGCGATGGCGGCCATGAAGGCGACGCCGGCGGCGCAGAGATTGCGCAAGCCGCTGGTGTCGTCGAGGCGGTTCGGGTTGACCGTCGCATGCACCGGCGGGGGCGGGCCTTCGGCCTTGTGGTGGTCGAGGATGATGATGTCGGCGCGGGCGTGCAATGAGGCGAGAGGGCCCTCGGCGGCGGTGCCGCAATCGACACAAACGACCAGGGTGGCGCCGCGGTCGGCGAGCGACATGAGGGCGGGGGCGTTGGGGCCGTAACCTTCGGCGAGGCGGTCCGGGACGTGGGTGAGAACCTGGCAGCCATGCATGCGCAGGAACGACGTGAGGATGGCGGTGCCGCAGGCGCCGTCCACGTCGTAGTCGCCGAAGATGGCGACCGTTTCGGTAGCGGTGATGGCGGAAGCGAGGCGCTCGGCCGCGGTTTCCATGTCGATGAGGAGGGCCGGGTCGGGCAGCAGGGCGCGCAGGGTGGGGTTGAGGAAGTCCGCGGCGTCGTCAGGCGAGATGCCGCGGGCGGCCATGATGCGGCCGACGATTTCGGGGACGGCAAGACGTTGCGACAAGGCAAAGCCCAGGCGGTCCTCCGCGGTGCGCCAGCGCCAGAAACGGCCGCCCAGGCTGTTTGTTACGGAGAGGACGGCGTCGGCAGACATGTGCAGGCCGCCATCCATCATGGTGTCAACATTTTGTGTAGGCAGGAATGATGATCGCCATCATCGCCCCCACCCCGACCCTCCCCACAAAGGGGGAGGGAGGAAAATTTGCAAAAGTTTTTTGGTTCTTTTTTTCAAAAAAGAACTGCTTCTTCCTTCGCATCATCCCGCCCAGGTTTTTGTATTGAAATCGTGGTGAGCTTCTATGTAGCGGACGGTGCCGCTTTTGCTGCGCATGACGATCGAATGGGTGACGGCGCCGCGGCCCTCGCGGCGGACGCCGCGGAGCATGGCGCCGGTGGTGACGCCGGTGGCGGCGAACATGACGTTGCCGGCGGCAAGCTCCTCGATGGTGAAGATCTTGTGCGGGTCGTCGATGCCCATTTTCCTCGTGCGTTCAATTTGGGTGTCGTCATCGTATTTCAGGCGGCCCTGCATCTGGCCGCCGGTGCAACGCAACGCCGCGGCGGAGAGAACGCCTTCCGGCGCGCCGCCGGTTCCGATGAAGATGTCCACGCCGGAATCGGGCAAGGTGGTGGCGATGATGGCGGCGACGTCGCCGTCCGGCAGCAGAACGACGCGGGCGCCGACTTCGCGCGCGCCGCGGATGATGTGGGCGTGGCGATCGCGGTCCAGCGTGCATAGAACGATATCGGAGACGTCGACCTTTTTGGCCTTTGCCAGGTTGCGGATGTTTTCGGCGACCGGCGCGTCGAGATGCACGAGGTCCGGCGGCAGGCCGCCGCCGATGCCGATTTTCTCCATGTATATGTCGGGGGCGTGCAGGAAATTGCCGTGTTCGGCGAGGGCAATGACGGTGAGGGCGTTGGGGCCGCCCTTGGCGGTGAGCGTGGTGCCCTCCAGCGGATCCACCGCGATGTCCATGGCGGGGCCGCCGGCGCCGACCTTTTCGCCGATATACATCATCGGCGCCTCGTCCATTTCGCCTTCGCCGATAACGACCAGGCCGTCGATGGCGACCGTGTCGAAGGCGCGGCGCATCGCCTCGGTGGCGGCGCCGTCGGCCTCGTTCTTGTTGCCTTTCCCTACCCAGTGCCAGGCTGCCAGGGCGGCCGCTTCGGTGACGCGCACGAGCTCCAGCGCCAGGTTTCGGTCGGATTGATATGCAGACATCGTTTTCTCCAAGAGATAAAAGTTTTTTGCTTCTTTTTTTCAAAAAAAGAAGGCCTTCTTTTTTGAAAAAAAGAAGCAAAAAACTTTTGTCTATTTAGCCATGTTCTATGCGAATCATTGATGGTCGCTCCAGGACCGACTCCAGGCGTTGAATGCGGTCCAGGGCTTCCCGCATCTGGCTTTCCCGCGTTTCGTGAGTCACCAATACGATGGGCACGGCCTCGCCGGGCGCCCGGCCATGTTGCAACATGCTTTCGAGCGATACGCCGGAGTCGCGCAAGGCGCCGGCAACGTCGGCGATGACGCCGGGGCGGTCCAGCACCATCAGGCGCAGGTAATAGGCGCCGACATAGGCGCTCATCGGCACCGAGGGGGCGTCGGATAGCGATCCGACCGCGGCGCCCCAGACGGGGGCGGTGCGGCCGCGGGCGAGGTCGATCAGGTCGGCGACGACGGCGCTGGCGGTGGGGCCGGCGCCGGCGCCGCGGCCCTCGAGCATGACGCGGCCGACGAAGTCGCCTTCGGCGACGACGGCATTGTAGACACCGTCGACGCGGGCGAGGGGGGAATTTTCCGGCACCATGCAGGGGTGCACGCGGGTTTCGATCCCGGCTTCGGTGCGGCGCGCGATGCCGAGGAGTTTGATACGGTAGCCGAGCTCGCGGGCGAAGGCGATGTCGAGCGCCGAGACGCCGCGGATGCCCTCGATATGCACGTCGTCGAAACGGACGGCACGGCCGAAGGCCAGCGCGGCGAGGATGGCGAGCTTGTGGGCTGCGTCCACGCCATCGATGTCGAAACTCGGGTCGGCTTCGGCGTAGCCGCGCTTTTGCGCCTCGGCGAGAACGTCGGCGAATTCGCGGCCCTGCTCGCGCATGCTGGTGAGAATGAAATTGCAGGTGCCGTTCAGAATGCCGGCGACACGGCGGATGCGGTTGGCGGCGAGGCCCTCGCGCAGCGCCTTGATGATGGGTATGCCGCCGGCAACGGACGCCTCGAAGGCGAGGGAAACCTTGTGTTCCTCGGCGGTTTGCGCGAGTTCCACGCCGTGGCGGGCCAGCAGGGCCTTGTTGGCGGTGACAACGGATTTGCCGGCGCGCAAGGCGGCCAGGACAAGTGCGCGAGCCGGATCGTCACTGCCGCCGATCAATTCGACGACGACATCGACGCCGGGATCGGTGGCCATCGATACGGGCCTGTCGTACCAGCGCAGGAATTCAAGTTTCACACCGCGGTCGCGGCTGCGATCGCGGGCGGATACGGCAATGACGTGGATCGGCCGGCCGGCATGCGCGGTGATGATGTCGGCATTGTCGTGCAGCAGGCGCACCACGCCGGCGCCGACGGTGCCGAGGCCGGCGATGCCGACAGCGAGGGCACTTGTCACGGGACGGTTGCCAATATGGGAGTGGCGATGTTGCTGTCGGCGGCGAGGAAGGCGCGGATGTTGCGGATCGCCTGGCGCAGGCGGTGGGTGTTTTCCACGAGGCCAATGCGCACGTGGGTGTCGCCGTGCTCGCCGAAGCCGAGGCCGGGGGCGACCGCGACCTGGGCGCGTTCGAGCAGAAGTTTTGAGAAAGCAACACTGCCAAGATGGGCATAGCGCGGCGGGATCGGGGCCCAGGCGAACATGGAACCTTCCGGGCTCGGGATGTCCCACCCGGCGTGGGCTAGGCCGCGAATGAGCACGTCGCGGCGTTCCTTGTAGAGGGCGCGCATTTCGGCGACGCAGTCCTGCGGGCCGTTCAGGGCGGCGACCGCGGCGACCTGGATCGGGGTGAAGGCGCCGTAATCGAGGTAGGATTTCATCCGGGCGAGGGCGGCGACGAGGCGGGGGTTGCCGGCGGCGAAACCGATGCGCCAGCCGGGCATGGAATAGGTTTTCGACATGCTGGTGAATTCGACGGCGATGTCCCTGGCACCGGGGACTTGCAGGATGCTGGGGGGGATAAGGTTTGAAAAATATATTTCGGCGTAGGCGAGGTCGGACAGCACCCAGATTTCGTGTCGGCGGGCGAAGGCGACTATTTCGCGGTAGAAATCGAGGTCGCACAGCCAGGCGGTGGGGTTGCTGGGGAAGTTGACGATCAGGGCTGTGGGTTTGGGGACCGAGTGGCGCACGGCGCGGTCGAGGGCGGCCAGCATGTCGGGGCCGGGTTGGGCGGGGACGCTGCGGACAGAAGCGCCGGCGATGATGAAGCCGAACTGGTGGATCGGGTAGGACGGGTTAGGCACCAGGATGGTGTCGCCGGGGCTGGTGATGGCGGAGGCGAGGTTGGCCAGGCCCTCCTTGGAGCCGAGAGTGGCGATGATTTCGGTTTCAGGGTCCAGGGCTACGTCGAATCGGCGCTGGTAGTAGGCGGCGAGCGCGCGGCGAAGGCCGGGTATGCCCTTGCTGGTGGAATAGCGGTGGGTGCGCGGGTCGGCGACGGTTTCGACCAGCTTGGCAACGATGTGCGCGGGGGTGGCGCTGTCGGGGTTGCCCATGCCGAGGTCGATGATGTCCTGGCCGTCGGCGCGGGCGCGCGCCTTGGCGGCGTTTACCTCGGCGAACACGTAGGGCGGCAGGCGGCGGATGCGGTGAAACTCTTCTTGCATGGGGTCTTTCTTGGGAGTCGGGTGGCTGGCTTAGCATTGTGGAGGGCGCGTGTCGTTGGGCGTTGGTTAAGGAAGGAAGTTCTTCTTTTCTGAAAAAAAGAAGCAATAAACTTTGAACTATTGGTCCTTTACTGTGGCGTCTCGGCCGAAGGCGGTGGCACTGAGGAGGATTTTGTCGGGGGGGACTTTGCGGTCTTTGATGAGGGCGGCGGCGATGGCTTGGGCGCGTTTCAGGCCGAGTTCCACGGCTTGAAGCTGGGCGCCTGGGGTGTCGCTGGCGGATTCGCCGTGACCCTCGACGGCGATCGAGCCGGTCTTGCCGCGGTGGTCGGCGACGTCGCCCAGGCTGTCTTTTTGCGAGGGGTTCAAGGTGGCGTCGCCGGTAGCGAAGAGGATGCGATTGGTGCCGGGAGCTGGGGGCGCCGGGGTCGGCAAGGGCGGCGGCGGCGGCGCGGGCCGGGCGGCGATCTGTTCGACTGTGGGCATGGGTGGCGGCGCGTCGGGGATGGTCGGCAGGCCGGACAGATCGGGGGCGGTGCCGATGAGGGTGACCGGTGCGGCGGGCAAGGCGGCGCCACTGGACGGCGTGGCGCCGGGTTTCGGGTCGGCGGCGGGGAGGGTGGCGTTGGCGGTGTCGTCGGTCGGCGCGGGTGGCGCGCCTGGGGCTGCCGGAGTTGGCGGCGCGGGTTTCGGCGGCGGGGGGGGTGGTACGACGCTGAGGTCGATGGGGGTGCGGGCGACGCTGCGCTCGGTGTTGTCGCGGTCCTGCGTCAGTTCGGTTTGCACCGTCTGGCGGAAGGCGGCGCTGGGGATCGCGGGCCTGGGCGGAATGCTGAATACGCGCGGGTAGGGCAGGTCGGCGCCGGGGGGTGGGGGACGGGATTGGGCGATGGCGCCGCCTTGCAGATGGTGCCACCATTCGACCGGGGTTTCGACCGGGTGGCTGGTGCCGCAGCCGGTTAAGGCTAGCAGCGGGGCTAGGGAAGCGGCCAGCAACACGCGGCACGCACGCCACCCCGGCGCACGCGCGGCTTGAAGCGCGTTGCCCTGCCCCCTACCCTTCCCTTCAGCAAGAATCATAAGCTGCCGCCTCCGCGTCGGTTCGCACGGGTCTAGCCGGGTGACAGGCGCGCGCAAAGGACGTCCCACGCGATGGCCGACAACATTACCCCTGAGCCCAGTTTCAAGCTGCCCGATCCGGACGTGTTGAGCCGGTCCATGGCCAGCATTGCCGAGCGCAGCCAGCGGTTGGTGAGCGACTGGCTGGCGCGGCAGAACGATGCCACGCCGAGCACGCCGGCGAATGTCGATCCGTTGAATATCGGCAGCGCGTTCCTGGCCATGACGGCGCGGCTGATGGCCCATCCCGGGCGGGTCATGCAGGCGCAACTGGGGTTTTGGCAGGATTACATGACGCTGTGGCAGAACACCACGCGGCGTATCATGGGGATAGACACCGCGCCGGTGATCGAGGCCGATCCGAAGGACAAACGGTTCCGCGGCGAGGCCTGGCAGCAGAGCGAGATTTTCGATTTCATCAAGCAAAGTTATTTGCTCAGCGCGCGCTATGTGCAGGACGTGGTGCACCAGGCCGAAGGGCTGGATCCGAAGACGGCGCAGAAGGTGGATTTTTATTCGCGGCAGTTCGTCGATGCGATGAGCCCGTCGAATTTCGTGCTGACCAACCCTGAGGTGCTGCGGCGCACCGCGGAGACGGGCGGGGAGAACTTGCTGCGCGGGCTGAACAACCTGCTGGGCGACCTGGAACGCGGGCGCGGCAAACTGTCGATCAAGATGACGGACGCCAATGCGTTCAAGCTCGGCGAGAACATTGCGGTTTCGCCGGGGAAGGTGGTGTTTCAGAACGAGCTCATGCAGCTTATTCAATATGCGCCAGCCACCGAGACGGTGCTGAAGCGGCCGCTGCTCGTGCTGCCGCCGTGGATCAACAAGTTTTATATTCTCGATTTGCGCCCGCGCAATTCGCTGGTGCGCTATCTGGTGAGCCAGGGGCACACCGTTTTCATGGTGAGCTGGGTGAACCCGGATGAGCGCCTGGCCGACGCGGGCTTCGATGATTACATGGTGAAGGGTATTTTCGCCGCACTCGACGCGATCAAGATTATTACCGGGCAAAGCGATGTCAATGCGATCGGCTACTGCCTTGGCGGCACGCTGCTGGCGACGACGCTGGCGTGGATGGCCAGGCGCGGGGATGGGCGGATAAAGTCGGCGACTTTCTTTGTGACGATGATGGATTTTACCGAAGCGGGCGAACTTGGTGTTTTCATCGATGAGGAGCAGCTCAGTGCGCTGGAGGAAAAGATGCGCACGCGCGGGTTTCTCGAAGGCGGCGACATGGCCACCACCTTCAACATGCTGCGGGCCAATGACCTGATCTGGTCGTTCGTGGTAAATAATTACCTGATGGGCAATGAGCCCTTTCCGTTCGACCTGCTGTACTGGAATTCGGACGCGACGCGGATGCCGGCGCGGATGCATTCTTTCTACTTGCGCAATATGTATCAGGACAATCTGCTCGCAAAGCCGAATGCGCTGGAGCTCGATGGCGAAAAGATCGATCTGGGGCTGGTTAAGGTGCCGGCGTATTTTCTTTCGACGCGGGAGGATCATATCGCACCTTGGCGCAGCACATATCGTGGGGTGAAGTTGCTGGGCGGCAAGAGCCGGTTTGTGCTGGCCGCGTCGGGCCACATCGCGGGCGTGGTGAACCCGCCGGACGGCGGGAAATACAATCACTGGGTGAATGAAACGCTGCCGGATGATGCGGCCGCGTGGCTGGCGGGGGCGGCGGAGATGTCCGGCAGTTGGTGGCCGGACTGGAACCGCTGGGCGACCGCCCATGCGCCGGAGCGCGTGCCAGCGCGGGTGCCGGGAAGCGGCAAGCTGAAGGCGATCGAGGACGCGCCGGGGAGTTATGTCAAGGTGAAGTCGCAGGAAGGGTAGTCGGAAAGAAGCAGTTCTTTTTTGAAAAAAAGAACCAAGAAAATTTTGCAAACTGCTTTGGGCCGCGGATCAACCGGGAGCCACGCTTGCTGCCCAAGATAGGCAGGAGCGTGCTTGCATTACGCTGCGGAAGCGCTTGCCAGCGGATCGTCAACCGAATCATTGCATTGCGCCACACGATCGGCAACGGCGTCGGGCCAGGCGGCGCCTTCGGCCATCAGTGCGGATAGGGTGGATTCGAGTTTTTCGCGCAGGATCTTGGCGAGGCGGTCGTGGCCGCGTTGTTCGGAAAAATCGCGCACCAGGTCGGCGCGCCTGTAGCCGGCCTCGGTGTGGCCGAGCAGGCGGGCGGCGTCGGCGTGCGCGCCGCTCAATGCATGTGCCAGGGCGAGATGTTCCAGGCAGGGCAAGGCATAATCGTGATGGCCCAGGGCGCGCATGAGGGTGAGCGCCTCGCTGCCGGCGGCGCGGGCTTCGCCGATGCGGTCGGTGGCCAGCAGGTAGCCGGCGAGATTTGCCAGCAGGCTTGCCAAGGTCGGCAGATAGCCGGCGCGGCGGGCGTCGGCGGCGGCCTGCCGGGCATAGTCGATGGCAGCTCCGATATTGCCGCCCATCGATTCGAATTCGGCGAGATTGAGCGCCGAGGAGAGGCAGCCGGTGCGGTCGCCCAGCGCGCGGCGCATGGTGATGGCTTCAAGATTGTAGCGGCGGGCTGCGGCGAGATCGCCGGCGAAGAAATGAAACGAGCCCAGATGGGCGATCGCGGTGGCGAGATCCTTGGTGGGCGGAAGCGGGCGCAGCAGGGCCACCGCCTCGGTCAACATCGGTTCGACATCGGGATGCATTTTGCCGGGCCGGACAAGCGACATCGCGGCTGTGCGCAGCGCGCAACTGAGGCCGACCGGGTCGCCCGCTGCACGAAACAGCGCGATCGCCTCGCGCCGTTCGGCACGCAGTTCGCTGGCGCCGAAAAGCGAGGATTTGTTCGCCCAGAAGCGCACCCAGCCGGCTTGCAGGGCGGGTGTCGCGGGGGTGAGGAACGGCAGGGCGGCTTGCGTCCAGCGTTTGAGGTCGGCTTGCAACGACAATTCGTCCGCGATCGCACCGGCATGCGACACCAGGCGCACGCCGAGCGCCGGGTCGCCGGTTTCGCCAGCGACAGCGTGGTATTTGCTGCTTTGGCCGAATGCCCAGTCGATGGCGGCGCGCAAATTTTCCACTTCGGGGGCGAATTGAGCGAGCCACGGAACGGTTGCCGTGGTGGGCCAGGCGGCTTCGGCCTCGGCGTAGAAGTCGGCGAGGAATTCGGCGGCCAGGCGGTCGCGGCCGGTCTCGCCGCTGGCCTTGAGTTTTTCACGGGCGTAATGACGCGTCGCTTCCAGCATGCGAAATCGGGTGGCGGTGCCGGACATGTCGGCGTTGACAAGCGATTTATCGATCAGCAGTTCGAGCAGATCGAGCACGTCGTCGGCCTCGATGCCGTCACCCTGGGCGGCGGCGGTGGCGCCCTGCACGCTGAAGCCATCTACGAATACCGAGAGGCGGCGGAACAGCACTTGTTCGGCGGGGTGCAGCAGGGAATGGCTCCAGTCGATGGTGGCCCAAAGTGTCTGGTGGCGCGGCAGGGCTGCCTTGCCGCCACTGTTGAGCAGGCGAAACGCGTTTTCCAGGCGGGCGGCGATTTCGGCGGGCTTGAGAACGGTGCGGCGTGCGGCGGCGAGCTCGATTGCCATCGGCACGCCGTCCAGCCGGCGGCAAATCGCCGACACAAAGGGCGCATCGGTTTCGGTGAGGACGTAGCCGCCGGCGGCGTCGGCGGCGCGCTGCACGAACAGGCGCACCGCGGCAAATTGCATGGCGTCGGCCGCCGCGCGGCCTTCCGGCGGTGCGGGGACCGGCAGCGACGGCAACCGATAGACCACCTCGCCGGGGATGCGCAGCGGCTCGCGGCTGGTGGCCAGTATGCTGACATCCGGGCAGTTGGAGAGCAGCGCCGTGGCGAGTTCGGCCGCGCCCGACAGAAGATGCTCGCATGTATCCAGGATGAGCAGCAGTTGCTTGCCGCGCAGGAACACGGTGGCGACCTCGACCGGGGCGCGGGTGCCTGAAACCGGTGCCGAGACCACGCGGCAAACCGCTTCGGCCACCAGGCCGGGGTCGGCCAGCGGCGCCAGTTCAACCAGCCAGACGCCATCGCGGAAGGCGTCACGCGCGCGCTCGCCGACGCGCAGGGCGGCGCGTGTCTTGCCGACACCGCCGGCGCCGACCAGGGTCAGGCGGCGGCGTTCGAGCAAGATGCGGGTAACCTCGTCGAGTTCCACCTCGCGGCCGATGAAGCTGGTGACCTCCCTCGGCAGATTGTTCAGCGGCTCGGGGCCGGCCGCCCCGTCGCGTGGCGGCGGGGCGGCCGTCGTCGTCGGCGGCCTGTCAGGGGCGGGTGCCGGGGCCGGTGGGCTCGGCGCGAGCGGATCGCGCACGCGGTGCACCTGCACCGGCCGGCTGATGTTTTTCAGCGTGCGCAGGCCGAGATCCTCGAATTCCAGGCGCAGCTTGCCGGCGACGTCGATGCGCACCCGGTCAGAGATGCAGATGCCGCCGACATCGGCCAGCGGCTCCAGCCGGGCCGCGACATTCACGCCGTCGCCGACCAGGTCCGACCCGCGCACCAGCACGTCGCCCTGATGCACGGCGATGCGGAAATTGATCGGCGTGGCGCAGGCCACGCGGGCGTTCAGAACGGCCACTTTCTCCTGGATGCGCAGTGCGGCGCTCAGCGCCTGCACGGCGCTCGCGAATTCCACCAGCAGGCCGTCGCCCATCTCCTTGAACACGCGCCCGCGGAACATCCTCACCGTGGGATCGACGATGTCACTGCGCACGCGGTCCATGTGCGCGAGCGTGCCGGCCTCATCCTCGCCGATCATGCGGGAGAAGCCGACGATGTCGGCGACCAGGATGGCGGCGAGGCGGCGTTCCTGCTCCTCGGGCGGCGGGGCGGCGGCGGTGGCCTCGGCGATGCCGCTTGGATCGATCGTTACGGGTATTTCTGGGAACGAAGGCGGCGATTTCGGCAACTCGGGTGGCGCGGGAGCAGCGGCCCGCGGCAGCGTGACGTCGGCTACGAAACGATAGCCGCGCCCGGCATCGGTTACGATGTAGTTTGTTGCCGGGTCGTGTGTCTCCAGCAACTTGCGGATGTTGGATACTTGGGTGGTTACGTTATGTTCTTCCACCGCGATGCCGGGCCAAACCTCGTCGAGCAGGCTTTGCTTGGTGGCGAGCTGGCCGCGTCGGCGCACCAGGCTTACCAGCACGTCGAATGCGCGGCCATTCACCGTCAGCGGTTGGCCGTGCAACAGCAATTGCCGCCCGGTGACGTGGAGGCGGAACGGACCGAACAGAAGGATGTTTTCCTGTGTCTCCAGGTGGGCGGACCCTTTGATGCGGCGCGGATGACTCTAGACGGATGGGCGGGGGAATGGCCAGGGGAAGGTAGGTAAGAAAGAACTTCTTTTTTTCAAAAAAGAACACTCTTCCTTTTTGTACCGTTTACACGAGCCGTTGCGCCTGCCACACAGGAGGCAACGCGCAATCAATCGTCATGGCGGGGGCAGTCGCGTGGACGGAAATGCCTTGCTCACAGAGCGCGATACGTCCTTTTCCGTGTTGTCCTCCGGAAATGCACAACCGGAGGTTGCGCCGCCGGTCGTTGCCGCCGCGGACAAAGGATATTTTCCGCCGCCGTCCGAGCGGCCGACCCAACTTGCCGCGGAGGGCATTCGGTTCGATTTCAATCAGGGGGCGCGGGTGCTGCTGCCGGCGCGCGCGGCGGGCAAATGGCGCATCCGGTTGCGCGACCTCGATACCGGCAACATTCTGTTCCAGAGCGAAAACCAGGGCGCCATGGTGGCGTCGGCCAAACGGTTTTACGTGCGGTTCGGCGTGGAGGTTTGGGAAGTGGACGGCGCGGGGGGGGCGCGGCCGGTGCTGTCGCACGCGTTCGATGCGCGCGGGCGGACGGTGCTGGCGCAATTTCCGGTCGGCACGCTCGGCGACATATTGGCGTGGTTCCCGTATGCCGCGCGCTTTGGGCAGGCGCACGGGTGCCGGCTGATCTGTGCAATGTCGGCGCTGATCATTCCGCTGCTGCGGGATGCATACCCGGATGTCCGTTTCGTGACGCACGAGGAGGTGGCGGCGGAGCGGCTGGCGGAAGCGGCTTATGCCACCTACTGCCTTGGCCTGTTCTTCGACGATGCGGCGTGCGTGTTTCAGCCTACTGATTTCCGCCATGTGGGGTTGCACCGGACAGCGGGGTATATCCTGGGGGTGGATCCGGCGGAGGCGCCGCCGTTTCTGGCGCTGCCCGACGAGTCCCGCCCGATCGAGGCGCCGTATGTTTGCATTGCGGTGCAAAGCTCGACGCAGGCGAAATACTGGAACAACCCGCATGGCTGGGCGGCGGTGGTGGCGTTTCTGAAGGCGCGCGGATTTCGGGTAATCTGCATCGACCTGAAGCCCGTGCATGGGGCGGGGCTGGTGTGGAACCACATTCCGCATGGTGCTGAGGACGAAACGGGTGACCGTCCGCTGGTGGAGCGGGCGCGCTGGCTGCGCCATGCGGCGGCGTTCGTGGGGCTGAGCAGCGGGCTGGCGTGGTTGGCTTGGGCGGCCGGCGCGCCGGTGGCAATGATCAGCGGATTTACGCACCCGACCAACGAGTTCGCGACACCGTTTCGGGTAATCAACTGGCATACATGTAATTCATGCTGGAACGACGTGCGGGTTCGGTTCGACCACAAGGATTTTCTGTGGTGCCCGCGGCATGCGGGGAGCGAGCGGCAGTTTGAATGCACGCGGCTGATTACGGCTGAGCAGGTGATTGCGACGCTGGCGCGGATTCCGGCAATTGGCGCGGCGGGTGAAGGCGGCGCGCAGGGTGAAGGCGGGGCAGAGCGTGAAGGCGGCGCGGAGCGCGAAGGGGTGGCGACACCATGACACAGACCATTACGGTGGCCTTCGGCGCCACCTCGACGGGCCTTGAAGTATCGGCCGGCGTGATCGTTGACGATTACGGCACGACCAGCGGCAGCGTCGTGAACGGCGGCATCGAGAATGTGTCGTCAGGCGGAATCGCCAGCGGCAGCATGGTGATGAATTCGGGTACGCAATCGATACAATTTGGCGGCCGGGCCTACGCAACCATTGTCGGCCTCGGTGGCTACGAAATGGTCTCGGCTGGAGGCACCGACATTCGCGCGGTGGTGGAGGCGGGCGGTTATGAAATGGTTTCCGCCGGCGGCACGGTGATCAATGCGACGGTCGAATCGGGCGGTTTCCTGTTTGTGTCCGCGGGGGGAGTCGTCGATGGCGGACGCGTCAATGACGGCGGCACGCTGATACTCGAGGGGGGAGTGGCGAACGGCACGCATCTTTTTTCCGGTGCAAGCGAGATCGTATCCAGCGGCACAGCTAACGGGCTGGTGGTAAGCAACGGCGTTACGCTCACAGTGTCGAACGGCGGCATCGCCGCCAGTTCCATTGTGATCGACGGCGGGTTGGAGAACGTGGCGTCGGGCGGAATCGCGGTGAGCACGACCGTGGACAATGGTGGCACCCTGAACGTTACAACTGGCGCCACGATTATCGATGCGGTGCTGGAGACTGGCGCGACTCTCGATCTGACAGCGGCGACAGTTTCGGCGGTCCTGATCAATGCCAATGATACGCTTATGATTGGCGACGGCAGTACCGCCATATCCATCAGTGTGCTGGGCAAGGACAGCACCGACAAGGTCCTCGATGGCGGAAGCGCCAGTTATACCACCGTGAGCTCCGGTGGCACCGAGACGGTTGCGACAGGTGGCAGCGCAGTCAGTAGCACCGTGAGCAGCGGTGGTATCGAAATGGTCGCCGGCGGGGGCGTGGAGGCACTTATCATTCATCGCGGCGCAGAGGCGATGGTGATGAACGGCGGAACGGCGTCGGGAACGATGCTGTTTGGAACCATATCGGTCTCCGGTGGCGGAACGGACTCCGGGACGGAGATTGTCAGCGGCGGCGTGGAATTCGTGATGACTGGCGGCACCGCCGATTTCAGCAACGTCAGTTCCGGCGGCATTCAGATGGTGGGCGCGGGGGGGACAGCGACGTCCACCGCGGTGGACGGCGGTGGCACCGAAGAGGCAATCGGCAAGGGTGCCCAACTGAACGACTGTATCATCCACCGCGGCGCGCAGGCAATGGTGGCAAGCGGCGCCGACTTGTATTCGGCCGAAGTACTCGGCAGCGAGACGGTCTCGAGTGGCGGAACCGATGCCAGGGACTTTATAGGCAGCGGTGGCACCGAGCTCGTCATGGCTGGGGGCCCCGCAACGTTTGATTTCGTAAGCAGCGGCGGCACGCAAGTAGTATCCGGCGGCAAGGCCGACAACACAACGGTGTATGGCGGCGGGACGGAAATCGTGACCGGCAAAGGCTCCGCCGTTGACGCCGTTATACAAGGTTCCGCAACGATCTCCGGCAAGGGGTCGGTTGACAGTGCTTCGCAGATATATGGTGGTGGCGTCGAAACCGTACTATCGGGGGGCATTGCAAGCTCGGCAACGGTGGGTTTTCTGGGCACGCTGACGGTGCTTTCCGGCGGTTCGGCGGTGGATACCACAGTGATCGACAGCGGCGTCGAAATGGTGGGGGCGGGGGGCTCGGCCAACGGGGGCACTATAAGCCTTCTGGGCACCCTCATGGTGCTTTCCGGCGGGTCGGCGGTGAGCGTGACAGTGGCTGGCAGCGGTTTGGAAATCATTTCTAGCGTGACGGCAGCCGACACAACGACTTTGACAGGCGGTGGGAGCGAAATCCTGGAAGGCGGCGGCCAGATCGGCGCGGTTTCCGGCGACGGGACATTGACGTTTGCGGGGGGAACGTTTTCCGTATCGGACCCGCAGATCGATGTGTCGGCCGTGCTTGTAGAGCTGGAGGCGACCGTTTCGGGATCAGGGACATTATCCGGCGCTATTACCGACCTGGGAGACATCGAGGCGACAGGCACCCTGACGCTGACCGGAACGATTTCCGGGAACGGGACGTTGTCCGCCGCGGATTTGGCCGTACTCGATCTGACGGCCGGCGGGGCAATCGCGGAGACTGTTGCAGGGCTGGGCATGCTTGAACTGAGCGCGGAAGCCTACACCATTACCGCACAGACCGTAGTCGCCATCGCTTCTGTTATGATTGATGCGCCGGCGATGCTTTCCGGCAACGGCACGATTGCCGGCGCCGTCAAGAACGCGGGCACGCTGGCCGCGGACGGCGGCACGCTGGCGGTGCTCGGCACGCTCACTGATACCGGAATAATCGACATTGCCTCGGGGGCGGTGCTGGATCTGAGCGGGGGTGGCACGATTTCGGGGAACGTCGAGGGAGCCGGTGAAC
>Ga0116226_10002527_pt1 | contig 15978 bp, 8 predicted proteins | sample S1TSphfallax_FD_89692 | JGI IMG/M metagenome (GOLD analysis project Ga0116226, IMG submission 89692) | Host-associated microbial communities from peat moss isolated from Minnesota, USA - S1T2_Fa - Sphagnum fallax MG | ecosystem: Host-associated > Plants > Peat moss > Unclassified | place: USA...
GGGCCTCTTATGCCTTTTATAGCCGCTGACGATTGCTAGTGCGCCTAAGATCGTAACTGCAATTGCAAGCAAGCGATGAGTATGTTCCTCGGTGGGAAGAAAATGTGCGTAGACAGCGGAGAGAGAAAGGATTACCGGAGTGAGGATGCAGTGGACAACACAGGCTGCGGAGGTGAAGATACCAATGCGGTCTGTGATGGCGATGATGGAGAAGTATTTACGAGACATGAGTTTATCCGTACCGATGCTTGCGGCTGATGATGGGTATATGGGATTGGACACAATAAGAAGTGGCATCGGAGGCTACAGAACGCCTCCGATGCTGGAATAAAAAACGGGCTAGAAGTGGATGCCGACTTCCGCTGTGAGTGCTCGCGGCGTTACATAGTGCGTTCCACTGAAGGTGGAGAGAAAGTTGTAGAGCGCATATTTATTGGTCACGTTGATTGCGGTCAGGCGGAGGCTCCATTTGTACTTGTCGCCGTGGAAGAGATTGTCCTCGCCGACAGATGCGTCAAATAAACTGCGTGGAGCGATACGCGGCGGGTTGTGATCATCATTCTCGGTGCCGGGCTTGGGCACTTTGATGAGTGATGATCCAAACTGCGAGGCCTGGCAGATGCCTACGCCGCCGACCCCGGGAAGTGGTGTGGTGGGTGTGGCATAGACGCTGCCGCAATGGAAGCCTGCCTGATACTCCTCGTCAGCACTAAGCGGATTGCCGAGAGCATCTTGTATGTAGATGTTGTCCTCTCCGGCAACATAGTTGGGGTCGCCGGGCAGGATTGATTGAGGGCAGTCGTTGTAGACGCTGGTGCCGTAGCAGGGTGCGTTGCCAGCAACTAGACCGCTGTCATAACGCCAGTTGAATCCAAGCCACGGGCCGCGCTTGCCAATTTGATATTGCAGGTGAGTGGTCTCATTGAATTTTTCATCGTGGTCAATGCGGAATGGAGTTCCAGCCTGGCCGACAGTGGCTCCAGCGCCTCCGATTTGGGGTGGGAAGAAGCGCGCCGCCACACTGGACATCACCACCATTGCAGTAAAGCCATGCTGTTCTGGCATGCTGGCGCGCAAGGCCCATCCCGGGATTTTAGAGTTGTGCCATTCTATGGGGAAGGTGATTGGCGTTGAACCCAGAACGCTGAAGTCGAAGCCATTATGGGTTTCTTTCCAGATGTATTCGCCGCTGGTGACAAAGTATTTACTGAATGTTTGTTGGAAGCCGCCATGGAATTCATTCCGCCAGCCCGGGGTCAACGGTGTGGCAGTAGAGGCTGGTGATGCGCAGAGCAGCAGTTCATTGAGTACAGGCTGCTCACAGCCGAGGCTCGAAAGGATTAAATTTTCGTTGAAGGGGGTTTCCAGTGTGCGCGCATAGGAAAGGCGCAGCACGGTACCGCTCGGCTTGATGTTGTAGGAAACGCCAAACCGAGGTTCCGCCTGATGCGCGACTGTGAGTCCGTTGTACAGGTCTCCACGAAGACCAAGATTAAACATCCAGTTGCCGGTGGTGATGGAGTCCTCTGCATACATGGAGAGTTCCTTCACATCCGTATGGCCATTGAAGTTGTAGTATGTGCCGGCCTGAGTAAGATCATAGGGTGTGAGGATGGGGTCTCCGACAGCCAGTGTGGGGTCGATCACAGCGAGTGAGAACAGCTCATTGAGATATGTCTGGTTATACGTCACACCAGCTTTAAAGTTGTGAATGCCTTTGGTGTAGGTGTAGTCCGACCGAAGGCCAGCATTGGTGAGTGTGCGATGCTGTGAGATGGTTTCCTGTTGAAGATTGGGTGGCCCGAGATCAGCAAAAGGATCATTGCTGGGATAGTAGTGATAATCATCGCGCCGAACGTATACACCTGAATTAAGGACCGCATCATTATTGATAGTGCGTGTCCAGCTTGGCGCGATATTGAAGGTCTTGATTTGTGAGCGCTGGTCTGTTGGTCCTGTTACCGGGTATCCTGCCAGGTTGACACCGCCCGTGTTTAGGTTCTCATAGGCATTTGGCGTCTGGAACCATGAACGTGTATAGCCAAAATTAAATTGATAGGAATCATTTTCGTTTCGCACATAATCTGCCCGGTCAAAAAGATTTTCTTCATTGCCTTTGTCGTGCATCACGGCAAATTCTGGCGGATCCAGAAAACGTCCGCTGTTCTGGCCATTGAGAGAGACGAAGTTGCCATATTTACTATTGCCAACGGCGAGATCACCGCTGGTTTCAGTGCTGCCAAAGCTACCGTAGGAACTGGTCAAGCTGCCGTTCGGTTTTAGGCTGTTAAGTCCGCTGCGGGTGGTGACCTTAATAACTACGCTGGTTTTATCGCCGAACTCTGCTGGTGGTGCGCCTGAAATTACTTCCATGGATTGGATGGAGCCAGCAGGAATCTGGTTGGAGAAGACTTTACTTTGCTGGTCGGTAATCGGTTGACCATCCACTGAGAAGGAATTTTCTGCGTGGTCGCCGAGTCCATGGAAGAGACCGTTCGAGTCTGCTGAAATGCCCGGGGTAGTCAGCGTAACCAGAGAACTCACTGCTGACGACTGGCTTTCTAGTGGCATCTTATCGAAAAGCCCACGGTCGACATCGGTGTGGAAGGTGGTGTCACGCTCGGTTAGATCACCTCCGCTGTCAACTTCCACCGTCGTAGCCGCTGCAGAAACAGTCAGCTTTACCTGCAAGACAATCGCGACTGGGGATTGGACGTCCACGCTCTGGTTTGATGAGGCAAAGCCTTTTGTTGATACATTCAGCTGATAGTTATTGAATGGAATGTTTGAAATTGAAAATGTTCCATCAGCCCCAGTGGTGATTGTGCGGGTGAAACCACTGACGGAGTTGGAAAATTTTACGTTCGCCCCGGGAATGCCCGCACCAGATATATCGGTGACTGTACCATTAATTGTGCCTGAACTACCTGCATAAGCGTTGAGCGAATAGAGCGCTGCAACAAGAAATGCAGCGGAAATATAGACGATGGCGCGACGCACCATTGAAAGCATGTGAACTCCTCCTGAAAGTTGCAATGGGTTTTTATTTTGGCCATACATGGCCAGAGCTAGGCAATTTCAGATAGAACAGGAGGCGGACGATTGACCGGTAGAAGAATTACATTGTGGCGGGGACGGTTACTACGTCGAAGAACAATAATGTTAGCGACTTGGTGCTGTGTGACTTGCAGGGCAACTTGAGGGGAGACCTGCACTGACTGATGTGCAGAAAAGCATAGCGCACAATCATGGTCAATATGTCCATCTGCGTGGGTGTGTACTAATTGTGCAGTGCTGAGCAGCAGCAATAGAGCTATACATCCGGTGACCAGAAGATAGAATCCCCGCTGCCAGTTCAGACGCATTTTATGAAATTCACGCATTATTCAGATGCTATTACAGCGGAGAGCTGGCTGCAAATTGATGTAAATGGAAGTTGTTTCAAAATGCCCGCACGATATAATCCCTGTACTATAAAGTAAGCACTCACTATTTACGAGGGAGTATGCAAAACTTAGGAACTCCCGTGGCTCCTATAAGTACTGAACAGCGTAATGCCATTTCTTTTTTGGCGAGGCTTCGAGCACATGTTGCGATTGTGAGGCTTGACCACTCCATTAAAAACCTGTTTGTGCTGCCCGGAGTGATTATTCCATTGAGCATTGCTCCACAACTCATTAATTTTGGGCTGTGGTTGAAGCTAGTTATTGCGTTTATCGCGATAACGCTGATTGCATGCAGCAACTATGTAATTAATGAAGTGCTGGATGCGCCATTTGATCGTCTCCATCCAACTAAGCGAGAGAGGCCTGTGGCGCGTGGAATGGTAAACATTCCAGCAGCGTATACACAATGGCTGGTGATGATGGTAGTGGGACTTTTGATCGCGGTCCACATATCCGGCCTATTTGCAATAACGGCATTAGCGTTGCGGATTATGGGATGCCTATATAACTTTCGTCCGATGCGCACAAAGGATGTGCCGTATCTGGATGTGATGTCAGAATCCATCAATAATCCGATACGTATGTTGCTGGGCTGGTATGCGGTGACGATTGTTATCGTGCCACCAGTCTCATTATTGATTGCTTATTGGATGATTGGTTGCTACTTTATGGCATTGAAGCGATTTAGTGAGTTGTCTGAAATCGGCGACCGAACAATTGCTGCGGCATACAGGGCATCATTCAAACATTACACCCCAGAGTCTTTGTTAGTTTCAGTCGTGTTTTATGCATCGACAGCGATGCTATTTTTAGGTGCTTTTATCATTCGCTATCGGATCGAGCTGATACTGGCGTTTCCTTTAGTGGCGATGACGATGGCAACCTATATGATGCTGGCGTTCGAGGCGCACAGTGCCGTGCAAAACCCAGAAAAGCTGTATCGTGAGCCAGCGCTAATGGCATCCTTGTCGGCTACGGTAATTGTTATGGCTATGATGCTGTTTATTCGCGTACCGCAGTTTGAGATCTTCTTTACGCCAACATTGCCCGTAGCCCGTTAAAGTAACGAATAGATACATTAGTTAGTGCAAATTTGGATACGTTCGATATGCAATGATCTGTGCATCCATAGGTGTGCCGTTGACGTGGGTTGTTTTTAGCAGAACTTCAAAATAAGGTAATGTGGTGACGTGCAGCAACTTCTGGAAATTCTCAAGATGCTCCTCAGATGTCAGAAACTCGCCAGCACCTTCGGTGTCTGCTGAACCGGTGCCTTCAAGGACCAAAACTTTCCCGTTGCCAGATGGGTTGGGTAAGTAGGCGACAACGCTGTATCCGCTATTGGGTGTTGTATCGACTTTATAAATTGCCTGTTCGCTGGTGAGTGGAGACTGGTTTTTTATATAGGTGGTTGTCAGGTCTGGAGTAAACTCCAGGCTGAAATTCAGCTTGTCTTGAAACAAATCAACCCACGGGTTAGATTTTCTTCCTCCAATCAGAATAGCGTTGTCCATTTTAATCATTGATGGGGAATAGTCACGTGAGTAGTAAAGGTGGATATTTTTGCCGAGTGGGTCCAGAGTGACAATGCGTTGGGCGGTGCGGAAATCACCAATACTGCCGGCGGTGCGTTGTGAAATCAGGTCAATATCTTGTCTCCGGTCCTCAGTCAGATCCGGTGATTGCATCTTGCTGCTGTAGTTTCGAGTGAGATACTCGTCAAGCGGTATGGCTCTCTTGGAGATGTCTTCAATCAATGCAAAAGAAACATCTGCAAGTACGACATCAGTATTTGGGTTTGCTCCCAAAAAATTCGACCAGAACGAATTTACAGCGGGTTTGCTTTGCCAAATATAAAGCGACCTGTGCATTGCCAGGTTTTCCATCCATAAAGTTAAACATCCAATCGACAAAGCGCCTATTACTACTACAGCCAATAGGAGTAGCCGACGATCAACTGGAACAGTCTGTAGCGATATTTTTTGTTCTTCTCCACTGGTTACAGTATTAGTGGCAGTTCCTACGATTGGCTTTTGCAAGGTTGATTCGCCTGGTGCAGGTTCATCGATAGTATGGGACTCAAAACCGTTTTGATCGAGAACCTGCTCAGTTTGTAATATTTTTTCTCTGGTGGTACGTGACCGAAATACGGGTTTGTAACTACCGCGCGGAATTTCTAAAATCAACGGCTCGTCTGCACCGTCTGTCTCAAAGTAATCTTCTATGCGTTTACGCAGGTCGGTCGCATTGACTCGTACTATGTTGTCCGCACTGGTGTCGTAGACCTCTGGGCGTCCGAATACAACGGAGCCAATCTCCTGTTCATGAAGGACATCACAGCCATCTTTCAATGTCCTTTGACCAACGAAAAGAAGAAACTCGCGCATTCGGTTGGCGCGCTTGAGCTGCGGACTCGCAACCACTCGCTCCAACAGCGCCCAGCAGGTATCAAAATCCGGGGCATGCTCCTCGTGAAAAATTGGCTCGGTTGCGGACATATCAGTTTGTTCTCATAGTCTTACGATGTGAGCAGTCTAACACGCATATTGGAGGCATGTTTGGTCTCCTAACATGGCATATTAGATGCTCTAACGGTTAGGCATTCCCGAAGACGGTTAGGAGTTGTTGCATTAACCGAGAAATAACTTGCGTGTTGTCAATACGATCCTGCATATTCACAACCTTATGCGCGTATATTTTCTTTCAATTCTGCTTTGCTTAGTTTTCATTCCGTTGAATGGATTTACACAAACACAACCGGCTGATTGGGTAAATGAGTACATTGGTACGGCGAATGAGGGGCAAACCTTCCCCAGCGCAGGATTGCCGAATGCCATGACAAATTGGACACCACAGACCCGAGCGGGCAATGTAAAGTGTGTTGCACCATACTATTTTGCCGATAAAAAAATACAGGGCTTTCGTGGAAGCCATTTTCTAAGTGGTTCATGCGTAAAGGATTATGGCAGTGTTACTATCATGCCGATTTCCGGCGACATAAAGTTAGGTGATACGAATTGGGCATCAAATTTCGATAGAAAGTCAGAAATCGCAAGGCCGTATCGATATGCGGTAACCCTTGGTGATTATGCAATTGATGCTGAGATGACGGGCACAACGAGGGCAGAATTGCTTCGCTTCCGGTTTAACAAGGTGGGCAAGGCTTGGATATTGGTGGAGGACAACTCAGAAAAGGGCGAGGGCGATGTCAAAATTGATCTGCAAAACAATGAAATTACAGTAGTAAACCCGGTACATCGGCAGTATGCGGGGGCGGGTAAACCGGCAGGATTCAGCGCATATTATGTTGTGCAGTTTGACCATAAGTTCCAGATTGGGGGGACTTGGTCGGGAAACGATAAATATCCAGGTAGTATCCGGCAGCAGGGAGCGGATAATGTTCCCGGTGCGTATGTTTTCTTTGACTTACGTCCTGGAGAAGCGGTGCAAGCTAGAGTGGGAAGTTCGTTTGTTAGTTTGTCAGAAGCACGCAATAACCTGACTGCAGAGATTGCTGGCTGGGACTTTGATCAGTTGGCGGAAAGCGTGAGAAAGCATTGGAATACGGCCTTGGATCGGGTGCATGTCGTGGCATCTCCGACGGAAGATCATATTTTTTACACTGCCATGTATCACTCACTGCTTTTGCCAAGGGTCTTTAGTGATGTCAGCGGGACTTATCCGAAATTTTTTGCTCAGGGACAGACTGAGACCGCCAAAGACTTCATATATTACTGCGATTATTCGGAATGGGACACATTTCGGGCACTACATCCATTGCTGACAATCATGGATCCTGGTAAGGAGCGGGACATGGTCAAGTCATTGATTGCAAAGGGTGAAGAGGCTGGCTATTTACCCACGTTTCCAATGTGGAACAACGATACAGCGGAGATGATTGGTGACCATTCAGTAGCTGAGATAGCAGATGCATACATTAAGGGCATCCGAGGTTTCGACATCGAAGAGGCCTACCGATTGATGCGTAAAAATGCCATGGAAACTCCAGCAAGCCGCGAACAATACCTGGATGGTCGCGGACGAAGGGCATTGGATTCCTACATGAAGTATGGCTACATTCCGCTGGAGGACCATGTTTCTGACGCGTTCCATAATAATGAGCAGGTTTCCCGCACATTAGAGTATGCCTACGACGATTTTGTAGTTGGTACAGTGGCTGCTGAGTTGGGGCATACTGCGGACGCAACAATGTTCGCGAAGCGGGCGCAAAATTATCGTAATGTGATCGATCCAAAGACTGGATTTGCGCGTGGTCGTCATGCAGATGGGAGTTGGGACTCGCCATTTGATCCGCGTTTGAAGTACACCTATATAACCGAAGGTCTGCCTTACCAGTACACATTTTTTGTTCCACAGGACGTACCGGGATTGATTGACCTGGTCGGCGGGCGCGATGCGTTTATCGGTAAGCTAGATGGGCTGTTTGCCGGTGGGTCCTACGACCACGGTAATGAGCCGAGTCATCATATTGCCTATCTATATGACAATGCTGGGGTGGCATGGAAAACGCAAATGCATGTTCACAATGTTATGGATACGCAATACAGCGATACTCCAGCAGGACTAGCTGGAAATGATGATGCTGGGCAGATGTCGGCCTGGTACGTGATCAGTGCGCTGGGTTTTTATGCCGTTACTCCTGGAACGCCGGTCTATGAGATTGGCACGCCTCGTTTTGAAGATGCGATTGTTCGACTGCCGGGTGGCAAACAGTTCCATGTGCTGGCCAAAGGTGCGTCGGCAGGAAAAATATATATTCGGTCGGCAAAGCTGAACGGTAAACCGCTGGACCGCTATTGGATAACCCAGTCAGAGATTGCTAACGGTGGTCAACTTGAGTTCGAAATGTCGGCGACACCTGTAATGGGGTGGCCGGGAAAGGCGCTAACCGTTATGAAGTAGAGTCTAACCCTTTTCTTTAACTGTGAATTCACTTGCCATTTGAAGATTGTGGCGAGTACATTTCCCCCGCAATTGAAAACATGTTTTTGTTTTGCATCTACGAGCAGGGGAGAACTCTGCAATGAACGACAAAAACTACAAGCCTACAAGAAGTGTCGTTAAAAGGAGAACAATGAAGAATTTATTGGAGAAGCCGGAACAATTGAATGGGGCCATTATGCCCAGTGGTGAAAGTGTCGGCCGCCGTATAGTCATGTTCGTTTGCATGGTGCTTGGTCTGGCTGTGTTACTGACCACAAGTATTTATGGACAGGGAATTACAGGGTCAATTACGGGCACAGTTGTCGACCCAAGTGGCGCGCCAATTAGTGATGCTGTGGTCACAGTGCATAATGTGGCTACAAACGCAGACCACGTCGTGAATACATCTGATGTGGGCACTTTTACTATTACACAGCTACAGCCGGGTCAGTATAACTTGAAGGTGGATAAAAAAACCTTCAAGTCCTATGTACAGAAAGGGATCACATTACAAATTGATGAAGTGGCACAAATCAATGCCACGCTACAAGTCGGTTCTGCTACAGAAACTGTTGTTGTTACGACCTCTGCGCCTGTGATTCAGACCGAAGATTCCTCTATTGGACTGGTAGTCGATAGCAACAATATTCAAAATACCCCTTTGAATGGACGTTTGAGCGTCATGGGACTGATTGCACTGGCGCCGGGAGTACAGGCAGTGGGTGCGCAGGACCAGGCGGCAGACCGCGGTCTGACGCCTTCAATTGGTACCGGTAGCCGTAATGCATACGGTGGTTTGGGCAACACGCTGGATGGCGTTATGAACAAGGAAATTACACTCGAGCGCGCCGAGCCTGAAGTGCCATCATTGGATGCCATTGATCAGTTCAAGGTAATCGCCAGTGGCGCTCCTGCTGAATTTATTGAGCCTGCCCAAGTGATTGTGGTCAGCAAGAGCGGAGGCAACCAACTGCATGGCGAAGGGTTGGAATATAACCGCTCCAAAGGTACCGGTGCTAAGAGCTTTTTTGCAGGATCACTTGCACGGCCACCCTATCAGCGCAATGAGTTTGGCGGTAACTTGTCAGGGCCAGTTTATATCCCCAAGCTGTATGACGGTCGCGATAAGACCTTCTTTTTTGTGGCGTATGAAGGCTTTCATCTGACCCAGGCCTCGATCTACAGCACCCAGCAACCTACTGTAAAAGAGCGCAATGGCGATTTTTCGGATTTTCTGGCAGGTGGTATCTGCGCTACTTCGACCGCAGGAACAACGATTACTGATCCCAATACATCTGGCCCAGCATTCACGGGCAATGTAATTCCTTCTTCACAGTTCAATGCAGTAGACCAGCAGTTGCTCAACATTCTGTATCCATTGCCAACAACTACTGGCTGCGGTACCAACACTGTTGAGGCTGTTACCTACACCAGCAATGCCAGCCACTGGTCACTGCGTATGGACCATAAGGTCAACGATAAGAACCAACTACGCTTCACATTTATGCGTGCCTTCTATGGTCCCTATCCTGACTCTGATACAGACAGCAAACAGGGCGGATACTCACAGGACGGTGAACATAACACCACTGCCATTCTTGGTTGGACACATATTTTCACGCCAACTTTGATCCTTGATTCCTATGCATCCTTCTTTCATTTACCCATTTACCGCACCCCGCAAAATGTGGCAACGAATTTCTCAAACATCATTCCGGGACTGGGTACGATTCAGATTGAAGGCGCACCCTCAATCAGCATTACAAACATCACTGGGGTATCGGAGTCTGGTTCAAAGGACTTGGAGCAGGCTCCACAGGGATACACGACATTGACCAAAGTATTTGCAAAACACACAGTCAAAACAGGGTTCTCATTTATTTGGGACGACCACTGGAATGAAGCATGCAGTCGTGGTAGCTATAGTTTCAACGGACACTACACAGGCATAGCATTTGCTGATTTTCTGATTGGCGACCCGAGTTCTACTTCGCATTCACAGCCCAACTGCAATCCATCGCGTAATTTGACCTATCAATATGGAGCATTTGTTGAGGATGATTGGAAGTTATTGAAGAACCTCACAATCAATGTGGGTATTCGTTATGACTTGCAGTGGTTCCAAGCTGATCCTTACGGCAAGAACTCGCTCTACGTACCTGCTTTGAAGGAGATTGTTGCATTTGGCAACGAGAACAATGCAATTTCCAACTATTTGCCCGGTGGTACAACCCCACTACCAGTGGTGCTCTCGTCTGCTGCCAACATAACTAATAATCCTTTTAGCTATCTTGGACGTCCGGGTAAGAACTTTGCACCTCGCTTTGGATTTGCGTATGAGCCGATACCAAATACGGTAGTTCGTGGCGCTGTAGGCGTGTTCTATAACTTACTGCCAGCGTCGTATGTGGCCAGCATGTATGCAAACCTGCCATTTGGTGCAACAGAAAACTACACGCAGCCGAGTGGTACAACTCCAGCCTTTACAATGAGCAATCCGTTTGCTGCTACAGGCTCTTTCACGGCAAATCCTGGTGTATCCGCAGAGCATCAGTTGGAGACTCCTTACACGATTGAATACAACCTTGCGATTGAGCACCAACTGGCCAAAGGACTTGACTTCCGTATTGGCTATGTGGGGCAGCACAATGTGAGACAGAACAACGCCAGTGGTTCCGGCACGACGACGCCCAACCTGAACCTGCTAGACCCGCCCATCGTGGGAGTTAGCGCTCAGACCACCAATTTGGTTCAGCCCTTCTCAAGCATCACACTTAATGTTGATCCCATATTCCATAGTTCAATGAACTCATTGCAGTTCGGAGTCCACAAGCAATATGGTCATGGGTTGGCTGTAAGTGCTGAGTACCAATGGACACGTGTTTTGGGTACTGAGAACATTGAGGATCCAGCTGGTAATACCCCCAATGATTCAAGGGGAAATATTGCGGGCATTACACCTCAGGTGCTTCAGATGAATGCCGTCTATGCGCTTCCCTTTGGGCATGGTCAGGCGTTCCTGGGAACAGTCAACAATGCTGTCAACAAAGTGATTAGTGGCTGGCAGGTTTCCGCAATTGCCAGCTTGCAGACGGGACAGCCGTTCTCTGTTAGCTACTCAGCGCCTGGAACACCAACAGGCTTGGTAAGTGGTCGCGCGAACCGTGTGCCTGGTGTTCCTCTCTATCCGAGCAAATCAGTCCAGGGCTTGAGCCAGTGGTTCAACCCGGCAGCGTTTACTGCGCCTCCGTGCTATAACTCCAACGGCACTGGAAGTTGCACAACGATATACAGTGCATCAGGTCCAACTACGTATGCAACCTACGGTACCTCAGGATACGACATGCTGTGGGGGCCGCACTGGGCTGACTACGACATAAACCTGAAGAAGGACATACCGTTTGCAACACGTTACGTTGTCCAGCTGCGGGTTGATTCGTTCAACGTATTCAATCACCCCAACTTCAGCACTCCAAATGCATCAATTAGCAACACTTCAACAGTAGGAACGATCACATCTGCGAGCGGTTCTCCTTCATACGAGCCGCGCACAGTTGAATTCGCAGCGAAGTTCAACTTCTAACAAGGCACAAATAATATGAATGTGGCAGGGTCCGTCAGTGCAGCTACTACGCATTGACGGACTTGTTACATGCACTGGGAAATCCAAGGAAAAATAAAATGAAGAGATGGAGTATCGCCGGTCTTCTTCTAGCATTCTGTGTGTTGCGTAGTCAGGCACAAATCGTGCCACGCCATGTGGAGCTTTCCAAGTTGAATATAAATACACGAGAACTCTATCAGCGTTCGATGGAGCTTTGTGACCAGTTGTATGATCCTGCTGCGAAGCTGATGCAAAACCAGGGTTATAAAAAATTGGGACCGGGTGGTGGGTATCACTTGGTGCGCGATTCAAGCTGGTATGCTCTGGGATTGTTGCTACGTGATGGACCTGGAGACCGGCAGCGCGCGGCGGATGTGATTGATGCAGTATTGAAGACCCAGTATCTAGTGCCTGGGGTGCGCTGGTATGGGACTTATAAGCGGGCACCTGAAGAACCAACACCGGACAGCAGTGCTGTAATCTGGCATGCCTACGATCCTAACTGGCGCGTATTCATCGGAACAACATGGCAGATCATATTGATTGAATATGCTGATCGCATACCGGCTACGCTGGCCGAGCGCATGTATAAAGCAATTGACATCTCCATTGATGGTGAAATTGCGGAGGGAAGGCTGGTCCCAAGTTATACAAATATAGCGCTCATGTATGGTTCAATGTGGGACTTTGCTGCGGTACATGACAAGCGCGCGGATTGGCTGAAAAAATCTGCTGAATGGAATGAGACTGTTTACAGCCTCTACAAAAAATACCACACATTCAATGAATACAACTCTCCAACTTATTGCGGAGTTGATCTATATGGACTAGGGCTATGGCGTGATTATGGCACGACCGAGCATATGCGGAATATTGGCAGTGAGATGGAGGCTGGTTTATGGCGAGACATCGCTGAGTATTATCAGCCAGCGTTACGTAATATTTCAGGACCGTATGACCGCGCCTATGGCATGGATATGGAAAGCTATGTCGCTGTGGACGGTGTATGGATGCGATCAGTAATGGATGAGAAAATTGCACCCTTGCCGATCAATCCTACATTCACGACCGATCATGTTGGCGATCTATATTTTGCGCCGCAAATTGCAATTCTTGGAACACGTATTCCTGCGGATGCAATGTCGAAGATGCTTAAGTTTTCAGGCCCACATTTGGTAAGGAAACAAATCACGGACCAACGTGTGGCAACGGCGTGGATTGGGAGCGACGTAGTTTTTGGTGGCGAGGCGACTGATAAAACCAAAGATATTAGTGGCACATCGCAATTTCATCCGGTCACGATCCAGTGGCGTACGCCTTCGGGCGAAATTGGCTGGGTGCAGTTGACCAAGACGCCCATGATTGATGCGACAGCTGATCCACATGGCATAACGATTTCTGCCTCAGGTCTGGTGGGCTTTCGCATCCATGCAAAAGGTATGGCCAAGGACGATATTGTTGCAGGGGATTGGAAAATGCCGGGGCTTGATGTAAAAGTCTCATCTGATGTGAAGAGCTTCAGTGTTATGAAGGCCACTGGGGCGGCTGATGACAGCCTGGATGTTGTCTATCCAGACATAACGGGTATGAGGCTTGAAATCAAAACAATACATTGATTGCTTTTTCCTCTCATTTACAGCTAGAGTTGGATGTTTGATTTGGAATCAGTAAGGGGGACATGAAGATGAAGGCTATATCGAAATTGACTGCAGTGGTTGTTTTGATACTTTCCGCTGGAACGCTTGCAGCGCAGCAGGACTACTTCAGTAACTGGCCTCAAGGCCGCTCGCCACAGGAGATTGGCAAGAAACTCGCTGAGCATTTTGTTACCACTCCCCACCAGCAGAACGGGTTGAATACGATCAATTATTCAGAGGTTTGTGCCTGGTATGGGGCATTAAATTATGCGCTACTCGCACAAGACCCTGCTTTACAGGCCAAATTAATTCAACGCTTTCAACCGCTGCTGCCCGGCGGTGCTGATGCTGCCTGGATACCCACGCGGCACCATGTAGATGATGAAATCTATGGCGTCGTTCCGCTACAGATTGGCATTCAGACCAAAGACCACAAATATATTGCAATGGGTCTGGCGCATGCCGATGCACAGTGGAACAATCCAACTCCGGATGGGCTTACGGATGAGACCCGCTACTGGATTGATGACATGTATATGATTACTATTCTGCAATTGGAGGCATACCGGGCCACTGGGGAGAAGAAATATCTTGACCGGACAGCCAAGGAGATGGTGTCCTATCTGGACAGGTTGCAGACCCCCAATGGGCTTTTCTTTCATGCTCCTGATGTGCAGTTTTACTGGGGACGGGGTGATGGTTGGGTGGCAGTAGGAATGGCGGAGGTGCTCCGTGATTTACCAGCCGACCATCCCCTGCGTGCGCGCATTTTGAAAGGCTACAAGTTAATGATGGCCGCATTGTTGCAGTATCAGGGCAAGGACGGGATGTGGCGCCAGTTGATTGACCGTGATGATTCCTGGCCAGAGAGTTCTAGCTCTGCCATGTTTACCTATGCCATGATTACCGGAGTGAAGAATGGCTGGTTGGATGCGGCAAGTTATGGCCCTTCTGCCCGAAAAGGTTGGATCGCTGTTAGCGGGTACGTTGATCAGAACAGTGATGTGACCAGTATATGTGCAGGAACAGGCAAATTAAATGATCTTCAGTATTACTACATGCGGCCGCGCCGTACAGGTGATTTCCACGGACAGGCAGCAGTGCTTTGGGTGACGAACGCGCTGATGCGTTAGTCAACGGACTGCGTCAGGGAGTGTAGGAGACATAGATGGGGGAGCGTCCTCTGCGGCGCTGCCCCATCTATCGTTGGGGGTGTCACCCATTTCTAGGACCAGCATCCCACCATTCGCAATGTCACTATGGCTAAACCAAGGTTTGTTCAGCGGCTTGCCATTTAGTTTTGTCGACTGAATATATTTATTCTGGGAAGAAACATGGTTGGCTATAATGACGAATTTTTTGCCGTTGCCCATTGTGATGGTACTTTTTTCAAAGATGGGACTGCCAATTTCATAGACCGGGCTGCCCGGACACTCTGGATAAAAACCAAGGGCGCTTAGTACATACCATGAGGAAGTTTCGCCGCCATCATCATCCCCCGGAATTCCCAAGGGTCCGTCCCCGTACCAGATGTCCATCATTTGACGCACACGTCGTTGCGTTTTCCAGGGCTGGCCGGAAAAATCATACAAATAGGGGATGTGAAAACTCGGCTCATTGCCCTGCGCATATTGCCCAACCAATCCGGTCGCATCGGGGAACTGGCCGAGGAATGCAAATTTCGATTCGCCATATTGCTCTTCAAATAGCTGGTCCAACCTGGCATTGAATGCTTCGCGACCACCCATTAATTTCATCAACCCGGCAGGGTCATGCTGAACGCTGAATGTATAGAGCCACGAATTCACCTCGGTAAAATAGTCACGACCACCCTGCCCACCACCCAATTTCGGATCAAAATGAGCAACCCAGTTTCCATCAGCACTTTTTGGCGCCATCATGCCAATGCCGGGATCGAAAACATTTTCATAATTGTGGGCAAGCTTGGTGAAGTATTCATAGTCCCGCTGCTTGCCCACGGCCCTGGCGAGCTGGGCAACCGCCCAGTCGTCATAGGCATTCTCAAGGGTGACTGAGGTCGCCTGCCGCCGTTCTCCGGTCACTTGCGGCACAGTTTCTTTTTCGCCATAGGTAAGGGCTGGAAAAAAGCCCTTGTCGAAATACACTTTGTCCAGTGAGGTCAGGGGCCCGCGCTGCCACGGCAGCATGGTTGCTTCGGTGGCATTTTTACGCATCGCTGCATACGCCTCATTCACGTCAAAGTCCCGATAACCCTTCGCATATGTGTCCAAGACCACCTCATCAGCGTGGTGACCAATCATCACCGCCCGCTCGCCAGCCACCCCAGGAAATGACGGCAGCCATCCACTTTGCTCATACATCCGAA
>Ga0116226_10002528_pt1 | contig 15977 bp, 16 predicted proteins | sample S1TSphfallax_FD_89692 | JGI IMG/M metagenome (GOLD analysis project Ga0116226, IMG submission 89692) | Host-associated microbial communities from peat moss isolated from Minnesota, USA - S1T2_Fa - Sphagnum fallax MG | ecosystem: Host-associated > Plants > Peat moss > Unclassified | place: USA...
GCCGGGCCGTCGGCGCTGACCGCAGGCGGTCCGCGACCTGCCCCCCCGACTGCGAAAGCTGCGACGGTACCGAGCGCGACGGCGCCCGGCGCGACGGCGCCCGGCGCGACGGCCAGTAGCCAGCCTGCAACAGGACAGGCACTGCTGCTGCCCGACGCCGATCTGCAGGTCGATCGGGTGCGGGCCATGGACGCCGACGTGCGCTACTCCGCCGATTCGGTGTTGGCGCCGAAGCTGCCGCTGCAGGATGTGAATTTTCATCTGCGTCTCGACGCCGGTGTCTTGCGCCTCGATCCGCTGTCTTTCGCTCTCGCCCAGGGTCACTTCAGCGGCAGCGTGCGCATCGATGCCGCAAAAACGCCGCCCGAAACACGAGTGGACATGAAACTGTCGAAGATCGATCTCGCTGAATTCAAGTCGGCGTCGGCCGAGACACCGCCCCTGAGCGGGACGCTGATCGGCCGCATTCGTCTGCAGGGTCAGGGCAGTTCGGTACACAAGTTTGCGTCCGACTCCGCGGGAAGTCTCAGCTTCGTCGTCCCGCAAGGCGAGGTTCGCTCGGCCTTCGCCGAACTCACGGGCATCAACGTAGCCCGTGGTCTCGGACTGCTCTTGACGGGCGATCAGAACCAGACCGACCTGCGCTGTGGGGTGGCTGATTTTACCGACGACCACGGCGACGTCAAGGCGACCACCCTGGTCGTCGATACGACCAACGTGCTGATCACGGGACGCGGCGATTTGAATTTCGGCGATGAGGGCTTGAATCTGTCGATCGAAGGCGAGCCCAAGAAAATCCGTTTCTTCCGGCTGCGCTCGCCCATCAGCCTCACGGGCACGCTCGACCACCCGTCGATCGGGATCAAGCCGGAGAAGACCATCGTGCAAGCAGCCGCGGCGGTTGCGCTGGGAACCTTGTTGACGCCGGTGGCCGCGGTGCTTGCCTTCGTCGACCCGGGTCTCGCACACAATGCGGATTGCGCCGCCCTCCTTGCCGAGTCAGAGCCCAAGGCTTCGGCGAATCAATGAACCGCCGCGACGCGCGCCGCCAACGAGGAATCCAAAGGACCCCCGCCGGTCGCGGTCCCCGGTCCTTGTTCGCCGTGCTGTGCGTACTCTGCCTGGTCACCGCGGGCGACGCCTTCGCGGCGCTCGATGCCCCCCTGACCTCGGCGCAAGTCATTCAATCGCTCGATCAAACGGTCGATTGGTATCGATCATTTCATTTCGATACGCAAACGGCCGACGAGCCCAGCGACCTGGTCGTCCTCGCAGACAACGAGCGCATCGCCGGTCAGGTCCTGAGGTCGGCGTTCGCCTTCGGCAAGGCCGACGCGCAATTGCTGGCCACCGGCGCCGACCGCACGCCCGCCGCCGCCCCGGGCGGAACGCCCGGCAACTTGGCGCAGATCCAAGGCAGCCTGGCCAGCCAAGCCGAGCGGCTGCAGACCGACATTCGCGCCGAGCGCGCTGCCTTGAACGCTGGGCACGACCCGCGACGGCGCGACACGCTGGTGGCGAAGATCGCAGCCGAGGAAAGCGCGCTGGCCTTGGTGAACGCGCGCTCCTCGCTCGTCTCAACGGTGATCAACTCCTCGAGCGAACGCGAGCGAGGAGATCTGGGGCCGGATGCGCTGAGCGCCCAAATCGATGCGATGGCGGCGCGGTTGCCGACCCAACCCAGTGCCGACACCCAGTCGAGCGGCGGTGGCGTCGCGGCGACGAAATCGGCGAAGAGCAAAACCGTCGCCGGAACGACCGCGGGACTGGGTCTGTGGCAGGACCTCACCAAGACCTTCGGCTTGCTCGAGAAGATCACAACCATCGATGTCGCCGATCGCAGCACCGCGGCGCTGGAATCTCAGTTCTCGCAACTGCGCGATCCTTTGATCGCGCAACTGAAGACCCTGGCCACGCGCGGGGACGGCCTGCAGGCGGGATTGCAGCAGACCGATGCGTCGGCACTCGATCAAGTCTCCGGCCAATTCGCGGCTCTCACGAGCCAGTTCACGCAACTCTCGAGCGTCCTCGAACCCTTGGCGCAGTCCGTGTTGCTGCTCGAGCAGTACCGGCGCAGCCTCGCCGACTGGCGCGCCGCGACGAAATCGGAGTACCACGGAACGCTCGCCGCGGTCGGACTGCGCTTCGGAATCCTCGTGTTGATCGCCGGAGCGCTGCTCGGCGCGGCGGAGATCTGGAAACGCGCGGTGTTGCGCTACGTGCCCGACACCCGCCACCGCAAACAACTGCTGCTGCTTCGGCGCATCGTGCTCTGGACGCTCATCGCCGCGATCGTGGCGCTCTCCTTTGCGAGCGAGCTCGGCTCGATCGTGACGTTCGCCGGACTGATCACGGCCGGCCTCGCGGTCGCGATGCAGAGCGTCCTCGTCTCGATCGTCGGGTATTTCTTTCTGATCGGCAAATACGGCATCCGCGTCGGGGACCGGATTCAGATCGGGGAGGTAACCGGCGAGGTCATCGATCTGGGCCTGGTGCGCATGTACATCATGGAATTGGGAGGCCACGGTTTGTTGGGACCGACCGGCCGGGTCGTCGCCTTCGCAAACTCTGTCGTGTTCCAGGTGTCGAGCGGCTTGTTCAAACAGATTCCTGGCGTCAGTTTCTCCTGGCATGATCTGACGCTGAACCTGCCGGCAGGCGCGGATTATGCCGCATTGAAGACCCGCCTCGCGGCAGCGCTTAGCCACGCACTCAGCGACTACCGCGCGGAAATAGACCGCGAAACGAAGACACTGCAGGAGACGACGGCTGCCCACTTCGGCGTCGAGGCAAAACCGCAGATACAGTTGCAGTTCACGAGCACCGGCGTCCAGGCTTTGGTCCACTATCCCGTGCAGTTGCAGCGCGCGGCCGAGATCGACGAGCGCGTCTCGCGCGAATTGTATGATGCCCTGGGATCAGGCTCGCGTGCCCCGATGGCGGCCGCGCGATGAAACCTTTCGCGCGTGACCCGCGCCCCGCCGAGGATTTCGAGCAGCGCTATCGGCGTCATATCGACCCCTGGAATTTCTCCGAGTCGCCCTACGAACGTCAAAGGTACCTCGTGACCCTCGCGGCCTTGCTGCGACCCCGCTACCGACATGCATTCGAGCCGGGGTGTTCGGTCGGCGAACTGACGGCACAGCTGGCCGCCCGCTGCGACCGCGTGTCTGCAACCGACATTGCACCGACGGCTGTCGCCCGAGCCCGCGCTCGCTGTGGTCACCTCGACAACGTCCAGTTCGAGTGTACGGACCTAGCAGGCGACAGACCGGAGGGTACTTTCGATCTGATCGTATTCAGTGAGTTGGGATACTATTTTGATGCATCGGATCTCGCCCGCATTGCTGTCGCACTCGCTCGCAGCCTGACGAGTGATGGCGAATTCATCGCGGTGCATTGGCTCGGTGCCAGTCCGGACCATGTCCTGCACGGCGATACCGTTCACGACGTCCTGCGAACCCACCTCCCGCTCAGTTGGGTGCGCGGCGAGCGCCATCCAGGATTTCGTATCGATACGTGGCAGCGACCGTGAAGGCACCGCCGGCGTCCCTGCGGCTCCGCTCGTCAACCCGTACCCGCGAACTGATGCACGGGTTTCAACGCGGCGGAACTTCTGAAAATTGCAGTTCTGTCTTGCCGCCCATTCGACTCCATTCACAGCGCAGTGCATAACCGTCGGCGGCATATACCTCGGACCACCCGCGTGTCCCCGACGGATCCACTTCCTCCCGCTCTGCGATGGCACCCGGACCGCCGTGACGCGCGAGAAACTGTGCAACGCGAAAACCGCCGTCCGATGAATTTACTTCCGGAATCTGCACGATGCCCCCGTCCCAGCGTATTTTGTGAAGACTCACAACTTACGGCCGGCGGTGAAGGAGGGTCAGTCGGTTGAAAGCATCGACCGCTGTGGGACCGTTGCCCAACCGGGATGCCGCGTCAGGAACCTTATGTCAGCAAGCGCTGACACGACGACGAGGACTAGAGCCGATAATGGCCGCGCAGCGAACGGCCTAGGCTCGCCTCACTGCATCGAGCCGAGCGTACGCGGAATTCACGGGCGGCACCCATACCAACCCTTCGGGGACATCGCGAAGAGGCTCGTATCGAACTGTCGGACGCTCGCTCGATGCAGGTTCACACCGATTGCTCGGAAACGAGCTTCGGTGCCGCTTCGTACGGCTCTTCGGTTTCATATACGCGGGCGCGCTCCCGTTCGACGCGCTCGTAAGTGCCGATCAGGCACCCCGCTGCTATCGCACGATCGAGCACGACCTCGATGAACTCCTCGCGTCCCGGAACCTGCGAGAACGCAGCGCCGTCTCGCAGCGCAAAAAATTGGAACGCATATCGGTGGACTCCATGGCCCGGCGGAGGATCCGGCGGCAACCAGGCTTGTTGGAAGAAAGAATTACGTCCCGCCTCGAACCCCATGCCCTGGTGATCGGGACTGTTCAAGGCACCTTCGGCGAGGAACCCGAAGTCGCCGGCCAGGTTAACGACAATTGCATGCACGAGCGGATGCGGAGTCGGAGCGTCACCATCTTCGACGATGAAGGCAACTGATGCCGAATGGCCGGGCGCGTTGCGCCATTGTATGGGTGGCGAAATGCCGGCGCCATCTGCGGTATAGAGGCTGGGAATAGGGCCGTCGTTAGGGATGACGCCGCTGCTGACTTCGATCCATGGCACGTCGCGCAGCGCACGCAGACGGTGCAACACGATATTTTCGAGTCCGGCACGCTGGTTTGCCAGTGCCCGTCCCAGACTTTCCGGAAGTTTTTCCAGCATGACAGACCTCGCGATGGGGATATCCAGCTTGGACTTCGCGATCTGCCGATGCCAGATCCTTGCGACCCCTAGCGTGCGTCGGCCATCTCCTACCGGCGACTGCCGCCAAACGTTCCGACACCGCCTTTCTCACATTGGCTTGCTCCATCTGCCGACAGCGTTGACGCATCGAAACCTAGAATGATGTCGGACATGCAGAACGCACAAGCCAAGAAACCGCCTCCCGAGGAGCCGCGCGGAACACTCGACGCGCTGGAACGCGACCAGGCCGTCGAACATTCCTCGATCCGTGCGCTGGTCATCCACGAAGTCTTACGCGAAGAGGGCGAAGCCGAGCTCGAGCGCCATGCCGGCTCGCTCGCTTGGTCCGGCCTCGCGGCGGGACTGACCATGGGCTTCTCTTTTTTGGGAATGGCTCTGCTCGAAAGCGGCCTGCCCGATGCGCCCTGGGCACGGCTGATCGACAGCATCGGCTATACGCTCGGATTTCTGATCACGATCCTCGGCAAGCAGGCCTTGTTCACGGAAAGCACCCTCACGGCGGTACTGCCCGTGCTGGTACGCCGCGATCGTGAAACGTTTCAGAAGACTTTGCGATTTTGGGCGATCGTTCTGAGCTGCAATCTTCTAGGGACATTCATCGTCGCGGCATTCCTCAGCCTGCACGGCCTCTTCCCACCCGACATTGACGCCACGCTGCGCCACATTGGTCATGCCGCGATCAGCGGCGCCTTTTGGCCGACGATGCTCAAGGCGATCCTCGCCGGCTGGCTCATCGCGGTCATGGTATGGTTGCTGCCGAGTGCCGGCACCTCCAAGATTCTCGTGATCATGTTCCTGACATATATTGTCGGTATCGGCCGCTTCTCCCATATCGTGGCCGGGTCCGTCGACAGCGCCTTCGCGGTATTCGCCGGTATCGCCTCGATCAGGGATTACTGTCTGGGCTTCCTCGTACCCACGCTGATCGGCAATACGATAGGGGGGGTTGCGATGGTTGCCCTGCTGAATCACGCGCCGCTCGCGTCGGAACTCGAGGCCTCCGAATCGCATGACACGTTCAAATGAGAGAGACCCCCCGGCCATCGGGAGGTCTCTTCCGGATTATTTCTGCTCGACGACGATGTGGTTGTGAACCGCGCTGACGCCATCCGTGTTCTTGGCGATGATGCCGGCCAGATCGCTGGCATCCTGGGTGGGCGCCTTGCCGCTCAGATAAACCACGCCCTGCTCGTCCGTATCCACCTTGATGTTGGTCAAGGTCGACATATGCTTGGCGGCTAGTTTCGACTTCACCTTGGTCGTGATCACCGAATCCTTCACGTAGGTTCCCGCCTGCGCAGTATCGGAGCTGTTAGTCGGTTCATCGGCAACTGCCGCGCTGGCAGAGAATGCACTGACGACGACCACGCTGCTCAATAAAATTGCTTTCATCTTAGATCTCCTTCTTTGGATTGAAGGCATAGCCTAGCGAACCGCGTGAGCCCGGCGCATTCCTGCAGCGCCCGCCTTCGCCGCCGACCGGTGCCCGACCCGGCGTCGGACGGCCCCTACACGCCATCAGCGGTGCATCAGATTGATAGAAACGGCCAGTTTTCGGCGTGAAAAGAGCGCTTCTGCAGGGCTCGCGTCCCTCGTTGCAGCGCCGCCTCCGACAGGGGCGCCACCACTCGCTCCAGCACCAACAAGGACGGCTGATGTCTGGCGAGCATCTCATTGATGATCACCGACGACGTGACGGCGCGAATGTCGGCGCATTCTCGGGCCAGCGCCCGCAGTTGCGTGCTCAGCCAGCGACTCCGCGCCATATCGGACCAATGCGATGCTCTGACCGCGAGACTTGCGCAGGCCAATGCCAGCGCGAACACGGGGGAGCGCGTCGGATGAAATTGCTCGTTGGGGTGGCCGATCAGCCAGCCACTCACGACGCGACTGATCCGCCATGCCACCAGGGCACCTTGAGCGTGGAGTTCGGGCGCATCGGCCTTCGCCCACCCGTGACAGACCTCGCGTACGTATAACGCGCGGCGACGCAACTGCTGTAACTGACCGATGGGTTCGAACATATTGAGCGCTACCGGGGCGATCAATCGCCGGTCCCGCGACGCCCCAGCGCGAGGCCCGCCAGAAACCCGATAGCGGTCGCAGCCGCAATCACCTGCCACGGCGACTCGTGCACGTACCCATCCGTTGTCTGCGCAAGTTGGCGAGCCTGTCGCCGGACGTGCACGGCACTGTCCTTGACCGCACTGCGAGCGGCGCCCAGTGCGACCCGCGCCTTGGCGCGAATCTTTTGAATCTCCGGACTTTGCACGTCGGCGATTTTCTGGATCAAGTCATCTACGCCGTCGAACAATTCCTTGAACTGCGTACCCGCACCGTTCGATGCAGAGCCCCCGGTTTCCGTCGAATGTTCCATATGAGTCTCCAGCTGAAAAACGCGCTTTGATTGTCGCGCTGCGTTTGTGTCGCCGCCGTCGGCTGAAGCGCGCGATTGACGTCGGTTGCGCGTGATGAAGCGCGTAAGAAGAACCTGACGCGCCCTCGGCGACGCTTCCCGGTGGATTCCTACGCCGGCACCCGGAGCGCGCTGTCTGGCGCGACAACCGACGACGCGGTGTGATCCTCGTCTATGACTCACATCCGCCCCCCCCGCCCTCACTTCGATGTCTCCCGCGACGGGACGCCCGAGGGTTTATGGCGCGGGGCAGCCCTGGCTTGCCCCGAATGGTCACCGACTCCCGCGCCATTACTCGTCGTCGCCCCCCACCCGGATGACGAGACTCTCGGGGCCGGCGGACTCATGCACACGATGACTCGCGCCGGCAGCCCTGTGACGGTAGTGAGCGTGACCGACGGGGAGGCTGCCTTCCCAGACTGGCGCGATTTGCGCGCCGTTCGGGTTCGGGAGCTCGACGAAGCGCTGCGGCTGCTGGGCGGAAGTTCGATCAAGATCAGACGCCTGCACCTTCCGGACGGCCGGGTTTTCCAGACTCAATCGGCACTCCGGGAAGCGATTCTCGGGCTTGTCCGCCCGACGAGCATTCTGGTCGCCCCCTACGAACAGGATGGTCATCCGGATCATGAGGCGGTGGGCAAGGTCTGCGTTGCGCTGGCGGCCGAGGTCGGCCTGCGCCTGGTCCGCTACCCGATTTGGGCTTGGCATCACGCGGACGTCGACATGCTCGCGGATCCGCATTGGATTCGCTTGTCATTGACCGAAGAGTCGGCTCGCGCGAAATCGAGTGCCCTACGATGCTTTCGCTCGCAATTCGAACCCCCGGGTCGCCTCCCGATCGTGCCGGCGCACGTGCTTCCCTATTTCCAACGCAACTTCGAAATATTCGCGATATGAATGCGCACTCCCCGCCAGACCGGACGAACGCGCCTTGGTCAGTGGCCGTCGTGATCCCTGCCCACAACGAGCAGGCGACGATCGCCGCTTGTTTGAGTACGGTATTGGCAGCCTGCCGCGAAATTGCCTCCCGGGCCGACACCTGGGTCGTCGTGGTGGCGGATAGCTGCACGGACGACACGGCACTAATCGCGCGACGCACGCTGGGCCACCAGGGCGAAGTGCTGGAGTGCGCGCATCGCTCGAGCGGTACGGCACGCCAACTCGGCACCGCCGCCTCGCTCGCCCGCTTCCAGGGCTTGGCGACACAGACGGATCCGCGTCGCGTGTGGATCGCCAATACCGACGCGGATACGTTCGTTCCGGCGGACTGGCTGCGCGTGCATCTGCAGTTCGCCGACGAGGGATTCGGGGCGCTGGCGGGCATCGTCTGCATCGATCCGGAATCGGATGCCGATGGGAATGTGCGACAGCATTTTGCGGCGACGTATCGGGTCGAGGCGGACGGAACGCACGGTCATGTGCATGGCGCGAATGTCGGCGTCCGTGCGGACGCGTATCTCGCCGTCGGTGGTTGGAGTTACCTCGCTTTGGCGGAAGACCATTGCTTGTGGAACCGCTTGCGGCGCCACGGTTGGACCGTGCGCTCGTCTACTCGCAGTGTGGTGCGCACCAGCGGGCGTCTGCAGGGTCGCGCCAAAGGCGGCTTCGCCGATACCCTGCGCACGCAATTGCGCTCGCTCCATGCACGAGCTTGAGCAGCGGCTCCGCCGCTCATTCGCAGCGGGCGACTGGCGTTTGCCCACGCCCGGAAGCGGTAACACGATTGACCGCCACCGAGCACTGGCAGCAGTCGGCCGCGAAGACTTGTCGCTAGCCCGGCTCGCCGAAGGGCACACGGACGCGCTGGCAATAATCGCGGAGGCAGGACGCCAAGCTCGCGCCGACAGCGTGTATGCCGTCTGGGCTGCCGACGGACCGCAGAGCCAAGTTCGCGCGGAACGCCGGCCGGGCGGTTGGCGTATCGATGGTGTAAAGCAATTTTGCAGTGGCGCCTCGTTCGTCAACACCGCTCTGGTCACGGCGCACGGCGAACAAAGCCTGCTGTTGTTCGAACTCCCGATGGACCGCCGCGGCATTCGCGTCGAACCCTCTCGCTGGCAGAACACCGGACTCGCCGACACCGACACCTCACCCGTATCCTTGGAGGCCGTCGACGTCGCCGACGACTGCCTCGTCGGCTCCCCCGGCTGGTACTTGACGCGCCCGGGATTCTGGCACGGGGCGATCGGCCCGGCCGCGTGCTGGGCCGGCGGTGCGCTGTCGCTGATCGACGCGGCCCGGCGCCACGCCAGGCCCGACCCCCATTCGCGCGCCCATCAGGGCGCACTCGCGGCGGCGGAGTGGGCATTGACGACGATTTTGGATCAAGCCGGCCGCGAGATCGATGCCGATCCGGCGGATCACGAAACACAGGCCAGAGTGCGAGCCCTCAAGGTGCGCCACCTGATCGAACGCCTCTGCACGGAAGTGCAGGATCGCTTCGGCCGGGCGACCGGACCGCATCTCCTGGTCGGCAATGCGCAGGTGGCGAGGCAGTTCGCGGCGCTGACCGTCTACTTGCGCCAATGTCATGGCGAGCGCGATCTCGCGACGATCCCGCCGCAGGCCGACGCTGCGCGAGTTACCGGCGGGAGCTGAGGGGAAGGCTATCTGTCGGCGGAGATTCGTTTGTAGAGCTGCGCGAATTGCTCTCCTTGGGTTACTTGCGCCTCGGCGTATTGTTGCTGAAGATCATAGAATTCCCGCTCCGCGTCGACCACGTTGAGAAAATCGGTGAGGCCTCGGTTATAGCGCTCTTTCGCGAGATCGACCGCCCGCTGCGCCGCCACCATACCATCGCCGAGCTTCTCCATCCGGAGTTGCTGTGCCTCATACCCAGCGACTGAGGAATCGACCTGGCTTACTGCGTCCAAGATCGTCTTGCGGTACTCGGCAAGGCTGGCCTGCATGGCATAGTCGGCAACCTCGACCGCCGCGTCCAAGGCACCAAAGTCGAGCAAGGGCCAGACCGCACCCGGCCCGAAGGACCAGATGTGCTTGCTGACGTTCGGCGAAGTTCCCCATCCTTGGCCCTGAACACCCGTGTGAAGCACTACTTCGAATCGCACTCGAAGCCTTGCGCAACATCGAAAAGCACGCCATGGCGACGCGGGTATCCGTCACGTTGCGGATTGCGGCCGGCACCCATTTACACTTGCTGATCGCGGACAACGGAGCCGGCTTCGATCCCAACGCTGTACTTTCCGATCACTTTGGCATCGTCGGCATCCATGTACAGGCAGCCCTCATCGGAGCGGAGGTGCGTATCGACAGCGCGGCCGACCGAGGCACGACGGTACTCGTGTCCTTGCCGCTCTCGCCGGTCGCATTTTCAGGAGCTCCATGAGTCAGCCGGCCCATTGCATGGGAGCGCGGTTTGCAGTCCGCGCTCTGCGGACACGAACTCCGGGCCGCGTGGGAATCAGGGCAGCCGCAGTAGTGCGATTTCGGGGTAAGAGCCGTGCATAGCCGAGGCGCCGAGAAAGTTCCTGTATCGTATGCCCTGCGAACTGGCCACCATGACGAAACGCCGGCCTAACTACGGTAAAGAGATCACTGCATGAAGCCACCTGGGTCCGAGACCGCCGATGATCCGCGGGTATTCCTCGCAGCCGAACGCACGTTGCTGGCATGGAATCGCACCTGCCTTGCAATGATGGGATTCGGCTTCGTCATCGAGCGTTTCGGTCTGTTCCTGCGACTCATGGACCCGGCTCATGCCAAGGAGGCACATTCGGGTGCCTCATTCTGGGTTGGGATTGCACTCATGGTGTTTTCCGCGATCCTCGCGATTTTGTCCACGCTCTCCTTCCGGGCACTGGTGGCTCATTTAGCACCGCAGCAGCTACCCGCAACCCGGTTCGTCTCGCTCGCATTGCTTGGAAACATCGGGGTCGCTCTTGCGGGTCTCGTCCTCGCGGTCTATCTGGGTCTGGCAGCGCGGTAGGACACTCGCCCTTGAGCGTCGCACTGGTCCACTCCATGGGCACCGCGCCGGCAGCGAGCGATTGGCCCCCGCTGCACACCCAAGAGGTCGCCACCGTCCTCGAGCGCTGGGGCTTGCCGGACCGCGGCGCGCGTTTGATCTGGCATAGTCCGCGACCGCTGTCCGCCGCCGCCATCATTGAATCGGCCGATCGCCGCTTGTTCGTGAAGCGCCACCATCAATCGGTTCGCAGCGCATCGGAACTGCAGGAAGAGCACCGCTTCATCCACCATTTGCATGCACGCGGGGTACCGGTCAGCGACGTGATCCGGGCTGCGGACGGGGCGACCGCCCTGGAAATCGGCGATTGGACCTACGAGATTCACGGCGTCGGCGCCGGCATCGATCTTTACCGGAACGCCGTTTCTTGGTCGCCGTTCCTGAGCACCGATCACGCGACTGCGGCCGGGTGCGCCCTGGGGCGGCTGCACACGGGCGCCGAAGGATTCGACGCCGCTTCGCGATCCGCAACTCTGCTCGTTTCGAACGACCGAATCATCCGCTCCGCCAAACCCTTGGATTTCATCGAGAACCTCTTGGGCGCACGCCCGGCGATTGGGGACTACTTGCGGAGCAAGAACTGGCGCAGCGAGATCGCATGCGCCATCGCCCCTTTTCACGGCGCCTGCTTGGAGGTCCTGCCGCAGCTCGCGTCCTTGTGGACGCACAATGACTGGCATGCGTCGAATCTGTTGTGGTCGGATTCAGGCCCTTCGGCGAACGTGCAGACGGTGTTGGACTTCGGTCTCAGCGACCGGACGACGGCGATGTACGATCTGGCCACCGCGATCGAGCGCAATACGATCCCCTGGCTCGACATTCATGACGGCGGAGCCGGTCCCGCCGACCTCGCCCAAGTCTCCGGGCTCATCCGCGGCTATCTCAGCGTGCGGCCCCTGGACTCGGTGCAGCGCGCGGCGGTGCCTGCGCTGCTCCCCCTCGTGCACGTGGGCTATGCGCTCGCGGAAATCGACTACTTTCAGGGCACGACCCATTCAACCGAGAACGCCGATCTCGCCTACCATGGCTTCTTGCTCGGTCATTGCGCCTGGTTCGAGAGTACTCAGGGGCGTGCCCTGCTCGAACACGTAGGACGCGAACTGGAGGACCCTGCAGGCGCACCGACGGAAACGCGCTAGGGGCACCCTGGAACGCTACGACACGGTCGCCGCCTTGACGATCGCCGACAGGGAGCGCGCGTTCGCGAACGGCAGCGGCAGATACTGGGCGCGCATCGACGCGGCGAGTTCCCGGGCGAGTTCACTGGGACGCGGCGAAGTGTCGACGAACAGTGTCGCAACCCGTGCACCCGACAAGATGCGGGCCGCCTGCAGCGCGTTCGCCTGCCCCCGTTCCCGGCCGGGAGAACCATCGCGTGCGACGTTGGCGCGGCCGTCAGTGAGAAAAACGATCGTCGGAGTTTCACCGCGCCGCTGCGAGAGTTGCGCCAGGGCACCGGCTGCATCGATAGCGGCGGCAAGCGGTGTGCCGCCGCCGCCGGGCAATCCGGCGAGACTGCGTTTCGCGCGCACGAGCGAACGCGTAGGCGGCAACAAGAGATCGGCTGCCTTCCCGCGAAAAGCAATCACCGCCACCTGGTCTCGGCGCACGTAGCAGTCGGCGAGCAGCAATTCGACGGCTCCCTTCGCTTCGGCGAGCCGATTCAGCGCCGAGGACCCGGACGCGTCGACGGCAAAAATAGTCAAGGTTTGCGCGCGTTGTTGATAGCGGGTGACCCGAAAGTCGTCGGGGCTGACGCGCACCCGCTGATCGCCGCCGTCGCGCCCGCGCAAACGCTGCCAGGGCGCCGCCGCACGCAAGGTCTCGATGAGATTCAATCGTGCCGACCCCTGGGGTGGCCCCGTGCCGATACCGCTCGGGCGGCCGCGCGCGCCGGACCTGCGCAGCGCGCCCGTGCGTCCGGCGCTGCTCGCCCGCGCCGCGGCGCGCTGCGCGGCATCGCTGCGGATGCGTGCGAGCAGCCCCGCAGGGATCGCCGCCTGCGCGGCGGCGAGGATGACATCGGCGAGTGTTTGTGCGTCCAGTTGCGGAGGCTTTTCCTCGCTGTCGGATTCAGGATTTTCCGGCGGCTCGTCGGAAGGCCGGTTCGCGAGTTCAGGCGGCGGCGGGGACTCCGGCGCCGGGTCCGCCGGCTCGGGCGGCGGCTCGGGCGGCGGCGCGGGCTCAGCCGGGGGATCGGCCGACTGCGGGGCCGGCGCGATCGTCGCGCGCGGCGCAAGCACCAAACGGCCCGCCAGAACCGCATCCTCCTCGGCGACCTCGAGGCGCCCGTCGAGCGCGGCCGCAACGCGCGCCACGCGCGCAGCGAGCACCGTGACGCGGGGCGAGCCGGCGCCAAGCGCGATCGCGGTGGCGCAGAGCGCCTGCAAGACCTCGTCGGGAATGCTCACGGTCGGCAGTCGCGTGCGTGCGGCTGCAAGGTCCGCCGCTTCGTGCTCGGGCGTCAGTAGCGCATGCATGCTGAATACTCCGAGATCCAGCAGAAAAGCCAGACGGTCGATCAGCGAGACCGGGGCGCGTTCATCTCCCTCACCCTCGTCGAGGAGCACGAGCCCGAGGCGCGCCGGATTGCAGATCGTGACGCCTTCACGCGCCGTGACCACTTCGCCGGCATCGAGCACGGCATTGAGTCGTGCCGCCGTCTGCGCCGTGAGCCGTTCGGCCATGGTGACGATGACCACGCCGCCGTGCGCTTCGGCGAGCACGCCGCGTTCGGCGATGGGTCGATTGGCCTTCAGCGTTGCGACCAAATCGAGTCCGCCGAGCAGGCGCCCGTCCGGGATGCTGGATGGCACCTTGCGCAGCGGCATCCCTTCGGGCAGGGAGGCGCGCAAGGCCTGCAGCCACTGATCGCGTGCCGGATGCACGGGCGAGCGCAGGCACACACCCCCGAGCGCGCCGGGATCGACGGCGAACAGCGATACGATCAGTGCCGCATCGCTCTCCGCGCTCATGCGCCGGGCAACTCGGCCGCGCCGGGCGACTGGACTGCGCCCAGCACCTCGGAAATCGCCCGCTCGACGCGCACGGTCGAGCCCGATTCGTCGAGCGGGTCGCGACGCAGCCGGTGACGCAGGGCCGGCGGCGCGACGCGCCGCAGGTGGTCCACGTCGACGGATTCCGCCTGCTCGTAACTGGCAAGCCCGCGTGCGGCGCGGATCAAGGTCAACTCCGCCCTCAGTCCGTCGGTGCCGAGTTGCATGCACAATTTGGCCGCCTGCTCGAGCACCTCGTCGGGGAGCACGATCTCGGCGAGCCGCTTGCGGCCGGCGACGATCTTCCGGCGCAGGGCGTCATCCTGTTTCTTCCATTTGGCGACGAATGCCGACTTGTCGCGCTCGAACTCGTCGCGTCGCTTGATCACCTGGATCCGCGCATGCAATTCGGTCGGGGTTTTGACCTCGACCGAGAGTCCGAAGCGGTCGAGCAATTGCGGCCGCAGTTCGCCCTCCTCCGGATTGCCGCTGCCGATCAGCACGAAGCGCGCGGGATGGCGCACGCTGAGGCCCTCACGCTCGACGACGTTCTCGCCGGAAGCCGCGACGTCGATCAGCAGATCGACCAGATGGTCCTCGAGCAGATTGACCTCGTCGATATAAAGAAACCCGCGGTTGGCGCGCGCGAGCAATCCGGGTTCGAAGGCTTTGACGCCCTGCGACAGCGCGCGCTCCAGATCGAGCGCACCGACGACGCGATCCTCGGTGACGCCGAGCGGCATGTCGACGACGGGCACGGGGACCAATCGATCCTTGAGGGTTTCGGACTTGGCGCGCGTCTGGCACTCCTCGCACAAGGCTTCTCGCGCGGCCGGATCGCAGCCGTACCGGCAGCCGACCACCGCATGCATTGGCGGCAGCAAGGCGGCGAGCGCGCGGACGGCCGTCGACTTGCCGGTCCCGCGGTCGCCGAACACCAGCACGCCGCCGATCGTCGGATCGATCGCCGAGCAGATCATCGCGAGCTTCATTTCCTCTTGGGCGACGATCGCGGAAAATGGAAAAACCGGGCGGGCAAGCATGGTCATTCGAATGCCTTGTTATGGATCTAGGAGAGCAATGGCGCGGCGCATTTTAGCTCAAGCGCCGCACCGGGGTTCGCGCGGACACGCGCCGCTGCGTGGACAAATGACACCGGCCGGGGATTCGAGGGCCGAAGCGATCCAAGCGATGTTGAGCACCTGCGACACGGCGCGTATCGACAGTGCCGCACCGGCCGGGATCGCCGCATCGCCGCCGCCGCGGCAGGCTTCCGCCACCTCGGCCACGATGCCCTCGCCGTCGTAGCCCTGCGCCTCGAGCGCCGGCAGAAGATCGATGCCCACGGACAGCACGTGAGCGGCATCGAGCGCGTCTCGCGTCAGCAGGGAGTGGCAGCAATAAAGTCGCGCCCGCTTTCCGTCCTGCATGACCGATATCTGCGATTTGGGTTCCTGCGCATGGGGGGCCGGCGATTGCTGCAGCAGCCGGAAGACGGCCCAGCGCGGACAGGGATCGGATACCAGGCTCATATTGCCCCAGGGCAGCGGAATGCCATTGGCGCGATAGACGGCACGCAGGAACCCCGGCGGATAGGCATCGAAGAAATGCCAGTGCCGATAGGGGGAAACCGCGGTCATGCGCCGCATGATCAGCGCGGGGGTGACACCCAGTTTGGCGCCCGCGGAGACGCTGTGGGCTTCGCGCACGAGGAAACGCCGAAACGGCAGACGCGGACAGAGCA
>Ga0116226_10002530_pt1 | contig 15974 bp, 15 predicted proteins | sample S1TSphfallax_FD_89692 | JGI IMG/M metagenome (GOLD analysis project Ga0116226, IMG submission 89692) | Host-associated microbial communities from peat moss isolated from Minnesota, USA - S1T2_Fa - Sphagnum fallax MG | ecosystem: Host-associated > Plants > Peat moss > Unclassified | place: USA...
CATGTAAAAAACTAAAAATTACAAATGAATCAAAAAAGTTAAATTTTTAAAATATGATTGAAATTGTTGACAAATAAAACAAACTCATTGATGGTGCTTCCATTGTTGGGGGGAAATTCGTATCAATGAAATGTTGCATTAAATATTGGAGACATTGTACTTGAAAACATCATGGATCAAGCCTAGAATTAGTTGTTGTAAAACAACTTATCAAAGGCAAATCGATTATCAAAGACAATTACAACTTTCATAGGTTCATCATATGGATAAATTTATGAACATTGGATGGACATAATATTATTTTGTCATAATGTTTCCATTCAAATGAAACAAAAGCAAAATATTTTTTTCACCAAATTGTCATTCCATATCAAATATCATATCTATCATCAATCATTTCATTCATTATCACGATTAAGATATCTCAACAATTAATGCCATAAATTGTTAGTTTATTAAAAAGAAATACAACATAATATTATCACATTATCAATCACAATATCTCCAATCTCAACAAAATTATAAATATTTTCATAATGAAATTTCAAATTCAAAAAGACTGTTACAAAAAGAAAAAGAATATCAAAATGAAAAGGAGGATTAAAATGCAAAAAGACAAAATAAAAGGCCAAAATTTTCAAAAATAGATAAACAAGAATTTAAAAACATCAAACATGATTTGAATAACATAACAAACTATATATGTCTCCAAGATGTAGAAAAAAAATTGTCATGATAATACAACTCAACATCAACTCGATAATAACATCCATGTACCACTAAACCATAATAAAAATCAAGAATATGATGAAAACAACAACAACAACAACAATCATAAATTGTAATGAAGATCATACAACAAATTTTTTTGATATATATATAAACAAAAAACATAAATATTGAAAAATAGGTAAAAATGAACATAAAACATCATTTGGACAATTCAACAAATGATGGTTTTCATATGCAAACACCAAACACTTTTCCACCACAAATTAACACCCAAAATAACATATCATTTTTAAAAAAAATTTAATGATTTTCTTAAAAATTCTACTTTTGAATTTGGTTGTTGTTATGTTTGTGATGAAAAGAAATATAAACATGAATTTCAAATATGTAAAATAAAAAATCTAAACACAAATCTTTAAAATATGAAAACTTTACTCAAATTCAATCCAAAACATCATTGGCAAAATAAAGTTGAAATCATTCCAAAAGAATTATTAAACGGCTCAAAACATATGCATCTAGAATAACAAGGATTATTATTGCAAAAGAAGGTATTTCGTCAATTAAAATTTCTATATGTAAGTCTTCTAATAATTGTTTACTCAATATTAAAATGCCAAAACTAATGGATTGTGGATTAGAATCACACCCAACTCATTACCAAAATTGACAATAGTAGAAGAAGCTTTAATTGCATGTTATTCTTGCTAAACCGTATTAATTAAATTAAGGTATTCAAACAAAGGAGGAAAAACAAGCCAACATGCGTTAAAAGGAAATGTAGTTAGTTTTTCACAAGATCTTGAAAGTGCTCTAAAACTTTTAGACATATTGCCATTGTCATTGGAATCATTATCTAACATTGTCATAGTTCATTTTGTTGGTAACACCCATCCCTCCATAAAATTTGTAAAAATGTGCAAACTTTTATATGTATGAAAAATTACCATATCTACCTGGCTCAACCAGCTGAAATATAATCATGTTGGGTATAAAGATACAATAATGAATACACATATTAGAAAATCCCTACTTCACCATAACATACCATAACCCATAATAAGGTCAATATTTCAATCATCAAATATATATTTATCTTGTAGATGCAAAACATCGTACAAACATAATAGATTTACATGAAGAAAAAAAATGTCAATGACAATGAAAATGTCATTGAAACATTAGGATTAATAGATTTTGATGGAATCAATATAAATTAACATGAACATATGATTGATGCATATAAAAATTTACAAAAGATGCAATATTTATCATATAACCATAAGTCAAAAATGATCAATGAATATAATAACCCACATTTAATTTCATGTATGTTTCTCACATTATTTCCTTTCAGAATTGGTGTTCCCGAAATGGCAAATAAAGTTATCAAAGTATCACTACAAATGCATGTCAAACACCTTTTAAATTTAGATGAACCTAAATATGCATTTTCAAAACACCATTTATTTTGATTCTTTGTATTTAACATAATACAACGTAGACACATATGTCTTGGGGCAAAATTAATAGTATCAAAATCATCAAACATTAATGAAAAAAACCTTTAGATTAAATTACAAACTATAGATTTCGATGACATCTTTAAAAACCCCAAAAATATACAAGGGAATCCAAACATAATAAGTTTATTATGACATTTAAAAGTTTCTAGTAAGCATGTTATGGCTTCTAGTAGTAGTCGAGCAATGCAAATAGACCAAATATTTAGTATGATAAATTTCATTGGAACACCTAGTTTATTTTTCACTTTAAATCCAAGATTTGTCCCTCATCTTTAGTTGCTATTTTAAGTGAAAAAAAAAAATCAATCTTGATTTATTTTATGACACAAAAATGTTAACAAAAATTGAAAGGAATAAACATATAGCCATGAATTTGAAAGCCCAAACAATATTTGTACATGCACTTGTTGATGCAATTTTTATAGTGATGTTACAAGTGAAAGACAAAAATAAACAATAAAATTGGTGTGTTCGATCATATCAAAATTTATTACGAATGTTATGAAACAACCAAAAATGGAAGCATGCATATACATTCATTGTTGCGGTTCAATGATTCACCAGATCCTAATACACTTGTATAAATGTTATGTGATAATGAAGGTTTCCAAAAACATGATTGGTTATTTAAACAACATCATCATTAGAAACAATGAACAATATAAATCAACTTTTAAAATGACACACATAAACGACGAAATTCAACACATACATCTATGTACCACAAGATCACCTGACACATGTATCAATACTTTAGATGAATTATTTCAAAATGATGTGTGTAATTTAATAAATGTCTGTAGTTGACATCTATATTGGAAAAACTTGAAAACACATAAAAAATGAAACATTCAAGGTTCATGAAATGAAACAATTGTATTAATTAACAAAAACACAAAGGTTGTATGCTTCAAATGCTACAATCACAAAATTATGGCTTGCGACATGTAACAAGGCTTGAAGGTTCTATATGCATTCAAAACCATGAAAAGGAGAGAATGAATAACTCATTCATAAACATATTTATATATACAACTCCCTAACCCTAAAGTTGCCGCCATCTTAACCCTATCCTTAATGTAGCTGCCACCTCCAAACCTTAGCCACCACTTAACCCCAAAGTTCACACAACTTCCAAGCCCTAAGTCTAACTATTAAGGATGTGAATATTGTTCATCCTTTTGATGAATGTAAATCACATTCACCAACTTTGGGGATTAGAATCAAATAATATTTTTAACATCTTATGCAACCCAACTTGTTATAAAACAAATGTTGATGGTTTTAAGAAATTATGTAGATATTGTTTCCCTTGACCCTTAATTAATGAAACTCATTTTGATAATTTAAAAAAAAATACCCATTAAAAGAACTAATAAATGGTTAAACAATGCAAACCCATGGATATTATTAGCATTTAGATGTAATCATGATTTAAAGTTCACAACAACATAAGGTAAATATAGTAAATATTTAATTTATTATATTATAGACCACATAACAAAAACATCCATTTACACTACGCACATGTATTCTTGTTACAAATAGCAATACAAAAAATAGCCACTACAAACTTGTATGACTTGATTGATAAAAATCGACATTTGATCATTAGATGTTTGAACAGAATTGGAAGTCAACAAGAAATATTAGCCGCAAGAGCAGTAGGTTTTTTATTGAATTTGCTTGATCACATAATTGATTACGATTTCAGTTATATACCTTGGTATAATTTATCAAATTGGGTAAAAGAAAAAGAAGAAAAACTACAAAACATCCATATTAAAAAACCAAATAACATTGATAACAATTTCAAAACATTTACAATTGAAAACACTTCATAAAGTATGCAATACATCATACACAATTTTTTTTATAGATTACCAATAAAAACTTTATATAAATTTGAATTTCTTTCTCCATATGATTTTTCTAGTAAGGTTAATAAAATAAATAACACACCTTGCAATTGATTTCATCAAAATCACCCTCAATATGACCCTCACAATTCATATGAATATAAAATACCTAAAATACTAGTAATTCAAAATTATACGATACCATCTTAAGTGAATGACCTTGAAAATTATTCTAGATCAATATGTATTCTATTTTCTTGATGGTAAACATTTTCTAACATAAAAAAGGACCTCACAACAACTTGGGATGTAACATTAAAAACTTCATATCCAACATTTTTTAACTTTACAAAAGAAAAAAGAAAAAATGTGAATATCTTACATGAATGCAAAGAATCAAGAAATGTTGATTGTTTATTAAGAGCTTCAATTGAATACAACATTGATGAAGACAATAAGGATGTTACATTAAATCACTCACTTTATGATGATGAATGCAAAAGTGCGATTGAAGAAGACATTCATAACATATCAATCCAACAAAATGACATTAAAATTTAAAAAAAACCATGAAAACATAGAAATAAAATACATATTGTGTAATGAAAGCACAACATGTTATGTCTATAAAATAATTAAAACCCTATAATTTATGAAAAATGGAAAAAATAAATCAAAACATTCAAAATTATGATATGGATACCATCATAGAAAATCAAAACAATGACAAACAATGAACTCATATGTTAAATGATCTACAAAAAAACAAACTTGATACACTAATGTTAGAACTTCAAAATCCATATTGTTCAAAAATAAATAAAATGCATTTAAATGGTAACTCATAACAACCTAAAATATGCAAATTATTCGATGTCCAAACATAAATAGATTCCTTATACAACAACATGAAAACTTTGATATCTAATAATGAAATTTTTATTCACCCATTTTTATAAAAATTCATAATTGAAAAATATAAATTAAATGATTTACAACTTTTTGCCTTTGAAGGATTCATAAAAACGAATTCCATTAATCAACTATTACAATACATAGGGGGTGTTGTAGGTATAGGCAAAACACAAATCATCAAAAATATTAATTTTATTCTTTTTGAAAACAAACAACGAAGAAAAATTACAAATTACAACATACATTGCAAATGTTGTTTTATTGATAAGCGAAACAACTATCCATTCCCTACCTGGTTTATCAATTGATAAAAATACAATTATAAACAAATCCAAAACATTACTAGATAGTTGGTTCAACGTTCAATTTATGATAGTCAATGAAACATCAATGGTGGGTTGTACAATGTTCACTACAATGCATTTAAACTTACAAAAATTAAAATCAAGCAAATTGCCACTTGGAGGATTTAATATAATGTTCATGGGAGATTTTTTACAATTTCCACCCATCACTAACACACCATTATTTTCAATGAACATCTAACCAACTTTTACATTCACAAATTCAACACAACGTTTTTAAAAAATAAATAAATCATAGGTAAAAGTATATGGGAAAATTACATTCACCCAAATAACATCATATTAACACAACAAATGTGACAAAAAAAAGACATAAAATATGCAACTTTTTTACAAAATTTTCAAATTGGAATAATTCCAAATTCAAATTTTGATTTGTTAAAAACACGTTTTTTCAATAATACAAATGTAAATCTCTTTGATGACCCATGGAAAACAACAACCTTCATGGTACCTATAAATGAATTACGAAATGAAATTAATCAACAAATGATAAACACCAACTCAATAAAGTCAAAACAAAAAGTTATATTATAATGGCCATTGATACTTACAAAAAAAAGTTCAATACGAAGTGGCATACAATACCTTATAAGACATTATTTCAACAAGTAAAACTCAAAATTTAACACCTTTTTTGAAATTATATAAAAGAATGAAAGTTATAATCACATAAAACCTATATCCTAAACTAGGAAATTTCAATCAAACCATTAGTTACATTCAAAACATTTTAGTCGACAAATCCCAATGAATTCAACAAGATCATTCAATGCACCCACCCACAAATGTTTGTGTTGATTTAAATGAATTCATTGAAAAACATGACACTTTACAAGACATAATTTTAAAAGGTCTACTAACAACTAATAGTATCCATATCCAAAACCTTTCAATATCATTACCAATACCAAAATCAAATACTTCCAAGACATCTAACATAAATAAATACCACTACTGCTTAACCCTATTTTTTGTCTCATAGACTTTAAATTTCAATGACAAACATTTGATCACTTGATCATAGACTTGAAACAACCACCAAATAACATATATATAATATTATCACGATTACGTTCCTTGGATGGACTCGTAATATTAAAGAGTATATTTACAAAAAGACATCTGTAAGGCTGAATTCAAAAAAAGGTCATTGAAGATGACAAAACCTCTTTCAAACCAAAAGAATATCAATACAAATGGTATCAAAATCAACAAAGATATTGAAATTCCTTTCGATTCAAATATTGACCTAAAAACATAACAAAAAAAATAAAATAAAATTGTGATACTAAGTGATTTAGAAAAATGATTCTATTGAGTATGATAACATTGATTATTGGATTGAAGACCTCCAATTAACTAAAGTAGATGAAAATATCCTTCTTGACCCAAACGGATGGCTAAGTGAGCAACCTTTAGGAAGTGCCCAATATTGTATGTTGAAAAATTACAATCATTAAGATACGAATAACATACATATGCAATCATAAGAAAAAATGTACATGTGTCAAAAAATGTCTTCAACACATTCATAAACAACTATCATTGGATATTAGTAAAAATCCACATGTCATCCAATTTACTTTGTACAATATACAATTCACATATGCCAATGACGAAAAAATTGCTTAACAACACAATCCAATTATCATGCAAACTTATAAATGTGAACAACTTGTAATACACATATGCAAATAATGTAGCAAATAGACAACTCATCATGTGGTGTTTTCACAATAGCATATGCAACAAACATTACATTTGGATTGGATCCCAAAAAATTTCCATATGTTTTGACTCAAATATGAAGACATTTATGAAACTCCATAAACAACATATACATCTTTCCCTTCCCAAAATAAAAATTAATATGACACATATATCCTTTTTTAAAAAACAATTCATCATCATTGGTAGAGTGAAGCAACTCAATGCCCAAGTTTGAATATAAGGGCAAAAGACTAATCCAACCATCTAGTATCTATTTCCTTTTCAAATTTCCTTCTAGACAATTGGAAACTATTTCTAGTGAATAGTTGGAGTTATTTACAAAAAGTGAGGATCTCCAAAGCACATCTCACCTATAAAAAAAAAATCTAAAAAATAGAATTTAACATTTAACATTATGAATGTTAAATCCTAAAGCTTTTTGGACTTGATTTTGGAGGAAAATTTGAAACATGCTTCGAATGATTTTGATGTTTAATCTTAAAGTTGCTTGTTGCTAGTCATGACACAAAAATATCACTTTCAATCAACTTGGTTTTAATCATTATGACAAGAATTCCAATTTTAGGTCTTATTTTCCATTTGTCTTTCATTCTTACAAATTGGCCTATGTGCGCACATATTAACAAGCTAGTAAACATTATAAATTCATGCCAAAAGTAAATTAGTGTATAAGAAAAGTCTTTTCATTTTGCAAAAAAAGGAATGAAAGGTGTTTTTACAAGCTTTTAAGTCCATTAAAATATTTAACATTTGTGTTATTTATTATTTTATTTTTTTTACAATTGACTTTTAAAAAATCCAATGTGATTCATGTAAGGAATTTTGCGAAAAAAAAGTGCCAAGGTTGCGATATTTTGAGGATTTAAATTTTTTTTGCCATATTTAGAACAATAATTTCCAATAGGTTGCCCAAATATAATGTAATTTTTAAATATTTTTAACTTTATCTTTAACCCATAGCAAAATTTGGTTGATTCTTCTTATGGAAATCGACAATGTGATTATTTTGTGCCATTCATTCACCTTGAGGACGGTTGTTTTTCAAGATTGAAGTCACATGAATTTAACAATGTCATTTGATGCCATTTGTTTCTTTCAATTTGGGGGTTTATGACACAAGGGGCGAGGGAATCAATTTAATATAATTTGACATGACTCATCTTTTCATATCTCCTCTCCTATTCATTGGATGGGTTGCCTCCCCAAGTTTTGTTTTTTATTTGATTTGATTTTTTATTTTATTTTTTGCAACGGGCCATTTTGATTAGCCCATCATTATAAATAAATAAATAAATAAACTTGGAAAGCTCACCAAAATAACTATTTTTATGTGAGGATGGAGTGCCTCCCTTTTGGTTCACCTATATAAGTGAAAAGGGGAAAATTTTGGACAAAGAATAGGGGATAAAGTGAAATGCTATTACGAACACTTGGGAACACAAGAATTTTAAAAATCTATTATCACACCCCCCCCAAAATGAACCCTCTTGGGTTTATGTTTAGTCATCTCATTGGCTACATGTATATTTTATTCCAGGACATGATTGCCAACATATTTTTTGTTTCAATTAATATCCCTTTTACAAAACACACTGTACCTATTGGGATTTGTTCCAAAGATGGGGATTGGATGAAATTTGCAATCATGGAAAGAGAAATATTTGTGGTGATAACTTTTCTTCAAATGTTAGTTCCAATTTCATTATTTGATAGCCAAGAGCATTTATTGATAGTTTTGGTACATGAAGTGAAATAACAATGTAACTTAATAGATGTATTTTATTGAAATTTGAGAGGTATATGGAAACATTGAAAGAATTTGTGGAGTAATAACCATCTCTTATTGAATGCTACTTTATGCAAAATATGCCATGACATCATTGAAAATTTGGATGCACATGTTCTTTGAGTTTAGAAAGATGAGCAATATTTGTGCGTAAGTGGTGATTCGTCTTACAAAAGGTAGACCAACTAAATTTTAATTTGTAAAATTTCTTGAATGATCATTGTTGTATAATTATATTACACCCTATGTTTATTTCCTTTATTTTATTTCTTATTTATTGGTCATTTAAAAAAATATTGAGAAATATTATTTAAACTTGAATTAATTAAACAACACATGAATGTAAAGAAAATAAAATGAAATAAACATTTTAACAAGCAACTCAAACTACAATTGCTGAATTTTTAAAAATAATTATTTTTATACAATCAACCATAACCATAATACATATGATTAAAACAATGCGTGTCTAAAATAATTTTTTAAAAATCATACAAGCAACCACTTAACATAATACATGTGGCTAAAACAAATAAATGCTTGACAACACCCCTAACACCTTCAGAAAACCCAAAAAACCTTGTTTTCGTACAAATGTCCACAAGTGTACATCATGCAACCAAACTTGGCCAAACCCAAACTAAAAATGAGGGAAAGAACCCATACAAGTGATTGTGACTACAATATACATGATTGAAACATCTTTACATACAATCATCAATAAAATGAATTAGTTTATTTTCTATGTGCAATTGTCCCATTCTATATGGACTATAAAAATTAAATCAAAAAATATATTTCTTGCATGCAATATTAACATTTTTTCATGTGACTTTAAATATAATGAGGCAATAAACTTATTTTCTATGTGCAATGTTAAGATTATTTACTTTCATATGCAACCATAATGTTTTTCTTAAAAAAAAATCTTATATGCAATTGTAAGAAATGATTATTTTTAAAAAAATTATAAATGAGATTGTCGCATGTTTACATACAACTAGAAATTTAAAAATCATAATATTTATATGTGACCTTAACACATTTACGTGCAATCATAAAGAAAATGAATTAATATTTTAAAAGTATTACTTAATTACGAAAATTAACATCAGATGTTAAAATGTTACAATAACATATAAAAACTAAACTTAATTATTTTTCTAACATTTTCATGCATTTCTTTTTTTCCTATTGCATGTTATATATATATTTCACTTGTAAATTGTATTTTCCACTTAGACTTAAAATGTGAATTACGCTATATTCTTTTCAATTGAAAAATAAAATAAAATACCACCATAAATTTATTTTATTGTGGTCAAAATTAGTTATGTATTTGTTGTGATAAAAAATTTGATGTGATGTCAATTTGATGGCAATTGAAAAATTGTTGTGTCATTATTGTTCAAACAACCTTTTTGACACTTGAACATGTTTTTTCTATAATATACATAATAAATGAAAAAATGGGTGAAAAAATACAAGGAAGTTAAAAAGTTGAATAAAGATGTTCACAATAGTTGGGGCGAGGGTCATCACATGCAAAGACCATTCCCTTTTTAGATTTTAAACTTTGGCATATGGATTGTAATAACTATCATGGCAACCAAGGATGAAGTGACTAAAAAAAATTTTGATATTTTAAGTTAGTGTCTTTTCATTTATAATCATCTAAAAGATATGGATAAACAAAAGTTAGAAATATGTTCAAGTAGTCAAGTATTGTCCACATTTGTGGAACACATACATGTTTAGGAAACAAATATGTGCCTCGGTTAAGTTTAAAATTGTAAGGAATCTCAACATGTGAGAGTTATTTGTTTTCATATTTGGTTGTGAAAATAATGCACGGGCATACTTTGCAATGTGTGCTTTTGGTTTGCATTTTTGAATTAAAGTGATTGATGCTAAAAGGTGGACATGTAATTTTGGTATATGACATATGTTTAAAGAAGGTAAAGGTATTGTTGATTATGTTGGTGTATTGAAGGAAGTAATTGAATTGGATTTCAAAAATCTTGCAAAGGAGATTATTTTTTAAGTTTGTTGGTTCAAACCAAATGTGCAATGGAATGATTGTCTATTTTCATTTCTTGGTACAACCTCAAATGTTTGATTAATTGACAATTCAACCATTTGCAACTTTGAATATTGGGGAAAAATGGTTTTGGCCCCAAAGTCTATGGATTTGAATTAAAATTTTGTCCTTTGATATTATCCAAAAGAATTCATGTTGCTTGGCACCATTTAACTTATGGATTGAGATAATGGGGGACATGTGATTCAATCTGGTTTTGGGGAAATCACTATATGCCCTCTTCCTCCTACAAGTAATGATGATTAGGATATCAGTAGTGATTAAAAAGAGAATAAAAAAATTGATAAAAACTTAAATAGTTACTTATTAGATATTATACAATTTCAAGCTTCTCCACCTTATGCATTCCCAAGTTCCTTGATGGACTGAATTACAAGTTTGAAGATAGCGGAAGGAAAAGGAATTGGGGCACGCTTCTTGGTTCGTAACACTTTGGGGGTAGAGGGCATGCTAGAGCTCTGGGATGGGGATTAAGAATATTGACAAGTAAATCATTTTTTTCACACGGACTTGCACAAACCAAATAACAAGTTGGTTAGTGTGTAGTTAGAGCATTTTGGTGCATGGACGAACGAAAGGCAAACACAAACTCACAAGACTCACCACGGCTCAGACTTGGGGGAAGCCACCACATTCCCCCTTATAGTATTCTTTGTGCTTGGTCATGGGGTCAACACCCAAATGTCATTTTGTTTCGAGACTCCCAAGTGGGAGTCTCGAAGTACCCAAAATTGGAACTCCTGTCACTTTGGTTGCCCACAACTTTGTGTGTAGATCTCTAATTGAAATGAGGTTTAAAGCAAAGTTGTAGCTCTCGTCAAGATCTTTCCAAAGATATGTGACATTTCACCTGCACGCAAGAAAATCAGGGCGATTCCCAACTTTTAGTGGTTAGAATTAAACTACCAATTTGACTTCGGCCCTTCTTTTGGCCATAACTTATGTTTCAAGAACCCAAATGGGTCATGCAAACCTATTTTAGACATCTATGGTCCAAGAGCTTTCTAATGATATAAGGAGCTCTTCGATTCAATGGGTTTTGACCCCTACAATTGCTTTTTGAAAATTTGGGACTCCATCAGGATTCCAACTCCCCAAGTGGGAGCTCACTTAGGAGTGTGAGGTTCATTCTTTCACACTTTCCCACACTCTCGGGCTTCACTTTTGGCTTGCACCTTTGCAAGCCCTTGCTTTGGTCATGAGCCCAAAGCTAAAATTACAACACCACCCATGAAGCTTAGTTGAACAACCATGTATATTTCAATCACTAATATTCAAAGAAGTCATGATATGTAATTTTTTTTTGTCATGGGTGGAAAGATGGCCATCCTAATTGACAATTAGTTCACCATAGTGTGGCCTTTGAGTTTTTGTCAACTTGGTGAAGAGGAATCAAGGTTGCATACAAAATAAATTTGGATTTTGTTTATATTACTTGTTAATTCTTTGAACACAATTAACCAAATAATGCCAATCCATACCATGTGGTTGAGTTCACCTTATGATCAATTATACAATCCAAAAAACAAAGTAGTTTAACTTCCCCTAGTGCCTTGATTTTTTGGATTGTCCCCACCATTCAACGTGCTTGGACTTTGTCAAAATTTGGGTATAGAAAAAGTTTGAACATTTTTTTGTCTTTGTATTAATGTTGAATAAATTGGATACACCATATAATTTAGGTTTGAAAAATAAGAGAAGAAGACAAGAACAAAAAATCCTCAACACTTTGTGGTGGGTAACTTAGTTAAATGATTTAACTAAATTGAATCCATATAAACTCCTTCTTTTTTCAATTGGATTGAACATTTGTGTTTGAATTTCACAATGGGGGTGTTTGATTATAGGTGGTGATTTTTTTCCTTTTGTATTCAAGTATGTTTTAAAATATGCTATTGCCCTTGCTTAAATTGTTTATTAATTATTTAAGCTTTACATTGTTGCGCACTATTAATGACAATCAACTCGTTCTAATTTTTAAAATGTTTTCATAAGATTTTCAATAATTCATCATTATTTATGTCAATGTCAAGTTTAATTTAAATTATATGCACTTCATGGACATGAAAAGACACATGTTAATTTGTTTTTTCATATCCATGTTGTTGGATAGGGAAAAAAAGTGAGGTAGTTATTATGAACAATAGGAAATAATTATTAAGAAAGTTCATAGGAAAAGTAGTTATTAAGAAAAAATGAAGTAATTAGGCTTGAAAAGGAGGTAGTTATTTCTAAAGTTGTTGTCAGAATGGTATGGACAACTATATTAAGGATTCCAAAAAATTCCCCATATATGAGTTCCAATTACTCATCATTGGAACTAGTAAATGAGAATTTGCCATGGTGGTATGCTCTCACTTAATTAAATTGAAATGTTTGGCTTCTCCCATCAGCAGATGTCATACCTTCATAGGTAATCCAGTATTTCCCATTTGTCTTTGCAAATCCAAGGCACCTATCAATCCACTTGCATATGTTTCTCATACACACAATTTTGAATGATGGGGTACAATGCGTGGTGTAAGTTTTGAGTGGAGTCAAAGATTGGAGTAGCCATGTGTATTATAGTGGCCTTATTATTTGTGCCTTCATGGAATCAAAATCATTCTAGTACTTCTCCTCTTGGTCCCTATCATACTCTTTTTTTTTAATAGTTCATTTCTTCTCTTGGGATGTTTATGCCCTATCACTTGCACGGAAGGTATCCATCAGTATATTGCATTACAAACGAGAGTTATTTTATAATTTTTGAATGCACGGCTTTAGGTGTTTCCAAAACCTTACATAATACAATTTTATGATCCAACAAAGGCCCAAGCATCATAACTTGGTGATGACATAACTTGAAATGATGCATGTCACATGTCGAGAACAGTTAAGAGAATGTTATAAACATTGTGGATTGTTACACGATTTGTGTTGCAAGATTACAAGAATGATATATGATAAGAATATGGCACAGAATGAGTGCAGTGTCATGTTCATAACCGTGCATGAGAGATGAACAGGGGGGTAAGAAGGAATTGAACTTTACACAATTTGGAAGATAAACTGGACGTTATCAAAGTTTTGTTGGACATTTACTGTGAAAAATGAGAATTTGTTGGACAAGCCAATGTCACAAATCCGTTAATTTGCTTTTTCCCAACGCTGTTGTTCACAAACTCTCAAGTGCATTTTCTTGTAAGAAATGTGCATTACTAAGAAAAGGCATAAACATGGTTAACACATTTTCATCAAGTCATGACTGAGGATAAACAAAACCGAGAATGAAAGAACCCCAACACGAAAGCTAAGCCGGGGAAAAACCAGAAAAAGCTACTGGGGAGGGTAGTGGCAGTTTCAGCAATACTTCGATACTAATTGACTAAGTAGACTAGCAAGTCCTCAAGAGAGAAATCTCCAGTTATTTTACATGTATTATAGAATGATATCCATGCATTCAGTGGGGTCCCCACACATGTTCCTTAAGGTGAGCTAAGCAACTCACCCAATATAACGGGGGGCAAGTGTGCTGTTGTTTCACGACCTTAAGGGTCTTGGGTAGTAAACGCTGTTTTTTTCAAAACCATTTTCAACAAACATTTATAATCACACGAAAATTATGTCATGTAATATATCGTCAGAAAATGACAAAATCTGGAGAATGGTCATAGGTGGAATGATGGAACTGTATAGTGATGGATTTACCATGTTGAAATGCATTTCCATGTGAATCGCCCTTATTGATGTCATTTCAAACGCAGAACCAACATGCCAGTTAATGAAAGCACAGCACTTGCAGACTACCAGTAACGGCACTCATTTTTGAATCAAGAGTCTAGATGGACTGGCTGCTACAATGAACTTGACACAAAATAATGACGTCCATCATTAAACAAACAAATGAATGCAGCAGCTAGGCTTTTCTGCTTTCCTTGACAAGTGTCAAAATATAACAGATTCGTAAAAATGTTATGGAAACTCAGAGAGAAAAAAAAAAAAAACTGAAATAAAGATTTTGTTGGCTTCTTCACCCATCCATCCATCATCCTACAGAAGAAGCTGGAAACGTCAATCACAGCTTTCATCAAGAATATTGATCAAGCAGCTATGCACCCAGTTCCCCTGTTTATTCGGAAAAATTCGTGAACTATGTCACAGCTCCATGGGAAGAATCTCAGTTTCTCCAGATATAATGCAGCCTACCGACGTTCTTCTCTTCATAACATCTTCCAGACACACCGGCATAGCTCTCTGCTTATTACCTGGAAACCAAGCCCACAATGGCAGAAAGACTTAGGACTCATGAATCACTGCCCTTGGGCCTCATAAGCTACATTACTTTCAAAATCACCATGACCTGCATGCGCATGCATCTAACGCCCGCTATCAAGAGCTCTCCTAAACCTGAACTATTGAGCTTCGGAATAAGAAAAAGAAGGGTCTCATCAAGTAATGCATTTCCCATACATTTGCACATACCTTGACACTCGCATCTGACTGACCATAATTTCCCTCCAGTTTTAGTACCCTCCAGGTGCAGGAGAAGAGTAGACCGGGGGAGGAGACGAATACACTGGTGAAGGAGAGGAATACACTGGTGATGGAGAAGAGTACACTGGTGATGGAGAAGAGTACACTGGAGAAGGAGAGTACACCGGAGAAGGAGAGTACACTGGAGAAGGAGAAGAGTACACTGGTGAAGGAGAAGAGTACACGGGTGATGGAGACGAGTAGACTGGTGAAGGAGAAGTGTACACTGGCGATGGAGACGAGTAGACGGGTGATGGAGAGTATACTGGAGAGGGAGAAGAGTATACTGGTGACGGGGAAGAGTATACTGGTGATGGGGAAGAGTAGACTGGAGATGGAGAAGAGTAAACCGGCGATGGTGATGAATACACAGGCGATGGGGAGCTGTAAGATGGAGACGGATAGTAGTCTTCTGGAGCTGGGGCATACTCTGGTGAGCAA
>Ga0116226_10002531_pt1 | contig 15974 bp, 14 predicted proteins | sample S1TSphfallax_FD_89692 | JGI IMG/M metagenome (GOLD analysis project Ga0116226, IMG submission 89692) | Host-associated microbial communities from peat moss isolated from Minnesota, USA - S1T2_Fa - Sphagnum fallax MG | ecosystem: Host-associated > Plants > Peat moss > Unclassified | place: USA...
GCACCCGAACCGAAGCCGAACTTTTGGCGATGATGGATGAAAGCGACGCGGACTATGAAGCCGGGCGCTTTGTTCCGGGCGACGTGGTCGCGGGCTACTTCAAGGAAGCTCTTGACCGGCACGCCGCGACAACAGCCCGCGCACCGCCCGCCGCCGTTGATCCTCCCCTATACTGCCCGCGCCGCCCGCGATGTGGGGCGCTGATTTCTCATTACATCGACAAGGGACGACCTGAGGCCGTAGGCGTCCTATTCCGCGCCCTGTCCAATGCCTCGGCGGCGATCCGCGCCGAGACGGCGGCCAGCTTGCCCGCGCCGCGCCCCTATCCCGCCGTGGTGCGTCCAACTTGGGTTTGGATGAAAGCCGGGAGTTATTAGATCGCCTATCGGCGGCGGCCAAGCTTGGTGATTACCGCCGTTCTCTACGAGGCGTCGGACATACCCGGCCGGGTATGATCGCCACGCGGTCTGTCGCATAATCAGGCACGCCTTGACGAATGCCTGTAGGCGCAATTTTGTAATGTCACCAATCTGCAAGTTAGAAATGTCACCTTCGGCCTGATGCATCATCGGCTCGGAGGTGCCCAATGACGCTCGTGACAATGTCTTTGCTTATCCGCGACGGCCCGCCGCGTCGGCTGAGCGCTTGCGGGGTCATGCTTGCCGCACCGGACCATCTCGGATAAGCCAAGACATTGTAGTTCTGAGGGAGGTAAAGCTATTGGTCCGGATGCATATGGCGGCTGTCACAGCGGCACTTTTTCTGATCAGTGGCGAAATCCCGGCACAGTGCCCGTCTGCTCACTGGCCAGTCCCTTCAACGTCTGGCGAGATGATCGGCTTCACGGATATCGGTTCGATGGGAGGAACCGAGCCATTCGTTACGCTTACCTCCGGCGATGGCAACGTCATTGTTGGTCATGTAGTAGCCCCGTCTGGCCGACTAGAGCTGTTTCGCTGGACAACGAAAGAGGGGCTTAGCTCGCTGGGTAGTTTCGGTGGAATTTCTGCCGAAGCGACAGCAATTTCACAAGATGGCTCCGCAATCGCGGGTTATTTCACCGACGGGAAAGAAACGGCAGGCCACCGACTGTTCCGTTGGACGGTTGAGGTTGGGTTTCAGGATCTTGGACCAATTGACACAAGCCTAACCGCGCTGAGCATGTCGCCCGATGGGAATGTTATTACCGGTTGGAAACGAGCCACGCATAACAGGCACGACGAACAGGTCGATATCCCGGATCAATTCCATGTATTCCAATGGAAAGCAGGCAGCGGCATCACTGATCTTGGTTTCATTGGCGGACGTAAGTCCGAGGTAATCGCCATATCTGCCGACCAGAAAGTCTTTTTTGGCGTTGTTGGCGGTTCATCCGGCGCAAAGGGACAGTATCTATTCCGATGGTCGCGCGAGACCGGACTGGAATACCTATTCGAACTCGGCGCACTTTATGAGCGCGGTTCTGCAAGTCTGCATGGGTTGTTTGTGTCTTCAGATGGCACGGTCGCCGCAGGTTCGCTCGTCAAGCAGCCAAAAAACAATGTTTACGACAGCTTCGTGTTCCGTTGGACGCGAGAAAGTGGATTGCAAAATCTTGGGGTTGGCCAAGATTCCCTTGTCTACCTGAACGGTATGTCGCCTGACGGAAAAATCGTCGTCGGCAAACGCTATCTAGGTCACGGAAAATACATGGATTTTGAAGTCTTCCGTTGGGTGGCAGACGGAGGACTCCAAACTTTGCCAGAATTGAACGGATCGCATGTCGAAATCCAAAGGCTCTCATTGGATGGGCAGTCAATCATTACAGAGTCCATGACCGAAGAGGGAAAATGGCGGCTTGAGCGCTGGACCAACGGTCACGGTGTTGATCTGTTGGGGCTCGAATCACAACCTAGCGTCTTGAGTTGGGGTGTCTCGTTGGATGGAAGAGCAATAGCCGGCCCATTCTTCACATCAGATTGCAAAGAACACATATTCCGGTGGACATCTCCCATTCCTGCACCTTGAGTTGGCGTATTGTCTTTTGCCCGCCGATCTGCCGCGTATCCCGCTATGGACAAGTAGCCGGCCGTCGCAGATTCTTGACGATCGCTTCGCCCGGCTACTTACACACAGGCCCGCCGGTGCCCGTGCCCGCTGACAGTTCTCATCTGCGCAACCTGCGACACCTCTGTCCTGCTTTGACGAAGGCCAGACGGTAGTAGCACGCGCCGCCTCGGCCGAGGGACTTCGCCGCACCCGCCGGGCCTCTCCCGCCTTGCTCTTCTCGTCCAGGCGCGAGGAGGACGCCCAAGACTCACGGAAGCGTGAATCCCGCCCCCGCATCCTGCAACTGACCATCCGACCAGCCGCCACCCAGATCGCCGATCAGCGTCGCGGCATCGATCAGCCGAGTCTGCTGCACGCCGAGCGCAGTCTGCTCGTCGCTCAGCGCCGTCGCCTGGGCCGTCGCCACCGTCGTGTAATCCACCGTGCCGACCTGATATTCGCTGCGGGCGATTTCCGCGCCGCGCCGCGAATCCTTGACCGCGTCTTCCAGGACCGACGCCTCCTGGGCCAGGATGCGCAAGCCGGCCAGATCGTTCTCGACGCTCTGGAAGGCGCCGAGCACCGTGGCGCGATAGGTCGCCACCGCCGATTGATAAGCCGCCTTGGCCGCCGCGACCTGGGCGGCGCGGGCGCCGAAATCGAGGATTGTTTCAGTGCCCGTCGCCCCCAGCGACCAGATCGTGCTGGAGGTCTGCGACAGCGCGACCAGACCGAAGGCGGCAGACAGCGAGATGTCGGGGTAATAGGCGGAAATCGCCACGCCGATCGCAGCGTTCTGCGCCGCCATCGTGCGCTCGGCGGCAGCGATGTCGGGGCGGCGCTGCAATAAGGTCGAGGGCACGCCGACGGGAATATTGGGCAGGCTCGGCAGGGTGCCGTTATGCGGGATATCCAGATCCTCGGGGTTCTTGCCGACCAGCACGGCGATGGCATGGACATATTGCGCGCGCGCGACACCCAGCGCGATCAGATTGGCCTTGGCGTTCTCCAACTGGACCCGCGCGGTCGCCTCGTTGGAGGGTGGATAGAGGTTGAAGCCGGCCTTCACCGCATTGGAGACGACGCGCAGACTCTCCTCATATTCCTTCACCGTCCGATCCAATATGTCGATATTGGCATCGGTGACGCGCAGATTGATCACTGTAGTCGCCAGCGTGACTTGCGCCGACAAGGTGGCGTTGGCAAGGGTTGCCTCGCTGGCCTGGGCGTTGGCTTCGTTCTCCTCGATGGTGCGGCGGACCTTGCCCCAAATGTCGGGATCCCAGCTGAAGGTGCCCTCGATCTGCTTTTGCGTGATCGGACCGGACGACACCCCGCCCCCGCTGCCCGATTTCGCGCGCGTCACCGAGCCGGTGGCGCCGACGGTCGGGTACAATTCGGCATTGGCTTCGCGCACCAGGGCCAAGGCCTGCTGGTAATTCTGATAATCGGCCTGGATCGTCTGGTTCGAGACGCGAACCGTGGGTTCGAGCTGGTCGAGCAGCGGATCGTGGAAATCGGTCCACCAATCCCCCTTGGGCGCGGCATCGGCCGGCGCCGCCTGGGTCCAGCCCGGCACTTCCTTATAATGCGCGGCGGGCGGCGATACCGGCTCCGGGCGCTGGTAATCGGGGCCGACGGCGCAGTCGGCGAGAAACAGCGCCAGCGGCAGGACCGCGATGCGCCCAACAATGCGGCTCGTCATGGAGTAGCTCCCGTCTCGCCCGGGGCGGCCGGACGGGCGCCGCCCCCAAAGCGGTTGATCAGCATGATGCGCAGGCGCTCAAGCGAAAGATAGATCACCGGCGTGGTGAACAGAGTGAAGACCTGGCTGAGGATCAGGCCGCCCATCACCGTGATGCCGAGCGGCTGGCGCAGCGAGGCGCCCTGCCCGATGCCGATGGCCAGCGGCACCGCGCCGAGCACGGCGGCCGCGGTGGTCATCATGATCGGGCGCAGACGGATTACCGCCGCCTGGTGAATCGCTTCGCGGCCGTCCATGGCCTCGTTGCGCTCCAGATGGATGGCGACGTCGATCATCATGATGGCGTTCTTCTTGACGATACCGATCAGCAGAATGATGCCGATCAGCGCGATCATCGAGAAAGGCACGCCGAACAGCAGCAGCGCCAGCACCGCGCCGATCCCGGCCGATGGCAGGGTGGAAAGGATGGTCAAAGGATGGATCGTGTTCTCATAGAGGATGCCGAGCACGATATAGACCGCGACCAGGGCAGCCAGGATCAACAGCGGAATATCGCTGAGCGACTTGGCGAAGACCTGGGCGGACCCCTGGAAACTGCCATGGATCGAGGCCGGTGCGCCGAGATCGCGCATCGCCTGGTCGATCACGGCCTGCGCCTTGCTCAGCGACCCGCCCGGCGGCAGGTTGAACGACACTGTCGCCGCGACCAGCCCGCTCTGATGGTTGACCTGGATCGCGGTGTGGCTGTTGGTAGCCTTGGCCAGCGCGGTCACCGGCACCATGGTCTCGGCCGAGGTGCTGTCGGCGCTGCCGCTTGAAGAGCCGCCGCGGCTGTTGGAAATGGCATTGAGGGTCTGATTGGCCTGGGCATTCGAATTGAGTGAATTGCCGGTGCTCGCCCCGGTCGAGGCCGCGACCGACTGGAACCGGGTGACCCCGGTCACGGTTTTGCCGGGCATCTGGGTCTGTGCCGTGCCCAGCGCGTTGCCGGCCGCGGTGCTGAGATAGATCTTTCGCAGCGATTCGGGATATTGCCAATATTTGGGCGCCACCTCCATCACCACGAAATATTGGTTATAGGGATTATAGATCGTCGAGACGGAGCGCTGGCCAAAGGCGTCATACAGCACCTGATCGACCTGATTGGGCGTGAAGCCATAGCGCGCCGCCGTGGTGCGGTCGATCTTGACATAGGTCTGCAGGCCGGCCTGCTGCATGTCGGTATTGACGTCGGTCAGCTCGCTGGGATGCTTGCTCAGCTCGGCGACCAGTTTGGGCACCAGATCATACATCGCCGTCGGCTCGTCACCGCTTAGCGTATATTGATATTCCGCCGCCGATTGCCGGCCGCCGATCCGCAAATCCTGCTGCGCCTGCAAAAACAGCTTGGCCCCGGTGATGGCATTGAGCTAGGGCCGCAGGCGTTGGACGATCTCGGCCGCGGCGGCCTTGCGTTCGGCCAGCGGCTTCAGCTCGATGAAGACGGTCGCGGTATTGCCGGCGCGCCCGGCCGAGCCGGAGCCGGCGAAACCGAACACCGACGCAACGGCGGGATCCTTCTGTACGATCGCCTGCATCTGCGCCAGTTTCTTCGACATGGACGGAAACGAGATGGCCTGGTCGGCGGTGATCTGGCCCATGATGATGCCGGTGTCCTGCTCGGGGAACAGGGTCGAGGGCAGCAGCTTGGCGAGAAAGAAATTGCCGATGATCAGCCCGATCAGCACCAGCCCGGTCACCAGCGTGCGGTCCAGCACCACGTCGAGCGCCCGCGAATAGGCCGCCTCGAACCGCTTGAACTGCCGGTCCGCCCACTGCGCCCAGCGCGACCGCTTGGCAGGGTCGCCTTCCGCCTTCAAGAGATGCGCGCACATGCAGGGCGTCACCGTCAACGAGATCACCATCGAGATCGCGATGGCGATCGACAGCGTCACGGCGAATTCGTGGAACAGCAACCCGACCGTTCCCGGCATCAGCAGAATCGGTATGAAGACCGCGATCAGCGAAATGCTCATTGAGAGGACGGTGAAGCCGACTTCCCGGCTGCCCTGCAGCGCCGCCTGGCGCGGTTCCATGCCCTCTTCAATGTGCCGCACGATGTTTTCGAGCACCACCACCGCATCGTCGACCACGAAGCCGGTCCCGATGGTCAGCGCCATCAGCGACAGATTATCGACCGAATAGCCCAGCAGATACATCGGCCCGAACGAGCCGACGATCGACAGCGGCAAGGCGACGGCGGGGATCAGCGTCGAGCGCGCCGACAGCAGAAAGACGAAGACGACGCCGATCACCAGCACCACCGCGATCATGAGCGTGCGCTGGGTGTCGCCGACGGCGGCGTTGACCGATTGCGAACGATCCATCGCGACACTGACATGGACGCCATGCGGCAAGGTCGCTTCGACAGACGGCAAAATGGCGCGGATCTGGGCGTCGGTCTCGACGATATTGGCGCCCGGAATCGGATAGACGATGACACCGACCGCGGTATGACCGTTATAGAGCCCGACATTGCGGATATTCTCGTTCGAATCGATCACATCGGCGACGTCGCTCAACAGCACCGGCGCATCGTTGCGATAGGCGATGACGAGATTTTTGAAATCGGCCGCCACCGTCGCCTGATCGTTGGAGGTGACCTCATAGCGCTGGTCGCCCTGATCGATCGAGCCTTTGGCGCTGTCGGCATTGGCGGCCGCTGCGGCGGCGCGCACATCCTCCATGCCGATGCCGTAAGCGTTGAGCTTGTCGGGCTGCAATTCGATGCGCACCGACGGCAAGGCGCCGCCGCCCAGGGTAATCTGGCCGACACCCTTGATCTGCGACATCTGCTGCTGCAGCACCGTGTTGGCGCTGTCATAGAGCTGGGCCGAAGTGAGCGTGTCCGAGGTCAGCGACAGAATCATGATCGGCGAGTCGGACGGGTTATATTGCCGCCAGGTCGGATTGCTGCGCAACGTGGTCGGCAGATCCGCCCGCGCCGCCTGGATCGCCGCCTGGACGTCGCGCGAGGCGCCGTTGATGTCGCGGCTGACATCGAATTGGGCCACGATCCGCACCGAGCCGACATAAGACGTGGAGGTCAGTTCGGTCACGCCGGCGATGGCGGCCAGGCGCTTTTCCAGCGGTTCGGACACCGTGGCGGCCATGATCTCGGGGGCGGCGCCGGCCATGTTGGCCTGCACCACCACCACCGGAAAGGTGATGTTCGGCAACGGCGCCACGGGCAGATGGATATAGGACAAGATGCCCGACAGCAGAACCGACACCGCCAGCAGGGCCGTCGCGACCGGCCGATCGATGAAGAGGGCCGACAGGTTCATGTCGCGCTCGTTTGTTCCGGCGGCGGGCCGCGCCGGGCGCGGCCGAAGCGGATCGACAGGCGGTCGAAGGCGAGATAGATCACCGGCGAAGTGAACAGGGTCAGCACCTGGCTGAACGCCAACCCGCCGATGATGGCCAAGCCGAGCGGACGGCGGAGTTCCGAGCCGGTGCCGGTGCCGAGCAGCATGGGCAGCGCGCCCAGCATGGCCGCCAGCGTGGTCATCAGGATCGGGCGGAAGCGCAGCAGCGACGCCTCGAAGATCGCGTCATAGGGCGACTTGCCCTGCTCGCGCTCGGCTTCCAGGGCGAAATCGACGATCATGATGGCGTTCTTCTTGACGATGCCGATCAAGAGCACGATGCCGATAATGCCGATCACGTCGAGATCCTTGCCGGCGATCATCAGCGAGAGCAGCGCGCCGATGCCGGCTGAGGGCAAGGTCGAGAGGATGGTGACCGGGTGGACATAGCTCTCATAGAGCACGCCCAGCACGATATAGACGGCCACCAGCGCGGCGATCAGCAGGAAGACCTCGCTCGACAGCGAGTCGGTGAAGGCCTGCGCCGCACCCTGGAAAGAGCTGGTGATCGAGGGCGGCAGATGCACGGCGTCGATGGCCTGGTTGACCTCGTCCACGGCGGTGCTGAGCGAGGCGCCGTCGGCCAGGTTGAACGACACGGTGACGGCCGGGAACTGGGCCAGATGGCTGACCACCAGCGGCGCTTTACCGACCTTGATGTCGGCGATCGCCGACAGCGGTACCTGACCGGCGGAGCCGGTCTGGCTGGGCAGATAGATCGAGCCCAGCGCGGCCAGATTGGGCAGGCGATCATGCTGGGCGACCAGGATGACGCGGTACTGGGTCGATTGGTTGAAGATGGTGGTGACGATGCGCTGGCCAAGCGCGTCATAGAGCGCATTGTCGATGGTGGCCGGGGTGATGCCATAGCGCGCGGCGAGCTGGCGGTTGACCTCGACGGAGACGCTCAAGCCCTCCTCATTGAGATCGCTGGCCACCGCGGCGACCGACCTGATCTGCTTCATCCGGTCGATGATCTGCGGAACATAGGTGGCGAAATCCTGCTGGTTGGGCCCGCGCAGGACGAACTGGTACTGATAGGGCGAGACCGAGGTGTTGAGCGTCAGATCCTGTTCGGGCTGCAGATAGAGCTTTACGCCGGCCACGTCGGCGACCTCGGTTTCGATGCGGGCGGCGATCTGCTGTGCCGACTGAGAGCGATCGTCCACCGCCTTGAGATTGATCAGGAAACGGCCGTTATTGAGCGTGGTGTTGGTGCCGTCGACGCCGATATAGGAGGTCAGGCTGGTGACGTCCTTGTCCTTCAGGATCGCCTCGGCCAGCGCCGCCTGGCGCTTCGCCATCGCCTGATAGGACACCGAATTGTCGGCGATCGAGATACCCTGGATGACGCCGACATCCTGGGTCGGGAACAGACCCTTGGGGATCAGAATATAGAGCAGCAGGGTCAGCCCCACGGTGAGGCCGGCGACGATCAGGGTCAGGGTCTGATGGCCCAGAACCCAGCGCAAGGCGCGCTCATAGGCGTGCAGACTCTTCTCGAAGGCGGCTTCGCTGATGCGCTCGAAGCGGCTCGGCTCGCGTTCTTCCTGACGCTTCAACAATCGCCCGCACATCATCGGCACCAGGGTCAGTGACACCACGGCCGACAGGATGATGGTGATGGCGAGCGTCACCGCGAACTCGCTGAACAAACGGCCGATCAGGCCGCTCATGAACAGGAGCGGGATCAGCACGGCGATCAGCGAGACGGTCAGGGAAACGATGGTGAAGCCGATCTGTCCGGCCCCTTTCAGCGCCGCCTCGAGCGGGTTCATCCCCTCTTCCAGATAGCGCACGATGTTCTCGATCATGACGATCGAATCATCGACGACGAAGCCGGTGGCGATGATCAGCGCCATCAGGGACAGATTGTCGATCGAATAGCCGAGCTTATACATCACCGCCAGCGTGCCGATCAGCGAGACCGGCACCGAGATGCTGGGGATGATCGTCGCCGGCAGATTGCGCAGGAAGACGAAGATCACCAGCACCACCAGCGCGATCGCCAGCAGCAGCTCGACGAAGGCGTCCATCACCGAGGCCTGGATCACGGTGGTGCTGTCGGCCACCACATCGACCTTCATCGAAGCCGGCAGGCTGGCCAGCAGCTGCGGCAGCTCCTTCTTGATCTGCGACACCGTCTTGATGACGTTGGCGCCGGGCTGGCGCTGCACATTGAGAATGATCGCCGGTGTGGTGCCGAACCACGCGCCTTGCTCGACATCCTGCGCCGCCAGATCGACCGAGGCGACGTCCTTCAACAGGACAGGCGAACCGTTCTGATAGGAGATCACCGTATTGAGGAAATCCTGCGGATCCGAGATCTGGTCGTTATCGTTGATGGTATAATCGAGGTCGGGTCCGTCGAAATTGCCCTTGGGCTGGCTCAGCGTGACATAGCTCAGAAGCGTGCGCAGATCGTCGATATTGAGGCCATAGGCCGCCAGTTTCTGCGGATCGGCCTCGACCCGGATGGCCGGCACATTGCCGCCCGACGGGCTGACCAGGCCGACGCCGGGCACTTCGGCGATCTTCGAGGCCAGCCGGTTGTTGGCGATGTCCTGCAGCTGGGTCAGCGACATCGATTTCGAGGTCAGGGCCAGGGTCAGGATCGGCTGGTCGGCCGGGTTGACCTTGGCGTAGGTGGGCGGCGCGGGCAGCCCGGACGGCAGGAAGCTGTTGGCGGCATTGATCGCCTCCTGCACATTCTGCTCGGCGACGTCGAGATTGACCGCCAGCGAGAATTGCAAGGTGATCACCGAGGCGGTGGCCGAACTCGACGAGATCATCTGCTGCAGGCCGGGAATCTGGCCCAACTGCACTTCCAAGGGGGCGGTGACCGTGGTCGACATCACTTGCGGGCTGGCGCCCGGATAGAAGGTCTGCACCTGGATCGTCGGATAATCGACATCGGGCAGTGACGACACCGGCAGGAAGCCGACCGACACCAGGCCGATCAGGACCAGGGCGATCATCAGCAACGATGTCGCCACCGGCCGGACGATGAACAGGCGCGAGATGTTCATGGTTATGGCTGGCCCGGCGCGGGCGAACTCTGTGGTTTATCGTCGGGTTTCTTGCCCTGGCCAGGCGTCGAGACCTTGATCTTGGCGCCGTCGCTGAGCCGGTCGGTGCCCTCGGTCACCACCTTGTCGCCATCCTTGAGCCCATCCTTGATGACGGTGTTCTTGCCGTCGCTCGGGCCCAACGTGACCTTGTGGACCGAGACCGTCTGCTTCTGCTCATCGACCAGATAGACATAGTCGCCGGGCGCCCCGGTCAGGATGGCGGAGGTCGGCACCAGTATGGCGTTGCTCAGGGTCTCGACCAGCAGCTGGACATTGACGAATTCGTTGGGGAACAGGCTTTCATCGTCATTGGGGAAGCTAGCGCGCAGCGTGACGGTGCCGGTGCTGGTCGTCATCTGATTGCTGAAGGCGTACAGCTCGCCGGTGCCGAGTTTCGCGGTGTTATCGCTGGACAAGGCGGTCACCGCAAGCTTGCCGCCGGCTTGCTTGAACTGTTTCAGGACATTGGCGAGATCGTTCTGGGCGATGGTGAACTGGACCGTGATCGGCTTGGTGGTGGTGATCACCGCGACCCCGCTGCTCGACGAGCCGGTGACATAATTGCCCTGGTCGACCAGCCGCAGCCCGACCCGGCCCGCGACCGGCGCCGTGATGTGGCAATAGGCGATGTCGAGCGCATATTGGGCGATGGTCGCCTGGTCTTCCTTGACGGTGGCGGCATCCTGCTGAACCAGGAATTTCTGGTCGGTATAGGTCTGCTCGGCGATCGATTTCTGCTCGTGCAGTTTCTCATAGAGGGCGAGATCGGCCTGCGCCTGGGCCAAGGCCGCCTGATCCTTGGCCAAGGTCGCCTCGGCCAATTGTTTCTGCACCTCATAGGGCCGCGGATCGATCTGGGCCAGCAACTGACCCTTCTCGACAAAGCTGCCTTCTTTGAACGGCACATCGGTCAGATAGCCGCTGACCGCCTGATTGGGGATCACGGTGACGGTGGCAAGCGGGGTCACCGTGCCCAACTCATTGAGGATCACCGGCATGGAGCCGCGCGTGGTCTGCACCACCTTGACGCTTTCCGACGGGGTACCTTTCGGCGGCGGCTTATTGGTGACGAGATGCCACACCACCAACCCGATGGCGATCAGCGCCAGCAGCGCCAGCCCCCACCACAGGGAACGCTTGCGCCGAGTGTCCTGCGCCAAAGCGGGTTTCGTCATTGCTACCGTCCTTCACTGCTCGTCAGACCGGGTCCAGATGCCCAGCTGGCACCCCAGGGGACGCCCGCATCGTCGGATGAGAGTAGCTTGGAAATCTTTCAGCGATAATGCGAAAAGTCTTTGTTCGGTTGTGATTTTGTAACAGCGAGAGGCGTCGCGCGGCGCGTCTGCCAGCCGTTCTCCCCCGTCATCCCCGCGCAGGCGGGAATCCACAATTGTGCAGCCGCAGACCATTGAGCTTATAACGAGGGTTTGCTGGCCCGCAAACAGGTCAGCGGGCCATAAAATAACCGTAAAGCTCGCCATGTTTTGACGCGCCGGCGGGCTTACCAAGCGAAGAGACAAGACAGCCATGATGGTCAGACCCAGTCACCCCGCCCACTATCCGCGCTACGTCAAAGTGACGCGCATCCTGTTCCGTCGGGCGCGCGATCCGCTGCTGACCGGCTTGCTGGCCATCCAATCCTTTCTGCTGTTCGTCCTGCCCGCCGTCCGCGCAGCGGGACTGATCATCCCGCGTCCCGCAATCGATGCCATCCTGTTGAGCGTGGTCTCGCTGGCGATCCTGCTGTCGCGCAGCACCGGGGCGATCGTGGCGATCATTCTGGCGATATCCTTGACGGTGGCGGGCTCGGCGCAAGATCTGTGGCCATCGCAGCTGATCGCCGAAGCGGTCTCCACCACCGGTCTGGTGCTGGCGCAGCTCTCGCTGATCTGGGCGGTCTCGACGGCCGTGTTCGGCGCCGGCCCGACCACCCATCACCGCATCCTGGGCGCGGTGGTGATCTATCTCGGCATCGGCATGATCTTCGTCAGCCTCGATCTGCTGCTGGCCCACGCCATACCGGGCGCCTTCTCCCATCTGCCCGACAATGGGCCAGAATTGCGCGAATCGATGACCTATTTCAGCTTCAGCACACTCACGACGAGCAGTTTCGGCGACATCTTACCCGTCCACCCGATCGCGCGCAGTCTGGCCAATATCGAGGCAATCTGCGGCCAACTGTTTCCCGCGACCCTGCTGGCGCGCATCGTCATGCTTCACAATATGAAGCACCGCTCGTCGTGACCGACCCGGCCTGGATCGCCGAACGGCGCGAAGCGCTGGCGCGCCTCGTGGCGCGGCGGCGCATTTTGCTGTGGGCCTATTATACCGGCCTCAAGCGTGGCGAGATCCTGCCGCCCGAGCGCCTTGCAGTTGCAAAACAGTGACATCGAACAGGCTTGGTTGTGGGCACCGAGATCAGCCCCAAATTTATCTGACGCTGCGACAACCGAACGAGCCTGCAAATCAACTCGACGACTTCCTCCTATTTCGAGGGCTGTGACCTGGCAGCCCTCGATTCCATGGCCGTCCTCACTCTCTCCGCCTGCTGGCGGGAGGGCAGGATGACCATGGAGCATCGGAACGGGAAGGTGGACGTCACTCTGATCTGCGGTCTCAAGGTTTGTTTGTGCGCCAAGGCGCTGGCCCGCCGCCGTTCGGGCTGATCTTTGACCGGCGTTTTCGGGAAAATGGATGCTTAAATCGTCGATCTTTGATGGCGCTTGACGCCATCCATTACCGATGGCAAGCTCTGCCACCATGAAGGCTACTTTGTTAATCCGCCGTCGTGTCGTCTATGAGGACGGCGCCATTGCGGCGATGGTGGTTTGGAAAGTGCCGGAGCCTGTTCAACCTACGACGCATGGGTTCAAATACAGCCTCGCTTATGTTGTGGGCGGACACCGGGTGCTCGGCTATGACAATGAGCGCGGAAAAGGCGATCACCGGCATGACGGGGAGACCGAAGAGCCTTTCGAATTTAGCTCGGTCCAGGATCTTCTGGACCGATTCGTCGCTGAGATTGAAATGATGCGAGGTCAGTCATGACCAAGAAAACCATTGAGGTTGGTGGATCTCTTCGCCAGGCCGCTGCCGACATTGTCGATGCATGGACGAAGGCCGAGCTCGGGGAAACTGTTGCGCCCTCGGATAGGACGACTTTCCTCACTTGGTCGGCTCTGGCATCCGTGATGACCAACAAACGGCATGAACTCATCATGCATCTGCACGAGCATCCAACGAGGAGTATTCGGGGCTTGGCGCGAGATCTCGGTCGAGATTACAAGCGCGTTCACGAAGATTTGCACGCGTTGTTGTCGGTCGGGCTGGTCGACCATGACGGTGAGCTGTGGCAAGCGCAATACGATGAGATCGCGACGGCCATTCGGGTTAAATCGGCGGCATAGCAATCGTTAAATCGAGCGTTGTATGGCTTTTCGTGACCCATAGGAGACGCCCCTGTCATCGGCAGGCTGCGGAAAAAAGCGGCGTGACGCGCGAAAATTTCCCGGCGACCGCTTGAATTTCTTGTCTCCGCACAACCTCAGATAGATTTTTTGCTCCCAGGAGCCGAAATTCGACCCAATTTTACGCCCCGAGGTGGCCGAATGGCCGCCTCAAGGCGGACTCCGGCCCTATTCAGGCCGTGCTCAACAGTTTCGGCAACCGCACCAAGTTGTAAGCCGTGACGTTCAGGGTGAACATCCAGCCGACCCGCGCCAAACAGAGCTGGCCGGGTTTCTTTGGACAGGATTCCGGGTTTTATAAATGGCCCCCTGCCGGTGGTTATCGTTTTCCGGGCGTCCTGAAGGGAGGGCGTAGCCCGACAGGAGGGAAACCTGGAAAACGATGGGAAATTGACACGGGCCTGACTCTCGCCAGCCATGAACCGTTCCAGAAATCCGACATACGAACCTCCTCACCTACGCCGCGTCATCCTGCAGCGGGAGAACCTCGCCCAGGATCTGGGCCCCGACCTCAGCTTTCGCACGCTTGATTTCGTAGGTCGTCTGCAGACGCAGCCAGAAGTCCTCGCTCATCCCGAAAAACCGGCCAAGCCGCAATGACGTGTCGGCGCTTACCGCCCGACGCCCCGCGATAATATCCGAAATCCTGTTGTGCGGCACCTTCAGGCGGTCGGCAAACGCCCTGGCGCTGAGGCCAAGCGCATCCAGCTCGTCCTTCAGCATCTCGCCGGGATGGATCGCAGGCAGCCCGTTGACCGGTCCGCAATCAGTGGTAATCGACGATTTCGACATCGACCGCATCTCCTTCGACAAACAATATGTCATCTTTCTCGCCCGGTGGGCGGCGGAACGTCCAGCCAAAGCAAAGGCGCCATTGCCCGTTGATCCGGATGCTGTACTGGCCTTTGCGGTCACCGCCCAGCGCCTCAAACCGATTCGACGGCAGCGCGCGTAGATCGGCCAAGCGATCGGCCGTATCCAACAGCGTCAGCCGCCTTTGAGCCTGCTCCGCGAAGCCTTGATACTGCCGGACGCGATCGCCCGCGAACAGCTTTTCAGTAAGGCTATCACGGAAGCTCTTGATCATGCGTTACACGGTACGTACCGCATTCCAACATGTCAAGGCGCCGTCGTGTCGATGTCGTCGTTCAACGACGCAGGGCCTCGAGATCTACGTCTTCCCACGTTAGCGACAACATCTCGCCGCGACGCATTGCGGTCTCAATCGCGACAACCAAGAAGTAACGCATGATCGGGTTTCGGGTCTTCCCGATCACGTCGAAGAGCTTCTTTTCGTCGCCGGGCGTGATCCGTGCGTCGTGGCGTGCATCGTTGACGACCGGCCGCTTCACCTCGCTGAACGGGTTGACCGCAAGATTGACGCGCGTCGCGACGTTTTTCACGACGCGGGAGAGCAAATTCAATTCTCTCGCAATCGACCCAGGTGCTACCGCCTTCTTATAGCCGAGACCGGAAAGTCGATTATCGCGATATCGTTCGATCTCATGCGCCGGGAGCGGTCAACGAAGTCGCCCTTGACCATCTCCCCCTCTACGATGGCCGCCCAATCCTCGGCCTCCTTGTAGCTCTCTTTCGTCTCATAGCGGACGGGAAGAAAGCCTTTTCGCCGCACTATCGCTTGATAGCCGATAAGATCGCCCTGAATTCCGAGAATTTTGCTCACGGAGGAATCAAAAAGGCCACAAAAACGAGAGTTTCTGCGGCCTTTTAGATTGGTCGGAGTGAGAGGATTCGAACCTCCGGCCCCTGCCTCCCGAAGACAGTGCTCTACCAGGCTGAGCTACACTCCGACGCCGGGAGGCAGTCTTATAGCGTCAAGGCTTTCGAAGATCAAAGGCAAAATGCACGGCAAGCCATGCCGGGCAAAATTTGCCGAGGGGCAGAGAGGAAGTAGTAACCAAACACCCTGTAAAAGGGAGGAATCCCGCCGCCACTCAGGGGATTTGCCCGGGCCGGGCAGTTGGCCGGATTCTTGCTTGGTAAGAAGGCGGGCGAAGCGGCCCAAACCAAGGGACAGGAGGATATTTAGCGCGAACAGGATCCGATAGGCAAGCAAAAAAATCATCCGCTCAAAAACTAAAATCGCCCTCTTAAGAAAAAATATTTCCGTTAATGACTTTAAAAATCAGATTTCGTTTATTTTTGAAGCAACTCTAAAAGTAAAACTTGGAGCAGCCCTTAAGTGTCGTCGATCATAACATCTCTTGATTTGACGCAAATCCAATCTCTGTCAGCAACCCAGATCGGTGGACTGACGGCATCGGATATGGCTGCC